>JACCDO010593097.1_pt1 | contig 14452 bp, 8 predicted proteins | sample 7446101 | NCBI WGS metagenome assembly JACCDO01 (sample SAMN15323440, study PRJNA562643) | freshwater metagenome | isolation source: river surface water | place: USA:Blue River Watershed | collected 2017-08-16
CAAGTACTGGACCTTCATATGCACCAACTAGCACTCCTACTACTGTCCCAAGCACTGGACCATCATATGCACCAACTACTGCTCCAACAAAGCAGCCTACATACAGACCATCGGTAGTTCCTACTACTGTTCCGAGTATGAATCCGACTACTGCATCAACTCCAACACTTGCGCCGACGCTGTTTCATCAAAGCATGGGATACCCAATGTTCCCAACAATTACGCCAACGATTTTATCACCAACTAGAGCTCCTAGTATTGCATCAACTAGTACTCCTACTACTGTCCCAAGTGCTTCACCAAGTTCATTATTACCCACTTCAATGATGCCGACTTCAACCACTCCAACTCAACAACCTACGACCACACCAAGTACACATACACCAACTACTATCACCGCTACTCCAACCATAGTGCCAACGACCAGAGCGCCAAGCAGATCGATTACTACCATAACTCCATCTATTTTACCATCGTATTCACCTACTGTCATAAGTGCAACAACTCCATCATTCAAACCTGTTGGAAGTAAACTGCCAACTGGTATTCCAACTGGTATTCCAACTGTAAAGCCAACTAATTCTGTTGATACAAAAGCGAATAACCTATTAAGTTATTTAAATTCACTACCACTTATGATTCAACTGGCAATATGGATACCTTTAGCGATTGTGAGTGTAATCGTATGTATTTTGTTAAGTAAATGCTATAATTGGCAACGCAAACCTAATAGCAAGAAGCTTAGTTACCGTCGAGACATTTCTATCATCACGACGTCACTAGACGATATCATAAAGCAACATAAAAAGCTGCAAAATGATTGGTATGGTAACACCGAGGAAACAACCAGCACGGACGAGACTATCGATTCCTGGGATTATAATGAAGCCAATGAGTTGAGTGCAGGGAGCCTACTTGAAGGTGATTTTGACTACGTAAATTCGTTCAAAACATTAGATTCCAGGGATTCGGTTTATTACCTCGAAAATCCGCTTAACTTTGTTTGCAGTATAACCAGTGATACCAATACGGTTGATATTGAAAATCCAGCGCTAGATGCATCTTATGATATCGATAACAATTCTGAATCTGATGATAGTCACAGCAGGAACACCGATGCTAGTAATGGTCACAGTGAGGACTCCAAATTTTATTATTCAACGGATGTTTTCAATTCAAAATTTTCACGTTGCGAAGATAGCGGCATAGCTCTAGTTTAGCTATTATTGTACCTAAATATATATTTCTTCTCAACACTTACACCGGTCCTTATTCCGCCGACAAAAATTTCTTTGCTGCTAAAGTTCAGCATCTCCAGCATTTGCATGTTCTTCTTCAAGTATTTATAAATTGTTTAGTTGTTTACTTGCGATAACGATGTATGAATGTCTCACTCTTGCGGCATTTATATTGCTACTTCTAGCGCAAGTTGTTGAGGCGACCACTATTGTAGGGATAAAATGTCTTGATGGTGTCGTGCTTGGTGCTGACTCTCGTTCAACTGGTGGACCACTAATTATGGATAAGAACAAGGTAAAAGTTCATTCCATAGCACCATTTATATACTGTTGCGGTGCAGGAACGAGCGCAGACTGTGAGCAAATTACTAGGAGAGTGAAACATTTAAATTATTTGCTAGATATTGATCGCGACATGGAGGATGTATCTACTATTGCTACCGCCACTAATCCCATCCTTTACTCAGTCAAATCTATTGTAAAGTTGATAAAAGAAGGAATAAATAACAGAAAACCAGAAGCAGTATTTATCATGGGCGGTATCGATAGCAATGATCGTGCGTTATACCAAATTAATATGGATGGATCTTACATAAAAGTTGACTATGCAGCATTAGGTAGTGGCTCTATTGATGCCATGGCTATTTTAGAATCATCATTGGAACCATTAAACGGTAACATCACAGTAGATAATGCAATTGATATTATCCGTCAATCTGTCAAAGCAGGAATAGTCAATGATTTAGGCAGCGGCAGTCATATTGATATCTGTGTCATTAGACCATATGAAGTAAAACGTTGGCGAGAACTTGGCATTGATAAAGTAGAAAAGAAATCATGGAATGTATCTGATAATGCCACAAATTTTCCGAGAAAAGTGAATCAAGAGAATAGTACCACGAATATGGATACGAATAAGAGGACAAAAGTAAAAAGTTTCAACGTAGAAATATTGTGATCAGGACATATTTTACAAGTTTATATACGGTACATACATTAAATTTTTACATTGGTGGTGGTGGTGGCGGAGGAGGTGGTGGAGGTGCCCCTCCAAACATTTGTTGATTGTAATCAAAGAAATTAGGGAATGCTTGTGCCGGAGGTGACATCATATGCTGATATTGCATCATGTGTGGAGGAGGCATCATGTGTTGAGGAGGCATCATATGTGGAGGCATCATGTGTTGAGGAGGCATCATGTGTGGATACATTGCATGGGGAGGCATCATATGCGGTGGCATCATAGGCATCCCTGTGATATGAATAGGCCGTGGCATCGCAGAATTAGGCGCATTAGGTATATTGATTGGTAATGTAGCATGTATTATAGTTTGTCCATTTTGTTTAACTTCAATATGACTAACATTATTTTCATTGGATTTAATAATAGTGGCATCATCCACGTCGCCATCAACTTTTGTAGTGGAAGGATTACCAGTTAACTCAGCCATAAAATTGTTGTAGTCATTATCAATCACCACAGTATTATTTGGTGCATCTTGTTTCATGGGACAATCTCTTGTTGGATGAGAATAGTCACCACAAATCGAACATTTAACTCCAACAGCTTTATATGATGACTTTTGACGGAATGGGCACTCAAATTGCTTGTGCCCCTTTTCACCACAAATAGGACAATACTCATTTTCACGCAAGGTGCCATTAATGAGTGCTAATTCTCTCAATTGCTTCTGTTTGTGCTCATTCATGGTATCGTCGATGGGTTTTATTAAATCTTCAATCATTTTAGCAGCAGCATCTAATTTTAACTGATTATCACCACTTATATACACATGTAATTCATCATCAGCATCAGGATTAGTTATACGACCGCCATCTTTGACACTACCTTTACCACGAATAGATATCTTACAACCAGTTTCTTGTTCTAATTGCTTCTGCGTAGCTCCTCTAGGACCAATAACCAATCCAACAAAATTATAATTCGGGAATTCCTTAACGGGCATATAAATTCTTCTAAATGGTTTGGCTCGCATATAATCTGCTGGTGGTTGAAAGTTTGGATTTACTTTGATCAATTCTTCTATCAGTTTCCCTCTTTGATCCGTTAGCGACTCTCTCATGCGCACTTCTCGAGTATTTGTTCTTTTACCTTGAGCATCATATTTCGGAGGGGGCGATGGCGAGCGTCTGGGATCCTGCTCAATAATTGCAGCATCCTGTGCTACACGACCTAATTTCTCTGTTATTTGCTGTAACTGATTCTTCAATTCTAATGTTCTTTGTATAACTTCTTGCGATAAGTTTTGTCCTGGTAATATTGAACCATTGACATGATCATCGACGCATTCACCCCAACGCTTGCGTCGTACCTTCTTTTCACCAATATTTTCACCAACATTTTCACCTTTTACTTCACTACTACTCGTGACTGCAGTTACTTCTGTGGTTGCTTCTGCATTATCATCAAGCTTCCGCTTCTTGTCACCCAAATTAGCATCCTCTTTCACTTCATCCTCTTTCACTTCCATTTTGGATTTGTGTGTTATGGACTCGTCCTTTGGTCGACTCAATCTGGAAGGTTCCGCGGGCCCCTCTTTGTTGAGACTTTAAATAATTACTATAGTTTAGTTTAGGTGATAAAATATAGATTACTTGCTCCTATATCGATTAATTTATCGTGTAGGATAACTTTCAATTATTATTACTTTTATTCCTGGATTTATTGATCACGCAGTGGCATATTAAACTTATAGCCTTTAAATATACGATATCACTTATATGTTCATTTATATGTTCTATCATGTAATCATAACATTTAACTTGATGATCAAGTTGAACCCTAAAAAATCAGTAAAAAAAAGGAACGAAGATTTTCGCACGCATTGCGAATTGCCGGAGAAGAATGCTGAAACTACTCCGTTTCGCGTCGAAGCATACGCCTCGCGCTCGCGTCTTGTCCACCAAGACTGACTCTTTTCTATCTGGTGCAAATTCTGTCTATGTTGAACAAATGTATGATGCTTGGAAGACCAATCCAGCTTCAGTTCATGTTTCGTGGCAATCCTACTTTACTAATTTAGATAATCATGTAGATGCCGACAAAGCATTTGTAGCCCCACCAAGTGTAGGTGGCGCACCAGCTCATACAACTGGTGGTAGTGTCAATGCCAATGCCTCGTCAGCACCAGTTGTATCAGATTCATTAGGATTATCGTATTTAATTCATGCGTATCAAGTTAGAGGACACGAAATGGCTAATTTAGATCCATTAGGTCTACATTCATATCGCAACAAAGGTGGTTCACCTCCTGAGTTAGATTATAAATTTCATGGATTTAAAGATAGTGACCTTGATAGACAATTAAATTTATTAGGAAATTCATCTGGTGGTAATGTTGGATTTTTAGACATACTTGGATCTAGACCATCAATCACTTTACGTCAAGTTATCAGTAATCTTCAAAAAACTTATTGTTCTAGTCTTGGTGTTGAATATATGCATATGGGTAGTCGCGATAAGTGTAACTGGATTCGTAGTCAAGTGGAAACACCTAAATGGATGCAATTTTCTAAGGAAAAACGCATGCATATCTACGAGCGTCTATGCTTTGCCGATCAATTTGAAAAATTCCTTGCAAATAAATTCAACACTGCTAAGAGATTTGGTCTAGAAGGAGGCGAGAGTGTCATTCCTGGTTTAAAGTGTATGATTGATCGAGGATCTGAACTAGGCGTTGAGTCATTTGCGTTTGGCATGCCTCATCGTGGTAGATTAAATGTATTAGCAAATGTGATGAGAAAACCAATGCCACAAATTTTTAAAGAATTCCAAGGTACCCACTATGATTTAGATGAATACATGAAGCACGATTGGTCATCAGCGGGAGATGTTAAGTATCATTTAGGCACGTCTATGGACCGCTCTTACCCTGACGGCCGTCGCGTACATTTATCACTTGTAGCAAATCCATCGCATTTAGAAGCCGTCAATCCTGTTGTTGTAGGTAAAATCCGTGCTAAACAATTTTTCTCTGGTAATAGAGAGGAAGATAAATTAAAACACATGCCTGTGTTACTTCATGGTGACGCTGCGTTTGCTGGACAAGGTGTTGTCTACGAAACAATGCAAATGGCTCGTGTACCTGATTTCGCAGTTGGTGGCACTATTCACGTGATCGTTAATAATCAAGTTGGTTTCACAACTGATCCACAGAACGCAAGGTCCACAATGTACTCCTCTGACCTCGGCAAGGCCTTCAATATTCCTATTTTCCACTGTAATGGTGATGATCCATTATCTGTTGTAACCGCATTTGAAATGGCAGTAGAATGGCGTCAACAATTCCAAGAGGATTGTATCATTGATATGATATGTTATCGTCGCTACGGTCACAATGAGCTTGATCAACCGATGTACACTCAACCGCAATTATATGGCAAGATTAACAAGCATCCTGACACTCTTGCTGTGTATGGAAAGCAGTTAGTAAGCGAAGGAATCTGCACACAAAGTGAAATAGACGCCATTAAAACCATGGTCAACAATACTTTAGAGAGCGAGTTCAGTGCAGCCAAGGATTGGGTCACACCTAAGTCTGATTGGTTAAGTTCTAAATGGTCTGGATTTTTATCACCACGCCAGCAATCACGAATCCGTGCTACTGGTGTTGATGTAGCCAAATTAAAGGAAATCGGTACGAAGATGTCAACCTTGCCAAAGCATATTAATGTTCATAAGCAATTAGAGAAGATTTTTGCTGCACGTCGCGACACCATCGAGAAAGGTGAAGGTATAGATTGGGCGACTGCCGAAGGGTTAGCATTTGGTACTTTGTTGTTAGAAGGCAATCACGTACGTTTAAGTGGTCAAGATGTTCAACGTGGAACTTTTTCTCATCGTCATGCCGTTATAACAGATCAAAAAACCAATGAAAACTTTACCCCTTTGAATCACCTTGCAAAGCATGCATTGCCTGGTGTGCCATTGAGTAAAACCAGTATAGCCTCAGATATTCAAGCCGATTTTACTGCACGTAACTCTATTTTATCCGAGTTTGGTGTGCTTGGGTTCGAAATGGGTTACTCCCTAGAGAACCCAAACACCCTAATAATTTGGGAAGCGCAGTTCGGTGACTTCGTGAACGGAGCGCAAATTATGATCGATCAATTCATATCCGCTGGAGAAGATAAATGGTTACGCCAGAGTGGATTGACTATGTTGTTACCACACGGTTACATGGGACAAGGAGCTGAACATTCATCTTGTCGCGTTGAAAGATTTTTACAGCAAGTTGACGAGGATCCTGATATTGTTCCACCTATGGCAGAAAACGTTCGTATGCAAATTCAAATGTGTAATTGGCAAGTTGTAAATTGCACTACACCAGCAAATTACTATCATGTTTTACGTCGTCAAGTCCATCGTGATTTCCGTAAGCCATTAATTGTAGTTGCACCAAAGAATTTGTTAAGAGAAAAGAAATGTACTTCAACACTAACCGAGATGGGTGCAGGAACCAAATTTAAGCGTGTTTACCCAGAAATGGATGAAAAAATTATTCAAAATGCCGATAAAGTAACGAACTTGGTGATTTGTAGTGGTAAGGTTTACTACGAGTTGATGGACGAGAGAGAGAAGCGAGGACTAACGAACGCGGCTATCATCCGTATTGAACAGTTGGCTCCTTTCCCTTGGGATAAGGTTGCTGAACAGGCTGCATTGTACAAAAATGCAAGCATTACCTGGTGCCAAGAAGAGCCAAAGAACATGGGTCCATGGTCATTCGTTCAACCACGTATTATTACTGCAACAAGAACTCTCAATGGTGTTGAAAAGCAACCAAGATACGTCGGACGTAAACCAAGTGCTGCTACTGCAACAGGTCTTGGCGGTAGAGCTCATACAGCAGAGCAAGAGGCTATCATGGCCGCCGCTTTTGATCCTACTTTGAAAAGCGCAATTTAAGTTTAAAATTTGTTAGTTAAATAAATCGAATAAATCTATTTCTTTGCTACTTTATTTCTTTGTGATGCCGTACTTGTGTGGGAGGTTGACGGAGTAGACGAGGCAGAGCTACTTGTCTCTTTTAGTTGTCTTTTAGGTTTACCTAATTCACATTGATTCACTTGCGATGCAAAACGAAGTGAACACAATGATTCAAAATATGACTCTTCAGTTGGGGATAAGTTGACAAGCATCAGGGTCTTACCATCGCCTGATAATGCAGGTTGTAATAGATACGTCAATTTAGAATTTCTGAATGGAATATGCGCTTGTTTACTACCAATGGCGACAAATACGTCAGTTAATGAACTTAACGACTTGTTGATAGCCACACTCTCCTTCAGGCGGTCGCCAGTTGCTCCAGAGCGATCGATGCGTTCCGAACCAGCTAAATCAACTAAACTTAAAGTTCCTTTTAATGTGATATTCTGTGCTGCGTTAGTAGCTTTTAAATGTAATGCAAAAATTGAATGTGAACGTGAAGATCTTTCATTCATTAATGTTTGACCAACGCTGCGATGTCGAGCGGCTAATTCCATGATCGAGTCCATTTGTTGAGAATTATTTGGGTCTACTGACATCATAGTAATATCAGTGATATATGTATGGCCATCGACGTGCTTGATCTCGTGCTTCAAATCATCATTAGATGACGAGCGGAGTAAATCTTTGATCGTTTCATTGTAGATTTCAATGAAAGAGACCTCCATGGTATAGACCCAGCCTTTGGATTCTAAGTTATTTTTATACATACCAACTTGCTGCATTGCACGAGGAATAATTCCTCTCATTGAACCCGAGCCAGATCCTTGCATGGTGTGGGTTTTTCCCGAACCAGTTTGACCATAACTAAATAGGCAGACATTGTAACCGTCTAACGCAGACTGAATGAATTCAGAAACTTCGGTAAATATAGATTCTTGACTGCAGGAAGGACCGAAAACTCTATCAAATGAAAAATTGTGTTCCTCTGGGCGATCTGCACCATTTGCGCAACGAGCAATATGTACTGAGGTGCCATCAGGCTTCGTGTTTATTGATGGATCAGGTAATGCATTGAAATCCACACCATCATTAGGTAAAAATGGGCGAACTCTAGCAAAAACACGCACATTTCCACGTAACTCTTGCACTAGATTGTGTAGCTTTCTTCGTTGCACTTCACCGGCCTTTAGTTGATCCTCTAGTTCTCTGATTCTATTGGCAGCATTGGAGTCGGAAAGATCTTTCATTTCATTCGTTTCCCGCATGCGTCGTCGTAATATCTCTACTTCACCAGTTAATCTACCTAACTTTTCTACAGCATCACTATTCGCCATATTTGACGCATTCTCAAGTGCGAGACGAAGTTGACTGACTTCACTTTCTAGAGCCAATATAGTGTCGGCTTGCTTACGCTTTTCATCTACAGCTAACTCACGTTGACAATTGACTTGAGATATTTCATTTTTCATTTCTTCTATCTTAGACTTCATTGAATCCTCATAGTCATGAATACGTTTGTTACATTCTGTTTGTGTAGCAAGTAGTTGGGCACATGCAGCTATTCTTTCACGTCGCTCAGCTTCCTCCCGTATTTCACAACGGGAACGTAATTCTTTTTCCAATTCCAACTGCATCGATGCCTCTTTAGCCATGGAAATCTCAGACTCTTTAAGTGCCAACTTGGACTCTAATTGGACTATCAAGTCTTTCTGTTGGGCTAACTCCTTCGTAGCAGATGTGCACTCCTCCTTTTTGGCAGCTAGCTGGGTGGTGATGTTCATTCGCTCATCCTCCAGCATGTGCACACGACTTTGTATCGCTGTCAATTCACCACGTAATGAACCCTTTTCTTCGGCATTTTTACTGCAATAATTGTATATGTAAGTAAGTGATGAAGATCAGCGAGGGAAGAGTAGGAGAGTACCTGTATAACTCATTCATTGTGTTCATGGTAGTTCGCAATTCAGACTCCTTCGATGTCAATTGCTCCTTCAAGCTTTTGTAGTCTTCTAGAACACGCTCATTGTCTTTCTCAAATCGAGCCACGGAATTTTCAGCTTCTCGTAATTGCGATTGTATTTTCAACATTTCTTCACGTAATTCCAAATTTTTCTTTTCAACTTCAGCTTTATCACTATTAATACGCTCATAATCTTGTTGTTTCTTTACTAACTCGGCCTTCAATGAAGTCAATTCTTGTTTGGTATCATCTATTCGCTGCTCTGATAGTTCTTTGCTCTGCTTGAGTTGCTCACCAACGCTCTTCTTGTATTCTGAGTATTCTTTTTCTAGTTTCACTAAAGCAGATTCAGAGTCAATTCTTGTCTTTTCTTCAGTACCTAATTTTGCACTCAACTCTTTGCATTTACCTTTGAGCGGGTCGTAGTCTTTCTTGATTTGATTAAGAGATTCCTTTAATGATTGATTTTCCTCAGCTAATTTGGTATATTTAGACTCTGTTGAACGAACATTAAGAAGAGTTTGAATAGCTTCTTGTAGTTCAATATTCAACTCTTTCATCAATGAATTATTCTCAGTTTCATAATTTAAACAATACTCACGCAGAGTTTTTGTTTCTGAAAAAGTTGTAACGAAGCCATCTTTTAACTCTTTAATTGCATTTTCTTGTTTTTTTGCCTTTTCCTTAACATCCCATTTACTTTTGACCTTTAGATTAGTTAAAATACCACTTAATGTATCATCATTAAAACTAAATGCATTGTCAAAATATGTTCTTAATCTATCTGATGCAGAAACTTGAGATGATACTTTTTGCAATCTCTTGATTAAAGCATTATTCATAGAACATGGTGTCATGGTGGCATCAATACGACTAGATGCAACGGATGACATAGATTTACTGGGTGTGGTAGCACTCAAAGCTCTTCTTTCTGCAGTATTCTGTTCTGTTACTGAACGCTTCTTATCAGCTAATACTGATGCAGATGCAGTAGCAGCAATAACAGAAGACGCTGAAATACGTTGCATATTAAATCTTGGTAATGCACTTTTTGGCTTTACCAATCCGCTAAGTTTTCCTTTGTCATCCACTACATTATTCACTGGTGCTGACGCTCTAGTACGTTTGGGTGCAATGTTTTCATTATTTTCGACTATTTCAACACTACCGTCTGAAGATTTACGTTTTTTCTCAACAACATTATCGACTATTTCGTCGTCCAACGGGACAAGTAATTCTTCCATTCGCTGATAACTTTACCAAAATTCTTAGCTTTTTCGCGATCCCAACGACTAGTACCGGCATAGTTTCTGAAACAAGATTTTTGAAGGATTCCAACTGATACACGTTACTAGCAATAGACTCGCGATATTAGTCACCGATTTATTCATCGTGACAGGTGGTAGGTATCTCCAGTCTCGATTTAATATGTACCCATCGATTCCGAGGCCGGACGAAAACAGTTGACAGAGTTTTCTAAAAACAGGAAGGAAAATTAACACAATACAATGGACAATTTACTCCCTAAATTCACTCATTTTGCATCTTTGGATGAGAAAGATAGTGATAGAATTACACCAAATGATACTGTGCAAAAGTATTTAGAGTGGAGTCATGAAGCAACAATTGTAAATGGCAACAGTAAGCTGCCATATGGATTAATTGATAAGTTAATACCTCCATCGACAGTGTTAGCACCACAGACATCAGTGCATCACTACCCCCCTCCAAATGAGAGGTACATCGAAAAGAATGCCATATATGACGAGTCACCATTAATTAATAACAATAATTTAGTGGCTACTATAGCATTACCAAAACAACTTTCGGACTTAAATTCTGTATCGCATAAAACTATTAGAGTTTTGAATGACAATAAGCCATTAATGTTCAACTTATTAAATATGTCAATTGGTAGTATGGATCTCTTTATGCAAAAATCGAAATCTATTTTATCGTATGAAGTTAAACCATACAATCGATGCTCTAAATTATTAGATGGTGAAACCGAATCACTAGCCCCTGAAGCACCAGTTAGCACTTTAAATATACTGTGTTCAACAAGCGACAAACTTATTGTAACTATGTCTGTTAGACAGCTGGTCAAAGAATATATATTTAATAGAGGACCTATTGGTATTGAAGCAGAATACTTAAATGATACTCTAGTGTGTACCAAGTGTTTTGAAGACTCCCAAGCATACCCATATAGAGATGAGTTAGAAGGTGTACAAATTATTTCAGTTAATGACGTAAGAGTACAAACTTTGCACGAATTTCAATCAACAGTAAAATTGGGCCAATCTACACAACCGAAGATTAGGATACGAGCACTAATATACAAGGATGCGAAGACTAAAGTAGATGAGTTACACGCACAAGCATTGCGAAACAATCAAAAAAATATTACTAAACTTTTATCACATATAATGATAAATGGTATTGATACTGAGCATCAACACGAGATTTCGTTGCCATCATCGAACCAAATTGACGATGAAGATGAAGATGACACCTCAAATATGATTGTAGATAGCAAAGATATAGAAAATAAAGACGAAAGTAAAGATGCAGGAAATAAAAGCGACAGCAAAGAAATAGAAAAGTCTATCGAGTATAAGCATGAGAATGTTGATGATAAAATGCACGATCGTAGTAGCATTGAAAATCACGAATATATCGATGAGGAAGATGGCCTTAAAGTAACTGTTATGAAGTCCCACCGAAATGTCTCAATAACTTCCTATGATATTGACGAAGAAAAGTCGTTGGAAAATGTATCTGTGATTGATGTTGCCGAGAGCAAAACACTAGATGAAAATTCAACATCGGTGGATGATACAAAATCGTGGAACTATGCAACAGCAGTACCAGAAGAAACAGACTATGACATAGGGCCTTACAATAGGCTGGTTTGCATCCCTGAATTATTCAGTAAATCAAAGTATTGGGGTGCTCCAGATAGGTATTTACAAATATCAAATTACAGCAATAAATTAGACCTACATATATACTGGATAGATGACGATTCTTGCTTGATTCCACGAACTATAGTAAAAACAGGAATTAAACACAATGAATTAACATCAGCTTTTCACACATGGTTGATTATTGCAGCACCGAAATTATCTAAAATGAGTTATAATGAACATACTAATTTGAATTTGGTCAATAAAAGTTACTCCACAATAATAGTCAAGCCATGTAAAACGTCTTTGGCCGAAGGAAAATGTACAAATATGCTTTGGATTCCAAATCAATCTTTAACAGCAGTAAGAAACTTATATCCAAAATCTGTTCCACGGCACAAAACCAAAGAGGGGCATGTAAATCAAGATGATATGTTATTACCACATATGCATTTGCAAGTAATGGATCCAAAATAATTTTTTCTACGTGTAATTATGTAATTGTGTGACTATGTACGATGTATTCAATATCTCTGAATTAACCACCAGAGAGAGGTGGAATCAAAGCGATCGTATCACATTCTTTTATTACGGTATCACTACTTTTGACATAAACTTTATTTATTGCAACATTGATCTGATCTAAAGATCCCTGTGCACCTGGATATAGTGAAGCCAACGTCTGTAGCATTACCGAAACAGTAGCATCAGATGGCAAATCTAATTCAACTTGCGACGCGCCTACTAGCTCACGAATTGATGCAAACAACAATAACTTCACTTTCATAGCAAAAGAATAGTGCAATATCACCTATTTGTCTAGTTTCTCACTGCTAAACACTCGCTGGTTTATACCAATCGTATTTGAACTGGTATTAGTGGAATAATGGAAAAAAAATAAAAAAAAAATCCAATTTGGTAAGGTAACTTCCTCGACGTGGAACAATGGGGTTTTCTCAGTCGAAAGAAGGAGCAGACGACCCTGCTGTGTCTTACTCTGCTCCAAATACTCCATCGAAGAAGCTTCCACCGACAAAAGATACATCTGCATCATTGTTTATAGGCGACGCAAGAAAAGAAAAAATTAAAGTGCTATTTTGTGGAGAAAACTTTGAAGATGGATATTTGAATACGTTTAATGCCTTAAGATTCGAGAAAAATGTTTTATGCATGCAGTGTAGTAGTGCTGATGTAGAAAAAGAGAGTGCAGATGCACATGTAATAATTCCATTAATGACAAAAATTACGAGAAATATCATTCATCATGCTCCTAGACTGGCATTAATCATGCAATTTGGCGTAGGCCTAGAAGGGATAGATGTACAAGCAGCAACAGAAGCTGGTGTATGGGTCTCAAAAATTGAATCAACTCATTGTGGTAACGCACAGTCCTGTGCAGAACATGCTATATATTTGGCACTAGCAGTATTACGAGATCAAAAAGCTATGACACATTCAATCGTAACGGGTAAACTTGGTGAACCAACTGGACGAACACTATTTCAGTCTAATGTTTTAATATATGGTTTTGGTGGTATTGGTAAACAATTAGCACAACGATTAAGTTCATTTGAAGTTAATGTTAGTGTTATTAAGAAAACGTTAGATGAAATGGATGAAAGAGGAATACTACCTGATTACGTAGACGATTTAGGCATAGAAAGTGATTTTCCTCGACTAGCAGCAAAAAGTGATATTATATTTCTATGTTGTAGTCAAAACAATGAAAATTTTGGAATGGTCAATAAGAATTTTATAAGCCATTTGAAGCCTGGATCTATAATAGTCAATGTAGCCAGGGGCGGGCTTCTCAATTACGGTGACGTATATGATGCTTTGGAGACAGGCGTTCTTGCAGGTATTGGAATTGATGTATTTCACACCGAACCGTTCCCAAAAGCAGATCCTTTATTATTACATCCTAAATGTGTTGCTACACCACATATTGCCGGAGTCACCAAAATATCATATGAAAACATGGCTAATTATGTAGCCAATAATATTATTAGAATGCGCAACGGCCATCCACCTTTAGGTTGTATTAATGAAATTGTGTACTAGAATGACTCATAAAAACATAAGATTTGATATTTTTACTTCTATTTGCACATATACAATTAATATACAATAATTGTAACCTGCCACTCGCTATTTCTTGCGCCCTTTGTATTCAGGTAGGTCGATATTACACTCGGCAGCTATTAACTTCATAGTATCCTTGATATATTTGGTCAATTCAGCGATCTCAACTCGTTGTTGCTTTATATTTTTTTCCTGTTCTTTTATTTCTACTTCTAACTTATCAACTGCAGCAATAACGTTATCCAATCGACGTGTAACATCCGACAAATTTTCTAATTCCGCACCATGTTGCATAGACAAAGTTTCAAGA
>JACCDO010100615.1_pt1 | contig 14451 bp, 12 predicted proteins | sample 7446101 | NCBI WGS metagenome assembly JACCDO01 (sample SAMN15323440, study PRJNA562643) | freshwater metagenome | isolation source: river surface water | place: USA:Blue River Watershed | collected 2017-08-16
GATGACACGAGTAACCAGCTCTGGACTCCGGGCCCGGGCGTGAAGCTGTTTGTCCGGCTGCGTAATGGTGGCGGCGGATTCTGAGCGCCAGAAATGCACGCCAAGCCACCCCACCTTCCCGCTGAGAAACGCTTCCGAGTCCTGCCCGGCTTCGGGCTGACGATGGGCTTCACGCTCTTTTATCTAAGCGCGCTCGTGCTCGTGCCCATCGGCGGGCTTTTCCTCCGCGTGTTCAACCTCTCGTGGGCGGAATTCTGGAAGCTCGCCACCACGGACCGCGCGCTCGCAGCCTACCAGCTCACGTTCGGCGCGTCGCTCGCCGCCGCCGTCATCAACGCGGTGTTCGGCACGCTGCTGGCGTGGGTGCTGGTGCGCTACGAATTCCCGGGCCGGCGCTTCATTGACGCGCTGGTGGACTTCCCGTTCGCGCTGCCCACGGCGGTCGCGGGCCTGACGCTGGCGAGCCTCTTCGCGGAAAACGGCTGGCTCGGGCAATTCCTCGTGCCGGCGGGCATCAAGGGCGCGTTCACACCGCTGGGCGTGGTCATCGCGCTCACGTTCGTCGGGATGCCGTTCGTCGTCCGCACATTGCAACCGGTGCTCGAACATCTCGACCGCGATGTGGAAGAAGCCGCCGCCACGCTGGGCGCGGGACGCTTGCGCACGTTCGTCAGCGTCATCGCGCCGACACTGCTGCCGCCAGTGATGACGGGCTTCGCGCTCGCGTTCGCACGGGCCATCGGCGAATACGGCTCCATCGTCTTCATCTCCGGCAACCTCCCGATGAAGACCGAAATCGCGCCCTACCTCATCGTCATCCGGCTGGAGGAATACGACTACACCGGCGCGATGGCGCTGGCCGTCGTGCTGCTCGTCATCTCCTTCGCCCTGCTCGGAGTCATCAACGTGCTCGAACAGTGGGCCAACCGCTTTTCTCGCTGACATGGCCGGCATTCCCAAACGCCAACTCACTGCGGGCCAACGCAAATCGCAGCGCGGCACGGAGGAAGCCCCCTTCGTGAAGTGGCTGCTCATCACCGTCGCGCTGCTCTTCTCGCTCGTCTTCCTGCTGCTGCCGTTGGTCAACGTCTTCGCGCAGGCGTTCGCCAAGGGCTTCACGGTCTATTGGGACGCGCTCAAACACCCCAACACCATCGCCGCGATGAAGCTCACACTGCTCGTCACGGTCATCTGCGTGCCGCTCAACGTCCTCTTCGGCCTCGCCGCCGCGTGGGCCATCACCAAGTTCGAGTTTCGCGGCAAGTCGCTGCTCATCACGCTGATTGACCTGCCGTTCTCGGTGTCGCCCGTTGTGGCGGGACTGATGTTCGTCGTGCTGTTCGGCCTGCAAGGTTACTTCGGTGAATGGCTGGCCGACCGCGAAATCAAAATCATCTTCGCCGTGCCCGGCATAGTGCTGGCGACGCTTTTCGTCACCTTCCCGTTCGTCGCCCGCGAGTTGATTCCCATCATGCAGGCCGCCGGCTCGGACCAGGAGCAATCCGCGCTCACGCTCGGTGCGAACGGCTGGCAGACCTTCTGGTATGTCACGCTGCCGAGCGTGAAGATGGGCCTGCTCTACGGCACCATCCTCTGCATCGCGCGCTGCGTCGGCGAGTTCGGCGCGGTCAGCGTCGTGAGCGGCCACATCACCGGCAAGACCGACACCGTGCCGCTGCACGTCGAGAAGCTCTATAACGAATACCAAGGGGCTGCCGCGTTCGCCGTGGCGAGCATCCTTGCGCTCGGCGCGTTGCTGACGCTGGGCTTGAAGACCTGGCTGGAATGGCGCGAGGCGAAGCTGGAGGAACTGGCGCAGCAGGCGGAACAGGCAATCACGCAATGAGCATCGAGCTGAAAAACATCACCAAGCAGTTCGGCGGCGTCTCCGCCGTCAACGACGTGAGCTTCACCGTCGCCGACGGCCAGCTCGTCGCGCTGCTCGGTCCGTCCGGCTGCGGCAAGACCACGGTGCTGCGGATGATTTCCGGCCTCGAAGCGCCGACCGCCGGCGAGATTTTCGTGCGCGGCAAGCGCGTCAACGACGTGCCCGTGCAGAAGCGCAACATCGGGTTCGTCTTCCAGGGCTACGCGCTCTTCAAGAGCATGAGCGTGGCGGACAACATCGCCTTCGGCCTCAAAATCAAGAAGTGGGCAAAAGCCGACCGCGACACGCGCGTGGCGGAGCTGATTGAGCTGCTAGGCCTGAAAGATTTGGAGAAGCGCTTTCCCCATCAGCTTTCTGGCGGCCAGCGACAACGCGTCGCCCTCGCCCGCGCGCTCGCGCCCAAGCCGGACGTGCTCCTGCTCGACGAACCCTTCGCCGCCGTGGACGCGAAAATCCGCCAGGAGCTGCGCGAGATGCTCGTCAACCTGCACCACGAACTGAACGTCACGACCATCTTCGTCACGCACGACCAGGAAGAGGCGATGGAGGTGAGCAACCGCATTGTCAACTTCGACAAGGGCCGGCTTGCGCAAATCGGCACGCCGCGCGAGGTGTATGAGGAGCCGGCGAGCGAGTTCGTCGCGCGCTTCATCGGCGTGATGAACGTCCTCGACTGCGAGGTCCGGGCAGGTGTCGCACGCCATGGCGAGCTCGAGTTCCCCGCGCATGGGGTCGCCGACGGCCAGCGCCTCCGCATCGGCTTCCGCCCCTACGCCGTGCAGGTGTCCAACGACCTCACGGCCCACCGCCACCTCGCGGTGCTGCGCCACACCTACTTCCTCGGCGTCCTGTTACGCCTCGAGCTTGAACTTCCCAGCGGCCTCATCATCCGCGCCCGCATGTCGAAGGAGGAGTATGCCCGGCTGAACCTCACCGAGGGCTGCGAAGTCTCGCTGCAAATCCGCCAATACCGCGTGCTCGCCCGCGAAGGCGAAACGCTACCCCCCGAAGTTTCCGTCACTCACAGCCTGCCGCTCAGTCCCGGTGAAGGCATCTGAGACGGGTGCGCCTCAAGGTTTGGGAGATGGCACCTGCTTGGCGAGTGCGTTGTATTTCTCGACCAGCGCGTTGAACTCGCGGGTGCGCTTGTTCAGCTCCTCGATGACGGCGTTGTGCTCCTTGGTGCGGCGCTCGATCTCCTTCACAAGGTCGTTTTGTTTGGCGGCGAGGTCGTTGAACTTGAGCACGGTCGCGTTCCGGTCGTCCGCGAACTTCTTGAGTTCCGCGCCGGCCTGCTGGAGCCGGGCGTCACGCGCAGCCACGGCGGCGGCCCAGTTGGTCACGCTGGTCTTAAGCTGGTCGCGCTCGTTGGTGAGCTGCTTTACCTGACGGTCAAGCGCGGCGAGCTTGGTCTCGGTTTCCTTCAGGGACGTGGTGGCGCGGGTGAGCTGGTCGCGGAAGACCTCGAGGTCGGCGGCGGCGCTCTTCAGCTTCTTGTCCTTCTCGCCGAGGTTCTGGCTGTGGCTGAGGCACAGCTTGCAGGCCTCGTTGAACTCGTGGTTGAGGTGCCGGTTGATGCGCCACTGCTGGACGCAGAGCGCCGCCAGCGCAAGGACGCCGAGCAGGTTGAACCATTGAAGGAAGCGGCTCATTTCCCCTCCGGCGTGCGGATCTCGAAGGCCACCTTCTGGATGCCCGTGCCGCGCACGATGTCCAGCACGCGGATCACGTCGCCGTGCCGGGCGTCCTTGTCGCCGCTGATGAAGACGCGCACCTCGTCGTTGGCCTTGACCAAGGCGGCGAGCGCCACGGCCAGCTCGTTGGGCCCGACCGGTTTGGCGTCGAGGTAGGCCATGCCGGCCTTGTCCACGGAGAGGCTCACGTAGTCGCGCTTGGGGTCCGCCGTGGCCGAGGTGGCGGTGGGCAGGTTCACCTTCACGCTCTTGAGGTTCACCATGCTCAGGCTCACCAGCATGAACGCGGCGAGCAGGAAGAACATGATGTCAATCAGCGGGATGATCTCGATGCGCGCCTCGGCGTTTTCCGGCGGGAGCTTGGAGCCAAGTTTGACGGGCATGGGAGTGATGCGTTGGGCGTAAAACGTAAGGGAGTGAATCAGCGGGTCGGAGCAGGTGCCGGGGGCTTTTCCTCCTTGGGGCGAAAGGCGCTCTGACGGGCGCGCACGGCGCGCTGGCGGGCGAAGGCTTCAAGGTCGTGGCCGTGATGCTTGGCGGATTCCACGAGCAGCTCAACGTGGTTGATGGTGCGCTCCAGGTTGCCGCGATAGTGCGCAAGCCGGCGGTTGAACCAGTTGTAGGGCAGCAGGCAGAGGATCGCGATGCCCAGCCCGCCGGCGGTGGCGATGAGCGCCTCGGCGATGCCGCCGCTGACCTTCGATGGCGCGAGCGCCTCGTCCCCCACGAAGCTGAACGAGTGCATGATGCCCGTGACCGTGCCGAGCAAGCCCAGCAGCGGCGCGAGCGTGATGAACGTGCCGAGGATCCACAGCCGCTTCTCCGCCCGCTCCAGCTCATCGGTCGCGCGCAGCTGCATCGCGCCCAGCAGCGAGGAATGCGCGTGCTGGAGTCCCTCGCCGACGGTGTTGAGGTAGGGATCGGGCGAGGATTCGCTCAGGCACAGCGCGCGGTCGAAATCGCCGGCGGCGATGGCGTCAAAGGCCTCCCGCAACTGCGCGTCGCGGCAGCGGCGGTAATGCTGCCACCACCAGAGGCCGCGCTCGGCCACGACCACCAGCGCGGCGATGAGGCAGAAGAGAATCGGCCACATGATGGGGCCGCCCTTGAGGAAGATGTCCACGGCGACGTTGGCAAAGAGGGGAGTCATGCGGGAAAAATCATTTCTTCAGTTCAAAGCGGATGGCGACCTCAAAGAGCCGGACCGGACCGGGCTGGAACTGCCACTGCTCGCGGACCACGCGCAGCGCCTCCCGGTTGAGCGCGCTCCAGGGCGAGGGCGCGCTGGGTTCCGCCGCCAGCACGCGGCCGTCCGCCCCGACGCTGAGGCGCACGACCACGGTGCCTTCCTGCCCGGCGCGGCGGGCGGACTCCGGGTAACGCGGCGCGGGCTGGCGGCCTTCGCCCTGGCCATAGGTGAGCGTCTGCACGGCGGGCGCGGCGGGGACGTTGCCCGTTGGCTGGCCGGAACTGCCCGGCGGACCGGGCGGACCCGGCGGGGCGGCCTTCGGCACGGGGGCGGGCGCCGGCCGCACGAACGCGGCCTGGTTGAGCTCAACAATGCGCGCGGGGGTTTCCACCGGCAGCGCGAAGGCCACCGCCGGGCTGGGCAGCGCGACCGCGACCAGTTGCGGTGCCTGCGGCAGTGCGGGCGGCGCGAAGAGCGGGGGCGGCTCAGCGGACTCCGGCGGCGTGGGCAGCGCGGCGGCGGTGGCGGGCGGCGGATCACTGCTCAGGTCCACCTTGAGCAGCTCAGCTTGGATGGTGGTCGCAGGGGGCGGCGGTTGTGGACGCGTGTAAGGCAGCACGAAGCCAAGCCCGCCCACGAGCAAACAGCCCAGCCAGAGCACCAACGTGAGGATGGGGGCCAGCGCCAGCTCCGCCCGGCGGCCGGGGAAGGCGGCGGAATCGCTGGCTGGAGACTGCGCAGGCACGGCCCTCATCGTTTCATGACTGGAGAGCCAGCGTATACCTCAGCCGACGGCTTGTGAATTCGTTTTCTGTCAAGCGCTGGGCAGCATCCGACGACACCGGAGGGGACGTCTTCCGTCAGCTTGCGATTTGTTTGCGGCGGCTTGCGCCCGGGACTACCCGGGCGCGGGAACCCGCCCGGCGCGTTCAGACGCAGGGGCGCTGCACACGCCTGCCGAGCCAAGGCTATTCCGATCAACCTACGCCAGCGTCACCTGCTTCACTGCGCTGAACCTCTTGCCGCTGCTGTTGGTCGTCCGCACCTGCAGTTCAACCCTCGCGTTTGCAGCCGCCGCAAATGTGCAGGTCATAGGCAGGGCGGAAGTTCTGCGGTGTGCCATCGGCGTTGGTCTCAGTTTCAGCGCAAGCTGTTCAGGACGGCACACGGTAGCTTTGCAAGTTGCTTTCAACAATCGGATGAGCGTCCGGCCGGGGAGCTGTTTGTGCGAACGGCGTGATCATGAGGGAGGCTGACTGTCACCTGAGTTTCATCTGCCGAGGTGATTTGAATGGTTCCACCGTGCGCTTCAACGATCCACTGGGCAATGCTCAGGCCCAAACCGCTCCCTTCCAGGTCGCGGTTGTGTGACTCATCCCCCCGATAGAACCGGTCGAAAACGCGTGGCAGGAGTTCGGGGGTGATGCCCGGCCCAGTGTTGGTGATGACCAGTTCCGCCCGCTGCTCAAGTCGCCGCAACATCATCCTGACGCTACCGCCGGGCTGGTTGTGCTTGATGGCATTGTCCGTCAGGTTCAGCAGGAGCTGGCGCAGGCGATGCCGATCTCCCGACAAGGTTGTGGGTTCGCATGGACCAAGGTGGACCTCGATCTGGCGGGGTTGAGCAAGGATTTGCGCGTCGGCAAAACTGTCCCGCACCAGTTCATGCAGCGGCACCGACTCGAAGTGCAACTGCGCCTGGCCGGCATCCGCCTTGGCCAGCAGCGAAAGGTCGGAGACGATTTTACTCAGGCGCTGGATCTCATCCAACTGGCTGGAGAACACCTCGCGCTGGCGCGGAGTGGTTTCCGGGTCGTCGAGGGCGGCTTCGATTTCCCCGTGGAGCAGAGCCAAGGGTGTCTTCAACTCATGGGAGGCGTTCAGGGTGAAATCCCGCGTGCGCTTAAAGGCCTCCTCCAGCCGCGCGTGACTGGCATTCAGCGCCTCCGTCAGGCGATCCACCTCGTCTCCGTTGTGGGTGCGGGGCAGTGGCTCGCGCAAATTGTGGGCCTGCAACCGGCCCACTGCGGTGGCGAGGTTTTCCAGGGGCCGCAGGGCCTTGCGCAACAGCCACGAGCCGCCGACCACGGTCAGCACGGTCAACGGCAGGAGGCAGAAAAAGATCACCTCGGCGATTTCCTCCGCCACCGGATCGTGCGGGCGGCCATCGGCGGCCCGCCAGGCCTGCTCGACGATGAGTTCAAAATACATCATGCCCGCCGTCAGGATGACCGACAGCAGCAGAATGCCGCCATACCAGAGGGTCAAACGCTGGCGGATGGTCATGCGGACTCCTTCAGCACGTAGCCGACCCCGCGCACGGTGTGCAACAGCCGAGGCGAAGCGGGGTCATCAATCTTTTCCCGCAGGCGCTTGATGTAGACGTCCACGAGGTTCGAGCCGGGATCAAAATCGTAATCCCACACGCCTTCCACGATGGCCATGCGACTGCAAACGCGCCCCGACGACTTCAACAGGAATTCCAGCAGCCGGTATTCGCGCGTCGTCAGCTCAACCGCCCGCTCGCCGCGCCGCACCTTGTGGGCAACGGTGTCCATGATCAAATTGGCCAACCTCAATTCGACCGGGCGCGACTCTCCGCCGCGCCGCCCCAGCGCACGAACCCGTGCCACCAGCTCGGCCAGCACAAATGGCTTGGCCAGGTAATCATCGGCCCCGGCGTTCAAGCCCTCCACCCGCTCACTGACATCCCCCCGCGCCGTCAGCAGCAGCACTGGCACCCGCACCCCGCGCTCGCGCAACTGGCGGAGCACACTCAGGCCATCGCGTCCGGGCAGCATGATGTCGAGGATGATCACATCAAATAAAGTGGCGCTCGCGGTCCCCAGCACTTCATCGCCGCGATGCAGAGCATCCACTGAAAAGCCCTCCGCCTGAAGCGCCTTGCGGACAAAGAGCACCAGCTTCTTTTCGTCTTCCACCATCAATATCCGCATAGGCTGTATGACCATCATCCCGATGGCGTGGGGGCGCTGTCAAACCGCCACTTTCACGGGCGGATGACAGTTTTGTCATTTGCCGTTCATTCGCCGTTCATCATCCGCCGCTATTGAACAGGCATCCGGCAAGCCGATGGAGCCATGAGACGAGCGAATAATTTTGCCGCCGCGCTACTCGCTGGCCTGGGCCTGCTGGCCGGGGTGGGCTGCGCGCATTACGAGCCGCGCCCGCTTGCGCCCGAGACGGCGGCGGCGGACTTCGAGGCGCGTTCGCTGGCGGACGTGGGCCTGAAGCAGTTCGTCGAGGCCAATCTGTCCCGCGAACTCCCGGCGTGGCCGCCGGCAGCATGGGATTTCGACACGCTCGCGCTGGCAGCGTTCTACTTCCATCCCGACCTCGATGTGGCCCGCGCCCGTTGGGACGTGGCGCAGGCGGGACAAATCACGGCCGGGGAGCGGCCCAATCCGACCGTGAGCCTGCAGCCCGGCTACAGCACCGGCCTGGGCCCGCCCTGGTTGCTGGGCCTGAACTTCAACATTCCCATCGAGACCGCCGGCAAGCGCGGCTACCGCCTCGCTCAGGCCCGGCAGCTTTCGGACGTCGCGCGGCTGAACCTCGCCACCGTGGCGTGGCAGGTGCGCAGCCGGGTGCGCCGCAGCCTGCTGGACCTTCAGGCGGCGCGGGAGCTGGAGCAGTTGCTCATCCGGCAGCAGGCGATGCAGGCCGCCATGGTGAAGGTGCTGGAGGACCAGCTTGCCGCCGGCGCGGTGTCGCGGCTCGAAGTGGCGCGGGCCACCGCGGCCAGCGAGACCACGCGGCTGGCGGTGGTGGATGCGCAGCAGCAGGCCGCCGAGGCCCGCGCCCAGCTCGCCGTCGCGCTCGGCGTGCCCGCGCGGGCACTGGCGGACATGAACCTCGTCACCGACACCGCCGCGCCGCCGCCGTTGCCCGCCGCCGAAGTGCGCCGGGCCGCCCTGCTCAACCGCGCGGACATCCTCGGCGCGCTGGCGGAATACGCCGCCGCCCAGTCGGCACTGCAATTGGAAATCGCCCGGCAATACCCCGACGTGCAGCTCGGCCCCGGCTACCAGCTCGACCGCAGCTTGAATCAGTGGCGGCTCGGTTTCACGGCCGCGCTACCCGTATTGCACCAAAATCAGGGCGCGATTGGGCAGGCCAACGCCCGGCGCACGGAAGCCGCGACGCGCTTCACCGCGTTGCAGGCGCGGGTGGTCGCGGACATTGACCGCGCGCTGGCCACGTATCACGCGGTGCAGGCCAAGACCGGCGCGGCGGATGCGTTGCTGGCCCGGCTGCGCCAGCAGGAGGAACTCACGCAGGCCATGATTGCAGCGGGCGAGGCCGCCAAGCCCGCGCTCCTGACCGTGCAGCTGGAATTCCTCACCGCGCACCTCGCGCGGCTGGACGCGCAGGTCAAGGCCCGGCTGGCGCTCGCCGCCTTGGAGGATGCGGTGCAAGGCCCGTTGACCGACGCCCTGCAAACCAGTCCGCGTCCCGCCATCGCTGCGCCCGTGCCCGTTGTGAAGCCGTAACTCCCCTCGCCGCCCACTGCTGCCATGAACTCCCGATTGCTCCTCGCGCTGCTGGCACTGCCGCTCACCCTCGGCCGGCTGTCCGCCGCGCCTGCCGCCGCCACGCCTGCCACCGTGACCAAGGAAGGCGACCTCGTCGTCGTCGTCCTCAAGCCCGAGGCCGAGCAGCGGCTGCGCTTGAAGGTGGTGCCGGTCGAGCGCCGCGCCATCCCGGCCACGCGGCTGTTTGCCGGCGAGGTGGTCGTGCCGTTGGCCGGGCCGGGCGGCGGTATTGCGCCGGTGCTCGGCGGCACGCTGGATGAAGTGCTTCGGCTCGCGGACCTCCAAGCCGCCGCCGATGGCCGCATGCTGCAAGCGCAGGTGCAAATCGAGGCGGCCCACATCGCCCTCGAACGTGCGCAGAAGATGTTGAAGGCCGAGGCGGGCAGCGTGCGCGTGGTGGACGAAGCCAAGGCCGCGCTCGCGCTCGCCGAAGCCACGCTGACGGCGGCCAAGGCCCAGCGCCAGATTCTCGGCTCACCAGTCGGGCAGGCCGGCGGGGCACGGCGGTCGTGGGTCCGCGTCGCCATCTACAGCGGCGAGGCGGCGTTGCTGGACGCGAAGGCAAACGTCGCCGTCCGCGCGCTCACCGCCACGGGCAACGGGCAAAATGCGAAGCCGGTGGCCGGTCCACCCACGGCCAACGCCGCCGTCAACACGGTGGACTGGTATTACGAGCTGCCCGCTGACACCGCGTTGCGCGCCGGGGAGCGCGTGGCGGTGGAAATCCCCACGCCCGACAGCAAAGTGGACAGCCTTGTGCTGCCCTTTAGCGCCGTGCTGCACGATATCCACGGCGGCCAGTGGGTTTATGAGCAGACCGCGCCGCATACCTACACGCGCCGCCGCGTCCAGGTCGCGCGGTTGGCGGGCGGCGACGCCGTGCTGACCAGCGGCCCGCCCGTGGGCAGCAAAATTGTCACGGACGGCTCCGCCGAATTGTTCGGCACGGAATTTATGACGGGGAAGTAACCGCCCACCCACGCCGTCATGCTGAACTCACTTGTCACCTGGGCGCTGAACATGCGCGTGCTGGTCGTCGCGGCGGCGGTCGCGCTGCTCGTGGTCGGCATCAACGCCACGAAAAACGCGCCGCTGGATGTCTTCCCCGAGTTCGCCCCGCCGCTGGTCGAAGTGCAGACGGAAGCCCCCGGCCTCTCGACGGAGGAGGTGGACGCGCTCGTGACCGTGCCGTTGGAGAACTCGCTCAACGGTCTGCCGTTCCTGAAAACCATCCGTTCCAAGTCCGTCCTCGGCCTGTCCTCGGTGGTGATGATTTTCGACACGGGCACCGACATCCTGAAAGCGCGGCAGCTCGTGCAAGAGCGGTTGAACCTCGCCCAGACCCGGCTGCCCGCGGTGGTGAAGCCGCCCGTGCTGATGGCTCCCTATTCCTCGTTGAGCCGCGTGCTCAAGGTGGGTCTGACTTCAACCAATCTCTCGCAGGTGGAACTCAGCGAACTGGCGTTGTGGACCATCCGCCCGCGCCTGATGACCGTGAAGGGCGTGGCGAACGTCGCCATCTGGGGCCAGCGCGACAAGCAGTTCCAGGTGCTCGTGGACCCGCAGCGCCTGCGCGCCGCCGGCGTCACTTTGGACGCCGTCACCCGCGCGGCGGGCGACGCAGCCATCCTCAGTCCCGGCGGCTTCATTGACACGCCGAACCTGCGCCTGAGCGTCACGCAGCTTGGCCTCATCACCACGCCCGAAGACCTCGCGCGCACCGTGGTGGAGTTCCGCAACGGCGCGCCCATCCGGCTCGGCGACGTGGCGGAAGTGCGCGTCGGCCATCCCGCGCCCATCGGCGACGCAGTCATCAACGATGGCATCGGCATCCTGCTCATCGTGGAAAAGCAGCCGTGGGGGAACACGCTGGATGTCACCGAGGGCGTCGAGAAGGTGCTGGCCGAACTCAAGCCCGGCCTGCCCGGCGTAAACGTGGACAGCACCATCTTCCGGCCCGCCACGTTCATCCAGCTTTCGATTGACCATCTCACTGAGGCGCTCTGGCTCGGGTGCTTGCTGGTCGTGGTCATCCTCGCGCTGTTCCTTGGCGACTGGCGCACCACGGTCATCAGCCTCACGGCCATCCCGCTGTCGCTCGCCATCGCCCTGCTGTTGCTGCGCTGGCGCGGCGAAACCATCAACACGATGATCCTGGCCGGCCTCATCATCGCGCTGGGCGAGGTGGTGGACGACGCCATCATTGACGTGGAAAACATCCTGCGCCGGCTGCGCCAGAACCAGACCTTGGTGAATCCGCTCCCGCGTTTTCAGGTGGTCCTCAATGCCTCGCTCGAAGTCCGCAGCGCCGTGGTCTATGCCAGCGTCATCATCGTGCTGGTCTTCCTGCCCGTGTTCTTCCTGCCCGGACTGGCGGGGACTTTCTTCCGGCCACTGGCCTTGTCCTACATCCTTGCCATCGCCGCCTCGCTGGCGGTGGCGCTCACGCTCACGCCCGCGTTGTGCCTGATGCTGCTCAACGTCAAGGCCACGCAGCATCGCGAGGCCTGGCTCACGCGCGGCATGAAGGCCGCCTACCGCGCGGTGCTCCCGGTCTTCGCGCGCCGGCCGTGGCTGTCGGTCGCCGTCCTCGCGGTGGCCTTCGCCGCCTCCGGTTGGGTCTGGAAGACGAAACTGAAAGAGGAGTTTCTGCCCAACTTCAAGGAACGCGACTTTCTGATGCACTGGCTGGAGAAGCCGAACACATCGGTCGAGGCGAGCACACGCATCACCATCGCCGCCGCGAAAGACTTGCTCGCCGTGCCCGGCGTGCGCAACCAGGGCGCGCACATCGGCCGCGCCGAAGTTGCGGACGAGGTGGTCGGGCCGGACTTCACGGAGCTGTGGATCAGCATTGACCCGAATGCCGACTACGACACGACCATCGCCAAGGTGCAGGCGGTGGTGGACAGCTACCCCGGTCTTGTCCGCGACCTGCTGACGTTCCTGCGCGAGCGCATCAAGGAAGTCCTGACCGGCGCGAGCGCCAGCATCGTGGTGCGCATCTACGGCCCGGACCTCGAAACGCTGCGCCGCCAGGCCGCCGAGGTGGGCGCGGCCTTGAAGGACGTGCCCGGCGTCAGCGCCCTCAAGGTCGAACCGCAGGCGCTCGTGCCGCAAATCACGGTCAAGCTGCGCCCGGAATCCGCCGCGTTGCATGGTCTCACCGCCGGGCAGGTGCGCCAGGCGGTGACGACGCTCATCAGCGGACGCAAGGTGGGCGAAGTCTATCAGGAGCAACGCGTGCATGATGTCGCCGTCTGGAGCCTGCCCCACGTCCGCGCCGACTACACGACGCTGCGTGACCTGCTCATCGAAACGCCGCGCGGCGGCCATGTGCGCCTTGCGGATGTGGCCGACCTCGCCATCGTGCCCACGCCCAACGCCATCAAGCGCGAGGGCGCGTCGCGCCGCATTGACGTGACCTGCAACGTGAGCGGGCGCGCGCTCGGCGACGTGGTGCGCGACGTGGAGCAGCGCGTCGGCAAAGTGAAGTTCACCGCCGGCTACCATCCTGAAATCCTGGGCGAATGGGCCGAACGGCAGGCCGCGCAAGAACGCCTGGGCTGGCTCGCGCTTGCCTCGCTGGCGGGCATCCTCGTCCTCCTGCTCGCGGACTTCCAATCCCCGCGCCTGGTGCTCCTCATCGCGCTCACGCTGCCCTTCGCGCTCATCGGGGGCGTGTTCGCGGCCTGGCTGGGCGGCGGGGTGCTGTCGCTCGGCTCGCTCGTCGGCTTCGTCACCGTGCTCGGCATCGCCGCACGCAACGGCATCCTGCTCGTCAGCCACTACCGGCATCTGGAAAAGGAGGAAGGCCAGTCCTTCGGCCTCGACCTCGTTTTGAAGGGCAGCGAGGAACGGCTCATTCCCATTCTGATGACCGCCACAACGGCTGCGTTCGCGCTGCTGCCGCTGGTGCTCAAGGGCGACGTGCCCGGCAACGAAATCGAGCGCCCGATGGCGATGGTGATCCTCGGCGGCTTGGCAACCAGCACGGTGCTGAACCTGTTTCTCCTGCCGGCGTTGTATGCCCGGTTCAGCGGCCGGCCGGCCCAACGGTGAGCGCGGCACCTCAGAACTTCACCGACAGGCCGACGTAATAGTTCCGGCCGTAAGCGGGCTGGATGCCGTCGGCGCGCACCCGCGAGAAGTAGTCTTCGCCGAGCAGGTTGTTGATGCCGGCGAGCAGCGAGACGGTGTCTTTGTGAAGCCGCACTTCAGCGGTCAGATCCCAGACCATGTAGGCGGGGATGAAGCCGCTGCTGGCCGGGTTGGCCGCGGCAAAAAGTCCGTTGTTGTCATTGGCCCAGTGGCTGTCCACAAAAGTGCCCATCAATCCGAAGCGACCCCAGCGCTTGCTGTGGAGCGTCGCGCCGACCCGCACCAGATGGTCCGGCGCGTATTGCGGCGTCAGGCCGGTGAGCGGGCCGGACTCGAAGCGGGCGTCGAGGAACTCCACGTTGCCGTGCAGGTTGAAGGCGAGGTCCCGCTCGCCCGGCTGCCCGCCCGTGCGCGCGTCGTAAAGGCCCAGCAGGTCCACTTCGAGCGCCAGATCCACACCCTGGTTGATGGATCGGCCCACGTTCTGAATGTTCGCGCCAACGCGGCCAAAGCGGTTGTCGTAATCAATGAGGAACACGCTGGCGTCGTAGGTCAGCCAGGGCTGCGGCGCGCCCCGCAGGCCCAGCTCGTAAGTCCAGGAGTGCGCGGGTTCAAGGTTGGCACTGACGGTGTCGGCCGTGCCCAGGGGAACGGCGTCGGTAAAGGTCTTGGCCTTGTAGCCTTCGGAGACATTCGCGTAGCCCTCGTGGCCGCGCCCGAAATCATAGGCCAGGCCCAGCGCCAGCAGGGGCACGACCTCGACGTAAGAATCGCGGGAGAGCGCCGCCTTGGGCGTCACAGCTTCGCCGGTGCCGTTGTTGACCAGTTCGGTGATGTGCTGGTGAATGGTCTCCAACCGGACCGCCGGCACGACGCTCAACTTGGCAAAGGTGAATTTGTTCTCCGCGAAGATCGCCCCGTAGGCCGTGCCGCGCCGCGACTGCTGCCGGAGCGCGCCGTCCTCCGCGGTGATTGTCTCGCCCCGCCGCACCGAGAAGGGTGCGTCCGAATAATACGTGGTGA
>JACCDO010489675.1_pt1 | contig 14451 bp, 7 predicted proteins | sample 7446101 | NCBI WGS metagenome assembly JACCDO01 (sample SAMN15323440, study PRJNA562643) | freshwater metagenome | isolation source: river surface water | place: USA:Blue River Watershed | collected 2017-08-16
CGCGGAAAATGGGTGGTGCACCACGAAACACGCGAAAGGCACGAAATCGCGAAGTTCGTGCAGTGTGGCTGCTGCTGTAGCCGCGGAGGATCCACGACGGGCAGTCGATCTTTTCGGAGCGGAGAAGCCGCGAAGAGGCGCAGGAGGCGCAAGGGTAGAGCGGGAGGCACGCTGAGTGTCGGGATGACCACGGAACACGCGGAAAACGCGGAAAATGGGTGGTGCACCACGAAACACGCGAAAGGCACGAAATTTGGAAGTTCGTGCGGTGTGGCTGCGGCTGTAGCCGCGGAGGATTCACGAAGAGCAGTCGCTCCTTTCAGAGCGGAGTAGCCGCAAAGAGGCGCAAGGGTGGATGGTTGGGTGCACGGAGGTGAGGCGCCGATGAAGGGGCGGGAGATGAGGCAGGATAACACATCCACGCCGGAGGCCGGCCCCGCGGTCGGTATCTCCGGTCTGAGGCGTCGCGCATGTTCGAGGCGTCCCTTGACGCGCGCGCGGCGTACATGCCACGGTCTTCCCGAATTTCCCCGACGAATGCCCAAGAAGAACCGCCCGCAGGACGAACAACCCGAGCTTCCCCTCGGCGGCGACGCCGCCGCGGCGGCGCAGTCGGCCCCGAAGGACGGGTCCGCCAAGTCTGAGGCCGCGGCGCCGGCGTCCGCCCCCGCGGAACCGGTTGTGAGCGCGCCGGCCGAGCCGCCCGCGCCTCGCCCGCGGGCCGGCAAGGTGCAGGATGAGCCCGCGCCGCTGGCGCGGAGTTACCGGAACTGGTTCCTCGAGTACGCGAGCTACGTCATCCTCGACCGCGCGGTGCCGCACATCGACGACGGCCTGAAGCCCGTCCAGCGCCGGATCCTGCACACGCTGTGGGACATGGACGACGGCCGGTTCCACAAGGTGGCGAACGTCGTCGGCCGCACGATGTCGCTGCACCCGCACGGCGACGCCTCGATCGGGGCGGCGCTCGTCGCCATCGGCCAGCGCGCGTTCCTCATCGAGCCGCAGGGCAACTTCGGCAACCTCCTCACGGGCGATGACGCGGCCGCGCCGCGTTACATCGAGGCGCGCCTCACGGCCTTCGCCAAGGAGGTGCTCTTCAACCCGAAGACCACCTCGTGGCAGCTGAGCTACGACGGCCGCGCGCGCGAGCCCGTCACCCTGCCGGCCAAGTTCCCGATCGTGCTCCTCGAGGGCGCCGAGGGCATCGCGGTGGGGCTCGCGACGAAGATCCTGCCGCACAACTTCAACGACCTCTGCCGCGCGGCGATCAACCACCTCCAGGGAAAATCCTTCCGGATCTTCCCCGACTTCCCCTCCGGCGGCATCGCCGACTTCTCCGAGTACAACGACGGCGAGCGCGGCGGGAAGGTGAAGGTGCGCGCGCGGATCGAGACCCGCTCGAAGCAGCTCCTCGCGATCACGGAGCTGCCGTACGGGATGACGACGGAGTCGCTGATCGAGTCGATCCTCGCCGCCAACGCGAAGGGCAAGATCAAGGTCCGCCACGTGGACGACAACACGGCCGACAAGGTCGAGATCCTCGTGCACCTGCCGCAGGGCAGCGACCCCGACCAGGTCACGCAGCAGCTCTACGTGTTCACGGGCTGCCAGCAGAACATCTCCCCGGCCGCCTGCGTGATCGTGAACGACGAGAAGACGGGCGAGGAGCGTCCCGAGTTCCTCGGCGTGCGCGAGATCCTGAAGCGCACGGTGGAGAAGACGAAGGCCCTGCTGAAGCAGGAGCTGGAGATCCAGCTCGGCGAACTCGAGCAGCAATGGCATTGGGATTCGCTGGAGCGCATCTTCATCGAGGAACGCATCTATCGTCGCATCGAGAAATCGAAGACTTGGGAGAGCGTCCTCGAGGAGATCCGCGAGGGGCTCAAACCCTTCGTGAAGGGCCTCCGCCGAGAGGTGACCGACGACGACATCACCCGCCTCACGGAGATCCGCATCAAGCGCATCTCGGCCTACAACCGCTTCCAGGCCGACGAGCAGATCAAGCGCATCGAGGAGGAGATCCGCGAGACGAAGGCCAACCTGCGCAACCTCACCGCCTACGCGGTGGCATGGTTCGAGCGGCTGCAGGAGAAGTTCGGCAAGGGGCTCAAGCGCCGCACGGAGTACGACGAGATCGAGCAGATCAACGCCGCCGAGGTCGTCTCCGCCAACCAGCGCCTCTACGTCAACCGCGAGGACGGCTTCATCGGCCTCAACTGGCGCCAGCACGAGTTCGTGCAGGAGTGCACGATCCTCGACAGCGCGCTCACCATCATGCGCGACGGCACCCTCAAGGTGGCGAAGGTCGCCGACAAGGTGTTCATGGGCCGCGACATCATCCACTGCGCGGTCTTCCCGAAGGACGGCGACGGCAACTTCTACACGATGGTCTACCAGGACAAGGAGTCCGGGAAGGCCTTCGCGAAGCGCTTCCAGATCGGCGGGCTTTCGCGCGACAAGCTGTACCCGCTGGCGAAGAGCGAGGGTTCCAAGGTCATCTACCTCGACGTGAGCCGCACCGAGAAGGAGATGCCACGTAAGCTTACGATCTTCATCGACGGCCGCAGCGGCGCGCGCGTGCGCGAGTTCGAGTTCGACCTCGCCGCCATCCCGGTAAGCACCCGCAGCGCCAAGGGCCTCACCGTCACCAAGTGGCAGGTGAAGGACGTGAAGCGCGCCGACCTCGCCCTGCGTTGAGTCCGGGGCCGCCGCGGGGGCGGCGGCGCCCGTTCAGAAGCCTCCCTTGATCCCGATCGTCCAGAGCGAGCCGAAGTCGGTCAGGTTGCGGAGACGGGCGTAACGGGGCGTGTTCGGCCCGTAGGTCTCGAAGTCCTCGGTCGCGTTGCGGAGATTCCGCAGGTTCATGAAGAGCGCGACGCGCCGGTTGAGCCGGAGTTCCCCGAGCACGTCCACGTACAGCCGTTCGCTCGCGTACCGGTAGGTGCCCGGCTCGGTGCCGGCGTTGGCGACGGAGTTGAGGCGTTGGCGGCCGCGGTAGTTCCAGTGCACGCGCACGTTGTAGGAGGGGCGCGTCAGGCTCACGCCCCAGTTCATCACCTTGGGCACGAAGCCCGCGAAGGAATTGCTGCCGAGGGCGACGCCCGACTCGCGGATGACCGAGGCATTGGCGAAGACCTGCACGCCGCGCGCCCAGGCCGGCAGGAACGTGAGCGCCTGCCGGTAATCGAATTCGGCTCCCGTCAGCGAATACGTGCCGGGTTGGTTCGCCTGCGTGAAGAACTCATAGGAGCCGTAGGTTGCCGGATCGATGCCGTAGCCCTCCAGGAAGTCCGCGGTCGGCGCGACCCGCTGGGTCTGCCAGAAGTTCGTGTAGTTCCTCCGGAAACCGCCGATCGAGACCTGGCCGACCCGTTCGAAGTAGTATTCGGCCCGAACCTTGATCGACTCGGCCTTCCACGGCTTGATCCCGACGTTGTTGACGGTGATCCGACCCGTCGCGCTGTTGGGGTCGGGCGCGAGCGTGAGATCGGGCAGGGTCACCCCGCTCGCGTACTGGTTGAAGTCGGGCCGGCCGATCGACCAGTAGTAGGCGCCCCGCAGCACGAGGTTTTCCCGCAGGTTGTAGCTCGCGTTCAGGCTCGGGAACCAGCGGAGGTACTCCTTGGAGGTGCGCAGGCCGCGGTCGGTCAGGATCAGCCTCCTTGCCTCGAGCGAGGCCGCGGGATTCAGCAGGCTTCCGGCGATCGGCCGGCCGTCGGCCCCCTTCCGGTTGTTCGCGCTCGGGTTGTTCAGCGGTCCCTCCGCTTCAATGTTGGTCTGTTCGGCGCGCACGCCCGTGGTGAGTCGCAGGCGGCGGTCGAGCAACGCGGCGTCGGCGCGCAGATAGGCGGAGGTCACGCGTTCCTCCGCATGCTTCGAAAGGTTGGTGAAGCTGTTGTAGGCGTCCACCGCGCTGGTGGTGAAGTGCGCCGGATTGGCCGCATGGGCCCGTTGGATCTTCGTCGCGCTCAGCCAGTCGACTCGCGGAAAACCGAAGGCGGGCGTGCGGGTCGAGAATTCCGCGTCGAGGAAGGGAGCCGCCCCGTTGTCATTTCCCACCGGGGTGTTCGGCGTCGGCGCGGCCAAGCCGTCGGGGCCGACGTAGGTCAGGCTGATGGTTCCGCCGCGGCCGTCGCGCTCCGCGACACGGAGATCCGCGCCCGTCTTGAGGGTGAGCGGAACCGGGCCCGTGAAGTCGCGGCTCGCGTTGAGGAAGAAGCTGCGGCGGGAGTCGTTCCAGTCGCGGGGATTTGAAGCCGCGGTGGTGAGCGCCTTGTTGTCGAGGCGGTAGGGGTCGATCAGGACCCCGCTGTTGTCGTCGCGAACGGTGATCTCGCCGGGCCGCAGGTAGCCGATGTTGTCGAAGGAGATCCGCAGGCGGCCGCGCGTGGCGTTCGCGCCCTGGAAGAAGCCGAAGTCGGTGTCGCGGTCACGGTTGGTGGCGCGGGAGTAGCCCACGCCCCCCGTCGCCCGCCACACGGGTCCGTCGTGCCGCCAGGTCAGGGTCGGCATCATCGTGCGGTTCGTCCGGTTGATGGCGTTGTTGGTGACCTGGATGTTGCCGAAGGAGGCCGTGCCGGTCGCGCCGGCGGCGCCGCGCGTGTGGGTCGGGCCGAAGTCGCCGGGAAGGACCCGCTGGATGTTGAAGTTGAACTGGCGGGCGAAGAAATCGACGTAGTTCTGGGTGGATTGGAACGAGACCGAGATCCGGTCCGTCTCGGAGGCGCGGTAGTCGGCGCTGAACCCGAGCGAGGTGCGGCCGGTCTCCTTCGCGTCGTCGCGGAAGGAGAAATTGCTGAGGTAGGGACGGTCGGGCGTGGTTGGCGCGTAGTTCGCGTCGATCGCCCCGGTGGTTCCGCGCCACGTCAGCTCCACCCAGTCCTGCGGCGAGTACTGCGTGGCGTGGTTGGCGGACACGGAGAAGCCGAAGCGGCGGTTCACGGGCATGGTGAAGGCGAAGTCGAATCCCGGATGCACCTTGCGCCTCGCCTCGTGCGTCGGACCCGGCGTCCGGCGCAGGGTCTGCTCGCGGTCGCGCATCATGAGGAAGACGCTGCCCTGAAGCTCGGCCCGGCTGCGCTCGAAGGCGCTCCGGGGCACGAGGTTCACCGAGCCGGAAAGCGCGCTGCCCGGGGAGTCGGGCGTGGCCGACTGCACGACCTCGACGCGCGAGACGTTATTGATCGAGACCATGTCGAGCGCGACGGCCCTTCCCGTCCCGCCCACGCCGGCGCTCGCGAGGTCGAAGCCGGCCACGGTCACCGGCACGTTCGCCGCCGGGGCTCCGTTGATCATCGCGTTGCGGGCGTTGCCACCGCCGTATTCGATGGCGACCCCGGGCAGGAACTTGATCATTTCGGCGACGTTGGCCTCGGCCACCTGGCCGAACTCATCGGCCGCCACGACGGTCTTCATCTCGGAGGCGAACCGCTGCTCGTGGATCGCGACCGCCGCCCCGTCCATGCTGCGGGACTCGACGACAAAGCTCGCGAGCTTCACGACCCCCGCCCCGGGCGCGGTTTCTCCGAGCGTGATGAGTTGCCGCGCGACGCCGCCCTCCGGAACGCTCACGACGGTCGAGACCGGCGGAAGTCCCGTACGGAAGGCCCGGATCGTCGCGTTACCGGCCGGGACGTTCGCCAGCCGGTAATTGCCGTCGGCGTCGGAGAAGGCTTCCAGCGGGGTGCCGCCGACGGTGAGCCGTCCGCGCTCGAGGTAGGTTCCGTTCGTGGCGTTCATCACGCGGCCCTCGACGGATCCGGTGGCGGGTCGGGCCGCGGGCGCGGCCGGGCCGCTGAGCAGCAGGAGAAGGACGGCGCAGGCGATGCGCCGCAGGATGGGGAGGGGCATGTCGAGTTGATGGAGCCCGCGGGGGGAAAAGTGAACCTTCCATTCGCCGGTTGGTCCCGCTCCTGCCGATCAGACCGACCGAGAAGCCCCCGTTGACACGAGGGCGGGTAGGTAACGTCCTCGCGGCGATGAACGCGGAGCAGGCGGATGAACTCGATGCCCTGGCCGGGGCCTGCCTGCGGCGCTGGTTCCACGCCAACGGCTTTCCGGCACCCGCGGAGGAGGAGGTCGCGGGGGTGTGCGCCCGGCTGAGGTCCGTGATCGCGGAGCGGGGCCTGCCGCGCGTGCCGCCCGGAGGCCGGCCGGAGGAGGCGGTGGAAATGCCCGCGGCCGAGTGCGGTCCGCTCGAGCGGCGCGTCCTGGGCGAACGGGTGGCCGATCCGTGTTGGGGGACGCCGGTGCGGCAGCTGGTGAAGGCCTGCCTGCAACCCGAGTTCCGGCGCTGCCGCGATTCCTACCGTGAGCGATCGCCGGACGGATCCTGCCGGCGGCAGGATCCGGAAAAGGCCGCGGGAAGGCTGAGCGGCTCCCCGTGCGTGGATTGTCCCTACTGGCTCGAGCTCACGCCCGCGCAGCATGAACGCGCGTTGCGCGAGGCGTGGGCCGGCGACCCCGCGGTGCTGGCGGCGCGTCCGGAGGTGTTCCTGCCGCCCGATTTCCGGGAGCTCCGCCGCTGCGTTCGCCGCCTTGCGGGCGGCTGACGGGCGGCGGGAGCCCGGCCCCGCCTACCGGCGGAACATCGGATCGGAGGGATTGCCGCCGCTGAGCAGGTAGGCGAGCAGGTCCTGGACTTCCTCGGCGTTGAGGCCGTTGATGAGCCCGGCGGGCATCAGCGAGGAGGCGTAGGGACGGCGGGAGACGACGTCGGCCGTCTTCACCCGGACCTTCTCGTCGGGCATGAACGGGTTGGCCATGACGACGAGCTCGCCGTTTTCCTCGCCGACCACGCGGCCGACGAGCGGGTCATCCCCGCGGCGCTCGATCTGTTCGGCGCCGAACTGGTCGCTGATGACCTTCGACGGCTCGATGATGTTCTCCAGCAGGTCGCGGACGGAGTAGCGTCCCCCGGAGCCGGTGAGGTCGGGTCCGACGCCGCTGCCGCCCTCATTGCCGAAGCGGTGGCACATGATGCAGGCGGTGGCGGTGTACATCGCCTTGCCGCGGGCGAAGTCCCGGCCGGAGAGCTTGGCCGGCATGAGGCCGACGGCCTCGGCCAGCGTGTAGGGGCGGCCCGGACCCTTGGGCAGCACGGAAGGCGCGGCGAAGGAGGGCGGGGGCGGCTTGGACAACGCGTCGAGGGCGGCCCGTTCGGTCTTGTCGGTGACGTTGGCGAGCGCCTCGGTGCGGATGTTCTGGATGAAGCCGCTGAAGCTGTTGCCGCCCTTCCAATTGGCGGTGCGCGGGAACCAGGAGAAGAACTCGGTGCGCAGGCGGGGCGTCCAGCCGGAGGTGGCGTGCCGCAGGGTGTAGGCCATGGCGATCTGCTGGCGGTCGGGCCGGTTGGCCTTCACCCCGCTCACGGCGGTGGCGTAGCGGTCGTTGCGGGCGATCAGCGCGGCTCCGCCGATCTCCTCGCCGGTCTCGGTGATGGGCTCGGAGACGCTGAGGAGCGGCACCGCCTTGGCGACGACCTGGCGGGAGTCGAGGAAGACCAGCAGGGGCAGGAGTTCCCGATTCACCAGCGGATCGGCGTGCGGGAAGAGGGGATCGAGCTTCGCGGCGATGGTGGCGCACACCTCCGCGGAGGGCTTGCCCATCCGGGTGAAGGCGAGCTGCCAGGCGCGCAGCAGCGGCAGCCGCAGCTCGGGCGCGATCGTGCGGAGGTCGAGCCGTGACAGGGCCGCGATGATCCGCGGTTGGAGGGACTTGTCGCCCACGCGGGCGAGGGCGATCAGGGCCTCGATGGAGGCCTGGGGCTGCAGCTCGGCGAGGGCGCGGTCGGACCAGCGCGCGGCCGGCTGGCGCTCCAGCACCACGCGGGCGGCGAAGCGGAGGTTGCGGTCGCGGCTCGCGAGGCTCGGCCAGGCGGCGTCGACGGCCGAGGCCTCCGCCCCGTCGCGGTGGAACTCCTCGAGGGCGCGGCGGGCCTTGGTCTCCGGCGTGGGCGGCAGGGCGCCGACCGGGGCCGTGCTTTCGGGGCCGGCGTAGGTCACCCGGTAAAGGGCCGACTGGGTGCGGCGGCCGCCGACGGCGAAGTACATGGCGCCGTCGCGCGGGTGGATGATGACGTCGGTGAGCGGCAGGGGTTTGCCCGTGATGAACTCGGTGCGCTCCCCGCGGAAGCCCGCGCCGTCGGCATGGAGGTGGATCGCGTACAGCGTGCCGTACGTCCAGTCGGCGGCGAAGAAGGCGCGCTGGTACTTGGCCGGGAACTTCGCGCCCGTGCCGAAGACGACGCCGGTCGGGCTGCCGGGGCCGATGTCGACCACGGTCCCGAGGCTGTCGGCGTAGTAATCGGGCCAGCGGCCGGCGCCGCTGCGCCAGCCGAAGTCACCGCCGCTCACGGCATGGTTGATGCGCGTGGGCATATACCAGGGCGTGCCTTGGTCCCATTCCATGTCGGAATCGAAGGTGAACAGCTCCCCGTTCTGGTCGTAGGCGAGGTCGAAGTGGTTGCGGAAGCCGATGGTGTAGAGCTCGTAGACCTTGCCCTCGGGGTCGAAGCGCACGATGTGCGAACCGGGAGCCATGCGGCCGCGGGCGTGGCCGCGGGCGTCCCACATGCGGGGCAGGAGGTGATCCTCGCCCCAGGCGGTCGGCCGGGTCTTCTCGACGGTGGCGGGCAGGTCGGTGAAGTTGCCGAAGGCCGCGGTGATCGTCTTGCCGTCGGGCGACAGCACGAGGGAGTGGGTGCCGTGCTCACCGGTGCCCTTCAACGGGCGGAGGTACTTCACCTCGTCGAACTGGTCATCGCCGTTGGTGTCCCGCGCGCGCCAGAGGCCGGCCCGGGCGCGATTCTCGTTCACCATGATGTACAGGCTGTCGAAGGCGTAGAGCAGGCCGTGGGCGCCGACTTCCAGTCGCTCGACGGGGCCGGATTTCTCCTTGGCCTTCTCGTTCTTGCCCTTGCGGGGCTCCTCGGCCGCGGGGGCGGGCACGCTCACGCGGTTGAGGTCGAGGTCGAGCTTCTCGACCTTGATCCCCGCGGTGGTGCCGAGCGGCGGCGGGGTGATCCGGTAGATGCCGCCGTACTGGTCGGAGGCGAGGATGCGTCCCTTGGGGTCGGTGGTGAGCGAGACCCAGGAGCCCTGGTCCGCGCGCGGCACGCTGTAGAGCATCTCCACCTTGAAGCCGGGCGGCGCGGTGATCGCGGCCGGGTCGGCCGGCGGCGGCAGGTCGGCCGGATTAGGCCGGATCGGGTTGTTCTTGCCCTGCTCGGCGGCGCCGAGGAGGGCGGGCACGAGGAGGAGGCTGAGGATTTGGAGACGGCGGGTCATGGAAAACGGTTGGGGCGCGCGGACCGGCGCGCCGGCGGGAATGACGATGCGGCGGGGGCCGCGGTGACTCAGAAACGCTGCGTGTAGGTGAGGAAGAAGGCGCGCGGCTGGACGGGCACGTATTGGAGCATGGTGTCGCGGCCGGTGGCGGGGAGGGAGGTGTAGCTCTGGCGGTCGCCGGGGTTGATGCCCCAGCCGCGCCACGTCATGACACCCTCGCTGTCGAGGACGTTGTTGATGTTCAGGTTCACCGAGCGCGTGCGCGAGAGGGTGTAGCCGACGGTGAGGTTGAACTGGTTGAAGCGGGGCAGGGTGATGACGTTGGCGATGTTGCCGGCGCGCTCGCCCATGTGGCGCCAGGAGGCGTTGGCGAACCAGGCGCGGGTGCGGTAGTCGAGGGTGGTGTTGAGGATGAAGTCGGGGTTGTTGTCGGCCGGCTTGCCCGAGAAATCGAGGTAGCTGTCGTCGTCGCGGCCGTTCACGCCGGCGACGAACACCTTCCAGATGGTGTTGGTGGACTTCTGGGAGGTGAAGACGGAGCGGAGGCGCAGCCGCTCGCTGAAGCGGTACTCGCCCTCGAGCTCGATGCCGTAGGACGTCACCATGTTGTAGATGGGATCCGGGTAATACGGCGTGGCGCCGTCGGCCTCGGTGGCCTGGGGGTTGCTGTTGATGTTGCCGAGTCGGCTCCAGAACGGCGTGAGGGTGAGCGTGAGGTCCTTGCGCTTCCAGCGGTAGCCCAGCTCCCATTGCTCGACCGTCTGCGGCCTGGGGCGGAGGTTGTTGAGGCGGAAGACCGAATTGTAATTGCGGAAGAACCCGTAGTCGGGGGCCTTCTCGCCATCGGCGAACCGGACGTAGAACGAGTTCTCGTTGTCGATGACGAAGTTGGTGGCGACGGACCACGAGAAGCTGAGGACGTCCTTGTCGAAGAACCACTTCGCGGCCGCGTTGGGGATCTGGAAGCGGTTGTCGTACATCGTGAGCGGGTCGCCGTCGGCGCCGCCGTAGGTGGGGTCCCAGTTCCCGAGGGGATTCTGCACGCCGGACTGGTTGAAGCCCTTCACGCGGAACTTCTCGCCGCGGAAGCCCCAGTCGATTCCCCAGCGCTGGGTGATGTCCCATTTGTGGCCGAAGAAGTAGGCGAGCTGGCGCGCGATCGCTTCGTCGCGCACGTAGCCCACGCCGAGCGCGGTGAAGCCCTCGGGGTTGGTGAGCTGGACGGTCCGGCCGTTCCAGCCGGCGACGCCGGCGAGGGTGGCGGCGGGGGTGCCGGCGGGCGCGGTGGCGGCGGTGGCGGGGATCCAGCGGATGCCGAGGGGCTCCGGCTGCTCGGTGAGGGGCGAGGCGGTGCGGCCGCCGCTCGACTGGCGGTCGGAGATGTCGGCGTAGCCGAAGTAGCCGCCGAAGGTGAACGACATCGAGCCGAGCTTCTTCGTGATGGAGAGGCGTTCCATCAGCTCGTCCATGTGCTCGTTGGCGACGCGGCCGTTGTTCGTCCAGAGGGCGTTGGGGAGGATCTGCTGGTTGGGCAGGTTGGCGAAGCGCACGATCTGGCCGGCCTGGACCATGGCGTTGGCGTTGACGGTGTAGGAACCGTTGGAGGTCACCTCGGCGAGGACCGTGCCCTTCGCGCGGTCGTAGAACTGGTAAAGTCCCGGGGGCACGCGGCCGTTGAGCGCCGTGCCGCCGCCGCTGAACTGGATGCCCATGTTGCTGAAGAAATTGGGCCAGTCGAGGGAGCGCGGCGTGACGCCCGAACTCGAGTTCCAATCGGCCCAGCTGCGGCTGAACTTCACGTTGTGATTGAGCGACCAGCCGCCGCCGAAGTCGTGCTTCCACTCGGCGCCGCCGTAGCGCTGGCGGGAACGCACGGCGTCGGCCGAGTCGAAGGTCGCGAAGGTCTTGTCGGACTCGCGCGGATACTGGAACGAAGTCTTCGGGAAGAGGTTCGTGCTGAAGCGGCTGAGCCCCGGGTACTGCTTCGGGTCCTGCGGATCGCGGGCGAGCAGGTACTCGTACCAGTGGTTCCGGTCGTCGAGGTACTTGGCGTAGATCTTCACCGAGCCGCGGCCGTAGTCCTTGTACAGGTTGCCGCGCAGGTTGAAGCCGTTGTTCATCGGGTAACCATCGGCCGGGCGGTGGCCCTCGGCGTAGCGGTAGAAGCCGCCGACGCTGTAGGTCCAGCCCTTCTTCCCGAGCGGGCCGCCGACCACGCCCTCGACCCGGTAATGGGGCGACGCGCGGCCCTCGAGGCCGTAGCGGGTGCGGATTTCCCCGCCGAACTCCGAGGAGCCGACGCGGCTGATGTAGTTGAACGCGCCGCCGGGGGAGTTCGACGACGTGATCGAGGCGCTCCCGCCGCGCACGGCCTCCACGCGCTGCAGGGTGCCGTCGGGGCGGTTGAAGTAGCTGGCGTTGTAGTTGCCGAAGTTGACGTTCGTGAGCGGCAGCCCGTCCTCCTGCATCGAGACGTAGTACTGGCCCGTCGCGCCGTCGCTGCTGTCGGCGGAGATGCCCCGCGAGTACACCATGCCGCGGATCTCGCCCAGGGAGGAGTTCACGAACACGCCGGCGACGTTCAGCAGGATGTCGTCCGCGCTCAGCGGCACCTGGTCGGCGATCACGCTGATGTCGACCGCGGTGATGGCGGTCGTGGCCTTCTTGGCCTCGGTGGCGTTGAAGACGCCGGTGACGACAAACTCGTCGAGCTTGACGGCGTCGGCGGGTTTCGCGGCCGCCGTGGAGGTGGTGGGTGCGGTCTGGGCGGCGAGCGGGGCCGCGCAGGCGGCGAGGAGCAACGGCAGCAGCAGGGTATGACGGGGTTTCATGGGGCAGGAGGGAAGGGGAAAGCAGGCGCCGTGACGCGCTTGCCGGGGAGGGGCGTCGCGAATCACACGGGAAATTCGCGCGAGGTGAACCCGAAACTTCGTCGGTAGAAAATCGCCGAAATCACCTCCGCTGTGCCCGCGGCGGCGGCTGCGGATGCGAGTTTGGCTCAACTGCGGGCGTGGAACGCGGCCTCGGCGAGGGTGTGGCCGCGGCGGCAGCCGCGGATGATTCACGGGTTTCATGTCCCGGGCTCGCGCGTCGAACGGCGGAAGCTCGGCAAGGGCTGAGGTCAGCGGCTTGATCCGGGAGTCGCGGCCCTCGCGGGAGGAAAAGCCCTGACTCGGCAGATACGGATGCCGATCGCTGTGCCCGCGCCGGCAGCCGCGGATGCGGCAAGCCGGCCCTGCCTGGAACCAATCGGGTCAGCCCCGGATTCACCGACCCTGCCTCACCGACTCGCCATTCCGAGGGCAGACCTAGGTTGCTGGTTTCGTCCCGGCCCCATCACCTCCGACCGTTTCGCCTGACCCCGTTCAGTCGCCCGCGGGGGAAAGTTCAGCGGAGTTTCGCGGCCTCATCCATGAGCGGGTGTTCGAATGCCGAGGCGTAGGCGTCGAGGGTGCGGGCCGGGATGCGCAGCTTCCTCGCGGCCTTGCGCCAGTCGGCCACCACGGCGTGCACCTCGCGGACGATGGCTTTCGCTGCGCTGGGCGTCAGTCCGAAGCGCGGGGCGGCCTCCAGGGCGGCCTCGATGCTGGAGTCAGAAGCCTCCTCCGAGATGGACGTCTTGGGCATCTGGGCGCGCTCGATCTCGGGGACGGGATTGAGGTCGTAGGCGGGGGAGAGTGACCACTTGCCCGCGGTGCGCATCAGGAAGCCGTGGTTGCGCAGGTGATCGTCGTAGTTGCTCGCGAGCAGGGAGAACACGAGACGGCGCCAGAGCTCACGCAGGTCGCCGGTCACGTCGTCACCGAACTGGCGGATGCCGTCGGCGAGAAGGGTGTAGGCTCCAGGCTCACCGTGCGGCAGCCCCAGCAGGCTGTTCGCGGATATGAAGGGCAGACGTTGCGCACCTGCGCGATCGAAGCGCGTGATGACCGACACGCCGCGACCGCCGACCGTGATGAGTCGGGACTCGGCCACGTTGATGCCGGCCTGCTTGGCCAAATGGAGGGCGAGCACCTCGCCGGCGGCGATGTCGCGCATGTCGTCGGGCTGGGGAAACTTGGCCATGGCGAGCCGGCCGTCGTTCAGGGTGACCGCCGACTTCGGGCGGGCACCACCCAGCGGCGAGCCGGCCCCGAACAGTAAGCGCAGGTCGGCGGCGGTTTCGGTCTCGCCGTGGATCGCATCAGCGGCCCGCAGGAGCACGGCAAGGCTCACCATGGGAGGCAGCTTGCCCGCATTGGCGGCGAGGAAGGGACCCGCCGGTTCGGTGCGGAACCGCAAGGCGCCGATCCGGGCGGTGTCGTCGAGCGCGAGGACGTAGTCGATTTCGCGGTAGGGCTTGCGGTCGAGGATCTGCTTGCGGACGGCGCGCTCGATCAGGATCCGTCCCCAGCGGTCAGGACCGCAGTCCTGCATCGCCCCGAACAACGAGGCCCCGTGAACCGGACTGGGGCCCAGCGGCAGAGCGGTGGGGTCGATGGAAAACGAGCCGGTGCGAGCCAGCCACTCGCGGGCATACTCGAAAGTCACGGCCGCGTTGCGCTCGGCGGCGTGCAGGCGCCCCACCAGATGCGTCGTGCCCTGCCAATCGATGTGAACCTCGATGCTCATGCCTGGGGACGCCGAATGCGCTTGGGCAAACGCTCTTCATCGAGGTTGAGTCCGATCGCGTCGTCGCCCGGGGAGGCAAGGTTGGCGAGCCGGTCGTGGAACTGGAGGATGAAGGCCGCCGTGGCCAACGTGCCGGCGGCCACCTTCGGATCGCCTCGCTCCATGCGCCAGAGCGTGTCCCGACTCACGAAGAGGCGGGCCGCCATGTCTTCGGTCGAGATGCCGCGCTTCCTCCGGGCCAAAGCGAGTTCCCGGCCCAGTTTGCGAAGGGCATGGGCAGCAGGAAGGGGCAGCGAGGACGTAGCGCTCACGGAAACAACGTCAGATATAACGGACTATAAGTCAATTAACGTCTGATAGGGCAGACGTGGGCCGGCCCCTTGGCCACCGGCCCTTTTGGCCCCGCCCACACGGGGCCCGCACGCGCGGAGAGCAGTCGCCAGGCCCGTGCCCCGAGACCCGGTCCTCGTGGACACGAGGAACCCGACGCGAAGACGGCGAAATCGAAACCTCAAGCCGGCGCAGGGAGTTTCCGCCTGAGTCGCCCCAC
>JACCDO011339067.1_pt1 | contig 14450 bp, 5 predicted proteins | sample 7446101 | NCBI WGS metagenome assembly JACCDO01 (sample SAMN15323440, study PRJNA562643) | freshwater metagenome | isolation source: river surface water | place: USA:Blue River Watershed | collected 2017-08-16
GGCAAGTTTGCGCTGTGTGGCTTGTTGTTCTTAAGCCACATCTGCTCCTCCAATTCCTGCGCATATGCAGCCTGCTTTGCGCGCTTACCAGCTTTATTATCGACTTCATTGTTGGGTTGAAGTAAAGCTTGCTCTACTTCGCTATTTACGCGAACATGTCGTTGTTGTCTCAAGTCGCTCTGCTCTCCTGCGATTTTGGCGTGCTTATCCTGGTCCATGCGCAACTGCTCCGCATAATGCTGCTGCATACGCTGCCGGTCCCCTTTACCTTCCAGCGGTTCTCGATTCGCTCCAATTTGCAGACCGCCTCCTCCAGGAAAATTTACCGAGCGTGGAAGGTTTTCTTTTATTTGCTGCTGAGCATCTAGGTCGCGCCGATACTCTTCCTGCCGTAACCGTTTCATCGCTACATCCATGTCCCCTTTCAGCAGGAAAGGAGCATTCTGTTCTGATACACGATGCTGTTGTTGTTGAATATCTTGATATTGTTGCTGTTGAACGGCATCGCGACGCAACAGGTCAGCATAAGCCATTTGTTGTTCAGCACTGGCACGCTGTTCGAGGGTTTGACGATCAAGAAGTGGAATCACTGCCCGCGGCTGAGAAGCCTTTTCATTGTTATATCCAACACGTTTCAACTCTATTGCATTTGCATCTTGTCCAGCAACTGCAGCAATACGCACTGGTGACGGATCTCGTGGAACTTTTGCAGGTTGCGCAAATGATGGCACTTCTACAGGCAGCGCTTGCATAAGGGGCGCAGGTGCAGGAGCAGAAGAGCCATCTTTAGCATTTAAGAAGCGCCTTCTTGCTTCTTCCCACTTTTGATCTCGGGCATTAGTGGAGTTACCAGGTGCCGCAACTTGTATTGCTGAATTCGGACCTCTTACCAAATCTGATTTTATGTTATGAGAAGGCTCTGCTTGTAAAAACTGACGACCCTGCTCCGGTACGTTTGCAGCTTGAACAGCCTTTTGAGAAGCAAGATTGGCGAGATAAGCCTCTTTTTTGGCCCGACGCTGTGCTGCGTCTTCCATCAGCGCCTATATCGAAATTTAAAAGTTTTAAATGCAAATAAAACACAATATGGAATCAAATTAAGTAAAATTCAATAAAATTAAAACTAAAACCAACTCAAAAGGAGCAATAAAATTGTTGAAGCCCCTCAAACACCGTGTTCAAAGACAACTGAAATTTAACACTTTTCAATGTCCAATGCATAATTTGAGAGACCAACCACGAGCGAAGCTGATTAAAAAAGATTTGTTGTTGAAAAACTGAACTAGCAAGCCCAATTTGCTTCGACCATTACAAGAGTTGCTTGCGAACTCATAATCAACATAGATTCTCTTTCTCACACAAAGTGGTCAACGTACGTGGGTAATGTCAGCGGATGACCACGTCGATGACCTGGAATGGGAGGAATGGGATCCAAGCAAGACAACATTCGCCACTCATATGGTTGCAGGATCATTTGCAGGACTAGCAGAGCATGTTAGTATTTTTCCTCTAGATACATTAAAAACCCAGGCGCAATGTGAGAGATGTGGATCAATTAGTCCCTTGCAGACTTGGAACTGTGCCACTCGCATGGTTCACAACGAAGGCATATTTCGTCTGTGGCGAGGCGTATCTGCCATGTTTGCCGGCTGTATTCCTGCTCATGCAGCATATTTTTCTGTTTTCGAAACAATGAAGCGCTTTACAGGTGCGGATCAGACAGGTCATCATCCTGTTGCAGCGGCGGCAAGTGGAGCGACTGCTTCCTTATCGCATGACATCTGTATGACCCCTTTTGACACTGTTAAGCAACGTATGCAGCTAGGCTATTATCGCAACATTTCTCATTGTGCTCGGTCTTTATTTCTGCATGAAGGTATACGTGCCTTTTATGTATCTTTACCAGCGACACTTGCCATGAATCTACCCTTCGGGATGATAATGGCTGCTACGAATGAAAGTGCGCGAAAGTATCTTTCGCGTCTTAATCCAGACGGGCAGCTAACGATGGCAAATAGTATGCTCGCGGGTTGCTTTGCGGGAGGTGTGGCCGCAGCAGGAACCAATCCTTTGGATGTAATCAAGACACGATTGCAGACACAAAACTTGGAGCCATGCCCTACATCTGCTACAACTAGCACTATCTCCACGACTGGCAGCGTCCCTGTAACAAAAATAGTGCAAAATTCATCGACAGGTCCTAAAACCCTGAGTGCGAGTACTATGCCTGTGCGAAATATTAGCAGTAGTACGCTCGGTGCTGAGCCGATATATTCAGCTAATTTTGTGAGGCAAGGTGCATGGAGCATCATGCGACAAATCTGGCGCGAAGAAGGTGCTATGGGCTTTATGAGAGGCATAGCGCCGCGTATGATGGTACAAGCGCCGGGGGTAGCAATTTCTTGGACAGCCTATGAGACGGCGAAACGTTTTATTACGGAATTCTAGACATATATGAGTGTTTATTATAGGAGTGCAGTGTATAGTTTGCTCCTTTGCGGAGTACTTTTTGAGTTTAGTGTTATTTTTACGACAATAATGCTTATGTACACAGATTCATCACAAGTATAAGTATAAGTGTTTCTATTTTGTAAATAATTGATTTATTTCCCAGAGCTGATTTTTTCTACTGAAGCTGCTACGTCTTCCCATTCGAAAACAGAATCATTTCCAGAGGTGACTTTAGCTGTTGATGTAACGGAGGCAGGAATAGGCGCAGTTTTTTCTAATTGACCTTTCTTTTCCGCGATTGTCGCCTCAGCGACTGCAAAAGCTGCTGAAGCACTGCCATCTTCCCCAAACAAAGACACAAAAGTTTTATCACGTGCATTGAATGCAATGCTTTCCAAAGCGTACCTAGCTCTGGCTTCAGCGCTGGCTTCAATAGATCCTACAGTGCTTTCGTTACCGTTGAAAAACGAAAGAATACCAACAAGAATCGTGCTTATGTTCCAACTGGGAGACCATGTCTCTGGGTGAAAATCTGAAATAGTTAGACATATTCTCGTTCCAGTCGCAAATCTTCCAGAAGGCGTAATCATGAGGATCGACGGGGGTTTCCACGGGTACTCCGGCGGAAATAGGAGTTTTCCCATGTAAACACCACCCTTGTACGGACTATCGTCGGCTCCCTTTATCACAAATCTCCAGTCGAGAATATTTGTTTCCAAAGGCTTGGCGATTGCCAAATTCAGCGGATCATCCATAATCCGCTTCAAATCCATGCGCAATCGTTTGGCACTCTGAGTTGCAGACATAGCGATTATGAATTTATTTATATAGTTTGGATAAATTGCGGAAGCACCCAATAGAAAGAAAAGTAGCTTGAAGAGGGACTAGACGGGTTGCATATGCGTGGGCAAAGTGAATGTCGACCGCGCGTGGGATCGGGCGAGATGTACACAGCACCCTCGTGTTTGCTGCCGATGATGTTGTCGACGTTGCACCAAGCCAACAGAGGGGCAGCTCGATTACTATCTACTTGCAGAATCTCTCATGTATTTTTTCCAAATGTTAAAAGAGTGTCACAATTCTCATCCGCTACAAGCGTTGATGTAAAGGGTAATGACACAACTATGACTGCGGCCAGATTTACCCGTCTGAACGAATGCTTTAAGCGCCCGGCAACCGTCAACTCTGATGACGTAATGGAAGATATGCGAGCCCTTATTAATGCCGATATCAAAGTGCCATTATCTTATTACATGGATTCTGCGCGTCTCTTCACAACGAGAAGAGATATACTTCGAACTGAGTTGCTACTTCATATGAGCAAGAAAAATCTTGGCACAATAGATGCTGTAGATGCCGCTGCTGGTGAGACCGCACGCTACTCTGCTAGCCGTCTTGCGCAAGACCCATTCCATAGATTGGTGTCTTTTTCAGTCTCCCTTCTTATCTCGCGAGGAGCTACAGAAGAAGCTATGCGTCTCTGGGTGCGCATGTCTAGTGCAGGCTTTTTGACTAATAGCTATACTTTGCAAGAGATAATGCGCAGACTGGCTTACGGTGGCAACATTCATAACCTAGACCTATTTCACAAAATTCACAGTATGGTGGTTGCTCGCGCCTGGCAACACTTACCGGGATACGTTGAAAGCTATTTGGCAGTGATGAGGAATCATCTAAAATGGGCATGTACATCACTGGGTGATGTACGAGCAGATATAAAGCGTGTAGATCATGAATGGGAGCAGGTGGCGAGTGCTGTCGTACGAGATGGTGGGGCCCTAGCACGAATCACTATTCTGCATGCTTTGCGAGTGCAGTGCTTGATTGCAGCGGAAACAGCTTGCAGGCGTATTTCAGGCACGGAGGCACAAAAAGCGGCAGAAGAGTATGCCGATCTAGCTCTAAAAAGCTTCGAGCATTTACTCGAGTCCCGGGCTGCCCATGACCGAGATGGGGGACACCCAGATGTGGTGCACGAGATCACGCGTTTGTTCGCAACGGAATCCAACAAGCTAGATGCGAAAGCACTGTCAAGTATGCATTCAGGCATGAATTTGAACTCACATGAGTCGACAGAGCTTGACCGGACGCCGGCAGTCCCACAAAGAGAAGCTCCCTCTCAAGACAATCGAAGCAGTCAGACAGGCGAAACCGCTCAACGCATATCTGCAGAGAGTGCAAGTGTAGCAGTGCGAGCTGTTGTAAACGAGCTGGTGCTCTCGCTGTGTAAGCGCGGTCTCACGGATGCTGTGGTGCAGCTTTTACAAAACTACTTGCAGCACCTGCATCTTCCTACGACCACTACCCCTTCCGCCAATGCGCGCTTTCGTTCTCCGACGGCAAGCACTACGCGTCAACAACAAAGGAATCATAAAATCATAAAAAGCGACCCAGGATTTGCTCGATATTTAATGGAAGAATGTATGCAGCATATTCGTTTTCCAACACTTGAAGGTCCAGATGCAGAGCGTCGACAAGCTCGTTATAACCGCACCGCAGAGTTTGTGCAGAAACTTGCAACATTAGCCGCAAACAATGATATGCCTCTGCGATCCCATTTTGTGGCCAGACGCATTATGCATGCTGCGCAGTGTTTGGAACCCGCAGACTGGAAAGCATTCGAACAACACGCAAACACCTTAATCGATGCCGCTTCTGACGAAGTGGGGCGCTCACCACACGTTCACAGCTTTCTGATCAATGCCCTTGCGGTTACTTACAAAGACCCAGAAGCTGTGAAACGTGCACATGCACGCGTAAAAGAATTCCTTGCGACAGAAGGCAAAGTCCTGCCCTCTGCATGGGTGGCGTTGCTAAACGGGGCAGCGCAAACGCTGGAAGATAAAGATTTATCTGATTTGCTTCAAAGCGCGGAAGAAGGTATTCTATCTGTTAAGGCAACGGCAGAGAATGCTTCAGTGTTGACTGCTAGGCTGTACGCACATGCCCGTCTGGGCCATGGATATCAGGCTCTATCCTTACTATCCAAACTACGCAACATGCATTCAGCTGGCGAAGCTACCCCTTCTCGCTGGCTATATACTCATGTAATCAACGCATTGTATCACGCATGGCCAGGAAAGGATGAAGAGTGGCGTCTCGCGAAGTCTCCCACGGGACCTATCGAATATCTGTTACGCGAGCTGTCGCGAGATGGAGTTGCGGCCTCACAAGGCACAGTGGCAGCTCTTCTAAAGTTGTATACGAAGCAAGCACAGATCACTGTTGCACAAAACCCTGAAAACCTACCAGCAGTGATGAAGGATGCACAGAAATTCTTGACGAATATGGCCAAAACTGGCGGCTACATAGGTCACGCGAAAGTTCCTGTCAGCAACGATGCCATTCGTGAATTGGTGAAGATGTCTACAATTGCAGGGGATGAACGTAAAGCTCTAGAGGTGCTACAAACATCAGAAAAATTGTATGGCATCAAGCCTGAGGCTTCAGCTTGGGAGCCCTTAGTGTATTACTATGCTGTTGTGCGCGGTGCGTTGCAGGCAGCTGAAGACACGATTACCCTGATGACGAATGCAGGTCTGAAGCCTACAGAAGCTTGCATAGATTCTATTGTCCGCGGGTTTTTATTGACCAGAGACCCACAAGAAGCTTTAGAACGGCTGGAGGAGCTGCACAATCTCACAGGCGTGCGTCCAGCTCCGGCCACGCTTTTGGAGTTGTTGGAAAGCGCCCTTCATAGTAAAGACAAATATGAAGCTCAAAGTGTTGCTAGCATGATCTTGCGCATGTTTACTGAAGAAGAGCGCGCACGACAGGTCGTAGGCATTGCTACTACCGCTCGTCAGCTGGGTCAAGAATACGCGGAGAAAGAACGCAGGATGCTAATCGATCGGCTTGAAGCTGCAAAATCTACTTCAGATAAAGCGACTGAACCTCCTGCGGTGTCAGATTCAGTTTCATCACAATATATAGCCAGATCAGGCATGAAAGAAATGACAGCGTTGGCGCAACAGGTTCAGGAGGATAACGAAGCTCTTCAAAATTCTAAGAAAACAACGAAGCGAGCGACAACACGAGTTCGGGATTATGGACAGGCATTTAGTAATACAAAGCTACAAACTAGTGGGCATTACCGCCTGCATGAGGGTCAGGGCGGGGGAAGAGTATTACGTGCACCCCTCAGTCGTGCGGCAATAGAACGCATGTTTGCAGATGCCGGTATCGAAATGCCCAAGTACTAGTGACAGATATATAATACAAATGTGTATGTTGTATATGATAAACTAATTACAATTGTTTCAACAAAGAAGCTTCTTTTGCCTAGATTGGTTTTCGTTCATGATGAACATGTACAAAACATTGCAGACCCATGTTAGAAGAACTTTCCGTTAGTTTTATTCAAGACCATATCATTTCTCTTCCCACAACGCGGGTATCGACCAATGGCAACCACTTAGGTACTAACAAACCTGAGCAACAGAGTTACTCTTTCAAGTACTTGAGGAAGATATTCCTCGCTGCGTTCTCATCACTCCCACACACAAAAGAGCACTCCGCACACCTTTGAACCACCCAGGTTCTTCTTCAGGTTGTCACTGAGGAGTACACCACGCAGTGCTGCGGGCAGTGCGGCAACCTGAAGAAGAACCTGGGTGGTTCAAGGAGTTCTGTTTAGAAGAACTTTCCTCCGCCTTTAGCCGAGGGAGTGCCAATGCCCCTCCCAGAGCCCGCTTGCAGCCTCGAAGGCTTGGCCACAATGTCCTTGCATTTTGGTATATGTCGTTCAGCAGCTTTGTCGTTGAACCGTCGACCGCAATGAGGGCATGGTATGAGGTTCGGATCGGGTCCGGACGGCTGGTAGGTAGGCAGTGGCGCACCTACTTTGATAGCGGCGCTCATTTCTCGGGCATTACGCATAGCCTCACGAAAAGCGGAGCTTTCTTTCTTCCATTGCGGCTGGCCATCGGTCTCCACTTTGAGAGCAGTGGGGGCATCTTTCCTTGTGGGTCCTTTCTTGCTCGACAGACTGCCGAGCGTTTCACGAATCTCCGGATCCAAGCGTTGTTGACGCATATCGAGTGGCGGACGTTTTCGCTGATTCTTTTTACACGAAGTCATATGCCTGGCAATAATATCCACTCTGAAACGTCGTCCACAGTCGGGGCAGTCGCGAAGCTCCGGTTCACCTTCCGGAAATTCTTCAGCAGGGTTAAAATCGTAGTGGAACTCCGCAGACGTCTCCAATGGATCTTGCATGCGGCCGCTAGCGCGTTGATAAGTAGGCTCATAAGGAACATTCCAATCATGAACTTCTTCCGCTTCTTCGTCGCTTCCACTCTCGGCTGTCCGGGCGGGCAGCAGAGAGCGCGACGACATCAGCCTGGGCTTTGAAGCATTCGGAGCAGAGGTGGAGGCAATATCCTGTACACTATTAGTACAGTTTGCACAAGTACATCCTGCGCGACGGGTGCATGCCCCGCTGGGTGCAGCGGGTCGTGCGCTGACAGCCGCGGCGGCCGCAACCTTGATGGGCATGTCCTCCCGTGGGAACTTCGCAACGGCATCACGCAAAGTGGCGTCTTTAGGTTGCGCCGCATTCATCACCGCTTCTCCACTAATTACATTTGATACAGGATTCAAACCATCCTCACTGGTGCTGCGCAAATGACGCGCTTTCAACTTTAGGCTTGTCAGCGACTTGCGTACGTCGGCGTGCAGGCCGGGAGCCTCTGTAACGCCAGTCACCGAACGTTGAAATTCGCTGCCAGCAGAAGGGCTTTCCCGTTCATTTTCTGTAAATGTGTCATCATCAGTTGCAAAAGAAGCAGCCGTTTTGAAAGAGGCTTTTGGCGAGGGGACTGAGCCGGTATTACCGTGGGCAACTTTCAAGGCGACGCCCTCGCGCCGTACAGGCGCACTGGTGGCAGGCTCTTCATCTTGAATAGCACTTTCTCTTTTGTCTTTTCGCAACTCACGTTCCTGCTCACGCTGCTTTTGCCGGGCCAATAGTTTCTCCCGTGCGTCTTTCCGTTCTGCCAACTGCTCTTTGACCGTAGGTCCGTTGTCGCGGCTTGTTTTAGGCACTCCACTCTCAGGCGCTTTCGCATTTGGCGATGAAGCATGTTGTTGCAGTTGCGGTTTCAGCGACATATCTGGACTGTATTCTGATAAACCCTGCAAGACATCGGCTGCTGAGTGAATGGTCGAGCCGCGTATGATCTTGCTGCCTGCACCTGAGCCGTTGGATTTGTTTGTTGGCGCGGCTCTACCGAAGGCTGATTTCTTTTGCGCAGAAGGGGCATTCGAAGGGAGCTTGCCAGGCACAGATGTAGAATGGTGTTGCTGTTGGACACCTTCAAGAAGCGCACCGTAGATACCGCCACTTTGAAATTTTGGCTTGACGCTTGAATGAGCAGCATTTCTCTCAGACACGGGAGCGGAGCGTGCGACAGCAGCTGCAGTCGTAGAAGAAGATCCCACATATATTTGTTTGCCAATATCAACTTCACTTTGGAATGTGATCGCAGACAAGCTGGGCTCGCCTTGTAGAAAACGCACAGTGGCTTCTTCCAATTCAGGTAACTGAAAACTGCGCGCAAAAGTCAGCACTGTTTGTGCGGTGTCGGGTTGCAGCGCATGTGTCACTGCACGCGAAGCAGCTGTAACCAAATCTTGTATACCTAATTCTAACGCCAATTTCACTAATTCCATCGAAGCGTAGAAATCGGGAATCGGCATAAAAACATTGCCGTGTAAGTAATGGACAGTACATGCCAGTGCGGCGGCGCTCGTATTCGTTCCTAGCTCTAGCTCACCCCCTTCCCCCTCTTCCCACAGCTTCTCTAACGTGGCACGCAAGCCAGGACATCGCGTCCACAATAGCACCGAGCTGACCCTCCAACCGCAACCGTACCGCGGCTTCCAGAAGACATCTCTGGGAATGCTGCTTGTCTCTTCCGCAGCAAAGAACTCTGCTTCAGTAAGTTCTCCGCTCTCCAAACGCTCTTGAGCAGTCATTCTACCTGAATGCAACACTTCAGCTTCCTCGGCCGTAGACAATAAGCCGCAGGGTACGGCGGTAGGATCTTCCCCGACGCGCAAAGGGAGACGGCCGTAGGCAGCGCCACAGGACAATAACGCATCCAATACTGTCTCTCTGGCAAAAGCAGATGCTTCTATCATATGCAGCAGTTGACGTCGTGCAATGAGCTTTAGCTCTATTCCAGCCCAAGGCGAGGCATGCACCCGTTGTAGGGCTGCAAGGCCGCCGTTACGCAGAAATTGCACCGCATAAACAGGATTTTGCAGAGAAGCGCCAGCTAAAACAACACACACTGCAGAACTGAGAGGTAAACTACCAGTGCCAGATGCTAAGCTTAGAAGCGCGTGCGGGTCTAGGGGAGCCTGGCCTTCGGAAGGCTTGGCTCCCGCAATTACTGTCACATCGATCACCGTGGTTTCCGACGCTAGCTCCAGCATTTTCTCAGTTAACAGCTCTACTTGCTCCGCAGGCACCACTTTGCGCGCACGCGCATTACCTAGTAATAATCCCAGCAATGCAGCGTATAACACGAGAGATTCTGGCTCCCAGGAGTGCCACACTGACTGCGAAGCCAGTCCGGCCCAGCCTTGTTCTGACGTAAACGCCGTGCTGGCAGCCCGCGAACCTGTCGCCAAAGACCATAGGCAGCTTAATGCTAACCGACGTGTTGCAGCTATTCTTGCCTGCAAAACAGCACCGGAAAGTGTGTTAAGAACGCCATTCTCCTCAGCGATGGAATCCACGGTGTCGGGTATACAGCAGGCTAGCAGCAACTTGAGACCTTCTTCAATTTGTTTGGGCGATCCCAGCGCAATCTGACGAATAAGCTCAGTAATCATAGAGCTCTCAACATAGCTTCCATGTTCTTTTTCATATATATTGTCTTTGCTTTCCATTTCTACGTTGTGTTCCTCGTCTTCATAATTAACCCGTTCGTGGACAGGGTCATCATAGTGTTCTGCGTAAGCATCTTCCCCAAAAGCTTCATCATCATCATGGTAATCATACTCTTCGTATGCGCTTGTTACCGGTGGCTGAAACTCTTCATATTGTTCCGTTGCTTGCTCTACGGGGCGCTTGGAAAAGTCATCAAGATAGGTGTGTGAGTCACCAAATTTTCCTTGATAAATATGATCAGACTTATCTTCAGTGCCCGTCGGTTCTCCAGCAGCCGAGTAGTTTATATATTCCATATCTGCAGTTGCCCGTACTGGGTCAGCAAAAGCAGAAGCCCGAGCCAATGTGGTTGATTTTGACAAAGACTCATGTAGTGCATATTGAATATCAGCGGCACGCTCGCGCTCTTCCTCTTTTATCAAACACTCAGGCTTAACCCATTGAGACACTCGAGTTTTCTTATGATAATAATAAACATGACCGGTGTTTTTGTCGACGGCGGAGCGCCAAGCTTTGGGGTCATCCAGACTCATCGGTGGATTATTGAATGATGACGCTAGTAAAAACAGTGATAGACGATATTGACAAGGAAGCAAACACCCAGTCTCTACTATGATATAACCGAAGTTTACTAAGTGGTAGACTCAGCAGCGGGTCAAAAAGAGTTTTGAAAACTTGGTGGGAAAACAAAATTTACAAATTTCAAAGCCTCTTTCTTCTGATGGCTGCAACGTCAACGGTGGAATGCTCTGATTTACATATGACCTTACATTTAATATTTTAGCTCACATTTTTTGATAATCCACATATTTTATACAAAATGATAAAAATAAAAATAGATAGGCTTCACAGGCTGCTCAGTCCGCCTCCTACTACAATGAGACGCTTATACCGTGCCGAGGCATCATCCCACAACCCTAGCCATTTTCTGCCCATTTCCTTTTCCCGCTCCTGCAAATCTACATGACAAGATACCGCCGCGCAAAATAAAACGATAGCATCGCGTGGCCTTCTCAAATATCGTTGAGAATAAAGCTGTTCACCTAATTCGTCCATTAATCCTAGATTAGTACGCATTGCTTTCTCATGGTATCGATTCCCGCGCTCTTTATCTTCAGGATCCAATACTAGATCTCCTGTGATGTTCACTGAATAAGACGTCTCTGTTTCAATGGGACGAAACTCTTCCCCGTAGTCTTTGTTCGGGTCTCCTATGTTGACTACGATGTTCTCCTCTAGGCGGTCGTTGATGCCATCCACATCCACCGTCGGCTGCGAGATTGTACTTGCACAATCGATGTCCATCCCTATCAAGGGATCTCTCGGATCTCGTACGACAGAAGCCTGACTGAAGGCTTTGCTGCCTTCGTTCAGCCCATCGCCTGCTAGCTCCTTGGAACCATCGCCATTGGCTATATTCCCATTTTTCTTGTTTTTTGCGGCATCGCCCCATCCTGGAGGTCCGCCATACCCTTTTTCCTGGCGGAACTTATCGCCATCCTCCCATTGAAAACCTTTCGACTGAGCGCTTTTATCAGCAGGATCTGAGCCTTTGCCCTCAGCTTGTGCGGATGGAACACCTTCCTTCTGAGTCTTGATTTTCACTGTTGTAGGTCCTATTCCCTGGCTTGTTACTTGCTTCTCCCAAGTCTCTTTGCTCAAGGCCATGCTGGGCGCGACAGAGGGATCTTCCTCCTCCTCAACCATGAAGCCGTCCATGTAGACCGTGTCGATGATCCACATAGTGTACTCAAGAATGCGCGGCTGTCCAAGACACACCAGACCAATGGATGCCACCTCTTCAGGCATTGACATTAAAAATGCTCTTTCGCGATTGCCATAAGAAGCACAGACGAATCTATATAATGTCGCATAGCATTGGAGCATCGCCATGTCGTTTTTGTAAGGTCCCACCAAACCGCGGAACTGAATACCAGGCACGACCGGCAGATCTCGGACCTTGCTAATGGCTTTGAAGCCTTTTAAGGCTCTTCTCTTCGGCAAACCATCATCATACTGATCAAACATACTTTTATGCTCTGGCTCTTCCTCCACAGGTTTGCCCACATAGCCTTTCGTTCCGCGCCAAGGCTTCTTGACCTTCTTTACAGGCCCTGTGTTAACTACCACTTCTTCTGGTATTTGCAAGGCCAGTAAACGCAGACGCTCTGCTTCAGCAAGCTTCGCTGCCTGCTCCTCATCAGCTTGCCTCTTTTGCTCCGCCTTCTCCAACAAATACGCTTCCAGATCAAATTTCATCTCATCTTCACCGCTTATCGTCTTGACCTCGATGTCCAGCTTGCCCTGATCCTTATACTCCACCTTACCACTCACATCTGCCTCCAGCCTCGCTTGCCAAAGCTCTTCATCTCGCTGCTTTTCCATTTCAGTGAATTTGCGTCGAATGATACGAGGAGGTCTGAAGTCGTCGTTGCTAGGGGCGTAGTGCTGAATGTTGTCCAGCATGACGTTATAGAAGTCATCACGGTATTGTACGAGACAGGCGCTTAAGTCACTTAGCAACTTTGATCCTAATACACAAATATCAACTTCTTCGCGAAACTTCTGCATTGCGTCTTGAACGAATTTAAAAGCCGTTTTCGCTATCTCTGAACCCGTTTCTGGCTGCTGCACCAGCAGCCGCTGCAGGCATTCAAAGGAGAGACGATGCAGCCCTATAATATCAACTTCTTTATCGTAAGTTTTAGTAGATATTCTTTCCGAACTGTCACTCATGGCGAGATCGTTGTTTTGAGACAATTCCATAATTTCTTTGGCGCTTCCTCCGTTGGCCACAAGGTATGCCAGACGTGCGGTACGTTCATCACGCTTCGCTTTCATGGCTGCTTCATGTTTCATTTTTAAAGTCATTGCAGCAGCATATTCTTCTGGTGGTAAATCTTCCGCATTCATGATGTCCCACATCGCGTCCACGATCTCCTGGCTCGTCTCGGCCTCCAGCAGACGGTACGTGGTTTCACGCTGGGCGTCGCGCAGGGTAGGACGATGTAAAATTTCATCGATTTTAGTATCCATTTTGGTTTGAGCAACTCCTGAGTCTCGCAACCTTTCCTTTGCATCATTTATACTTTCTGTAACTTTCCAACTCGTTTGTTCAGGATTTTTACCACTTTGAATGACTTCAAGAATGGCTGATTCCTCGCGCTGTCTCACGAAATATTGACCACCATCACGTAATCCTAATATGCGATTCACTGGAGCTAAATCTTTTCGATCTAAAATAGAATCTACGAACTCCACATTTAACGCAACTCTCAAGTCGTTCACAAATTGACCCCACGCAGCCTGCAGCGCCTCTTGAGTATAGCGAACTTGTATATCCGCCGTGATGGAAGGAAAATCTTCCCGCCGGACATTTACCACAATGGTTGTATATTGCAATACTAATTCAGTTTGCCGCGCTTCTTGCTTTACATTTTCCTCTTCAAGAATAGTTGGATTCAATGTGCGCTTGTATTGCATTAACTGGGCTTGTCCCATTACATCAATTGTCAATCCATTAGCACCAGCTCCTCCACCTGCATCGTATATCTTTGGTGCTTCAGCACTTGTGTTTATAAGGTCATAACGATTTACTTTTGCGCCAGCGCGCTTTCTCGAGGAACTGACAATTGCTGTAGAGAAGTTCATTATCAACCTCACACGAGACAAAAATGATACTAAAAACACATAAAAGTAAACAATAATAAACACAAATCTAAAGTTCGATTTACCTCCCCTCACTTACCACTTGAAAATTTCATCTTCGACAGGCAACAGACAAAAAACACAAAATTGATCTTGCAACTCGAGACTTCTTTTCGAAGTCTTTCGTTGCAAGATCAATTGGGCTCTGAGCTTCTTATTCACCTTAAATATGTCAAAGGCATCTGAATCGAGTACAGTTAATTTAGAATATTCTTCTATTGACTCTAGCAAAGTCGTTTCTCCAGCTGCTGGCATAACTACCGGCTTTGCAGTGATCGGCGAGACCGATAAGCTTAAAACAGGAGTTTGGAGTCATCCGGTTGGTGTTTCCACTGATGTTGAGGTAGACGAAGTGTTTGTTGTTCTGGAAGGAAGAGGTCGCGTTATCTTA
>JACCDO011170558.1_pt1 | contig 14444 bp, 19 predicted proteins | sample 7446101 | NCBI WGS metagenome assembly JACCDO01 (sample SAMN15323440, study PRJNA562643) | freshwater metagenome | isolation source: river surface water | place: USA:Blue River Watershed | collected 2017-08-16
TATTGTTGCACAATTGGGGAATCACCGTCTCTTTTTCCTGTAATTTCTTGACGTCTGGGACTTGTTTGCACAAATCCTTGTACGATTTCCACACAACCACTTTTGCCACATTGGGATAACACACGTAGTACGAAAAGGTCTTTTCGACACGGGTATCAATCTTGTACAAATCGTCGCACTGTTCCGCGGTCAACGATACTTTCTTCGGAGCCATTTTTATGTAACGATATCTTGTATGGATACATAAAAATAATCCATCCACCAATCAATTTTTTATCGCCTAAAGTAATTTCCTTCTATCTAGATAAAGACCCCCAGCCAAATGCAAATACAATACGTATCGGACCTTCATTTGGAATTTTTAAAGACCATTCCAAAGATTACCCCCAGGGCAAAAATTCTTGTCTTGGCTGGCGATATTGGATACCCCCATCAACCAATTTACACCGCTTTTTTACAAGATGTGTCGAGTAAATTTGAAAAGGTCTTTTTAATTGCCGGCAACCATGAATATTATACGAAACATACTTGTACGATGGAAGACGTTGATAATCAGATTGAAGAAATCATTCAAAAACATTCCTTGGAAAACATATCCTTTCTCAATTACGACTATGAAGATTATCAAGGGGTCCGATTTGTGGGCATTCCTCTCTGGAGTCAAATCAAAGACCCCAAATATTTAATTAACGACTTTGTGGCCATCAAGCATATGTCGACAGAATTGTACAATGAATTGCACGCTGTGGGGTGTGAATTGATTGAAGAAATGCTCGAACATAGTGAAATCCCCATTGTGATGATTACCCACCATATGCCGTCCTACCAGCTCATTGACCCCATGTACAGTGGTCCCAATATTGCCCCCTATAACCAATGTTTTGCATCCCATTGTGACGATTTAATTCGAGACCCTATTGTCCTTTGGATTTATGGACACACCCATCAACCATCCGATACCTACATCAATTCTGTACGTCTGGTATGCAACCCCAAGGGTTATCCAGGCGAAAATCTTTCTCTCGACACAACGGTTGTAACAATACCTTCCTACGGATAAAATTGAACACTTTTTCCCCCACATTCATAGTATCCCTTCCACCCAAAATGCAGCAGCTTCCTGAACACGCAATCCTGTATTGTGCAGGTCAGTCCACACCGCAAAACAATTATGCAGGATACTACCATGTTCTCATCAACCACCGACCCGATTTAGCCGAGGAAGCCTACGAGTTTTCCATGGCGCCAAATATTATGAAGGTGTCGTTAAGCCGTTCCCATGATGCTGCATCCCATCGAAAAGGTTGTGAAGAGTCTACCATTTTGTTTCATTATAAAGATTCTGATAAGCAGGGCTTTGTAAAAATCATTGACAAGTCCAACGTGTTTCGTGCACACTATAAAAAGGAAGACGACAACACAATTCATTCCATCCAGGTCTACGTGATTCAAGATATTGCCCAACACAAGTCCACCCTCTTTCCACGTGCACTTTTGAAGCGTACCCACAATGTGGACATTGTTCAAATTCGTGGTATCCTTCCGTATCCTCCCCTTGTATATCACGAACCCCTGATAGAAGTCGACCCTGTCTTTGCTCGTCCAATTATTATGGGTCAAGAACCGCCACCGCCTCTTCCTCATCCTGTCGTCGCACCACGTTTGGAACAATTCCGTGCAGGCCAGCAACGTCTTGTTGAACAAGCACGAGCCCACCGACAAGAACGTCTCGTGGAACAACGTCTCGTTGAACGTGCACGAGCCCACCGACAAGAACGTCTCGTGGAACAAGCGCAAGTCCACCAGCAACAACGACTTGTACAACGGATTCAAAATCTGCAACAAAACATCCAGCATATGGGGCGTGAAATCAATCGTATGCAAAACCCAAACCCCAACCCAGCCCCCACTTTACCGAAACTCCTGCCGTATGTGGCCAAACTTCTTGCCGAGGGGGCCATCGCAAAGGAAGAAACGTGCGGTATTTCCTATGAACCACTTACCCTGGGAAATACAAGTGTCTTGTTTTGTGGACACTATTTTGCGACCAATTCCTATAACATGCACGTCCAAACGGCCGGTCACAAGTGTCCTGCGTGTATGCAACCAAGTCTGGCGGTCGAAGTGTAGCCCCAACCATTCCCTTTTTTATCGACCGTACCTAAATCATTCCTTCGATATTATTTCAAATGGATTCCTGGATTGCCCCACGACTCACCGACGGTCTCGGAAATCGTCTCTTTCAATATGCCCACGCCTATGCCTTATCGATACAATACAACAAACCCCTTGTATGGTTTGTCCCACGTATCAGTCCCAGTGTCCACAGCGACTGCAGTGTCTTGATGCGCATGTTTCCCCAGGTTCCCATTGTCGAACTCGCCCAAAACTGGGAAACCTATGTTGAACCACCGTATACCTTGTGGAAATACAATCCCTTGCAGCCCACCGCCATCCACCCCCCGCGTGTAGTAATCGAAGGCTTTTTTCAATCCGAACGTTATTTCCAGAACCATGAAATTCAGCCGTATTGGAGCAATGTGTTTTCCCCCACCCAACTTTCCTCCCTTCAACAATTAATTCGAGACCCTGGTCAAGCGTGGTTTATTCACGTACGACTCGGTGATTATATGAAACTCCCCCATCACCAAATCAATGTGCGTGCCTATTACGAAAAGGCCTGCCAAGCCATTCCGCCTCACGTGGAAGTCCTTGTATTCAGCGACAGTCCTGTCCTTGCGGAAACCCTCTTACCCCCCCTTCCAGGTCGCAAAGTCACCATTCTCGACGATTTATCCGCCATCGAATCCTTGTACGTCATGAGTTTGGTTGGTGGTGGAGCCATTTGTGGAAACAGTACCTTCAGTTGGTGGGGCGCCTACTTTTCCTGTGCCAAGCAAATGAAAAACCCCATCTTTTTTCCCAAACCCTGGAGTTCCATGAAAATCGCGGACGACGATATTTATCCCTCGTGGGGGACCATCGTGCAGCTATAGCCAAAAAAAATTGATTCGATAATCACTTCTACAACTTGCAGTAGCAGTCATTATGGAAGGTCTTCATGTACACGCAGAAAACCGCATTTACAAGGTATACGGTCCAGGGCCAGCCACCATCGTTGCCCAACTCTACGCGCACGCACGCGCCATGTTTGCGCTATGTCTTCTTAGTGTTATTCCTTTTGTCATTGTATACATTAATACGTTCAATGTTCAGTATGGACTCACAGTATCCTTCTTTGTGGTACTCATTGAAATTGGAAAACACCTTACCTTTTATGATGAATCCCCACGAGCCTTTCTGGTACTCGAATATTATCCCAGCGAAGACGAACCCATCACCACCAATCTCCCACGAAACGAGTCCGAAAACAGCGTCAGTGAGTGTGCCGACGACGAAGGCGAAGAAGAAACGATTGAGACTTCATGTGAAGGAGACGTAGCTCCTAGTGAAACAGATGGAGCCGTAGGCGAACATCCATGTGAAGGAGCTGAAGAAGAAGGGGACGAAGCCCCTACCGAAGAAGCCCCTGCAACTCTTGAAAGTCCCCACGAAACCAATGAAACTACCGAATCGACAGAAAAAAATGAAACCCAAGCCGAACCCGTCGAAAAGGAAGATTAAATTTTCAATGTTGGCAAGTGGTCATCTACATATTTTTTTATGTGCGTGTACAAGTGTTCCAGTGTTCCAACGTTCATGAGCACCAGATTGTAGGTGCTTTGAATCCACATATAACAACTGGGGTGCACCGATGGAGTAATCTGGCGATACACATAATCGTCATACCATACCGGTTTTTCCTTCTTGTCGACACGCCATACTTGTCCCCCCAACCGCTGAATCATGGCCAACTCATTGGGAAAGCGACAATCGCTCACGACCACGTGCTTATACTTTTGCAAACGTCGTTCCAACGCAATGAGCCAAATATCCGAATGAAAGTGGTTGCGAAACACATCCGTCCCCAACAGTTGCAAGGCCAAGCGCGGCGTAAATCCAGGCTTCCCCAACTTTTCCGCCCACCACCCATCCTCCACTTCACGCCACGCACGTGATTCGGCACTGTCCCCTTCCAGCATTACCCGTGGCCAATCGAAGAGCACTGCCGCAATATCCTTGAGCACCGCCGCAAAGCTCAATTTCGTAAACCCATACGTTTCCACCAAATAATTGGCGACCGTATCCTTTCCTGCCCCTTCAAATCCACAAATACCGATAATCATTTTGTAAGACAACTAACAATTCATACGTAAAGATAAACCTCAATTTTATCCATAGAATGTAGGTAAGGGGTCTACCACCATGAGCGATGAAGAACCTTCCGTGTGTTATTATTGTTTTGACCCGATTGACACCACCCACCCCAACGTAAGTCCCCAGCCGTGCCATTGTAAAGGTTCCATTGCTCTCCACGACCAATGTTATAAGACCTATATTTATAAACAAGGCCGTTGTGGCATTTGTAAACAAAAATTCCCACGACCGCAACCCTTCTTGTATGCACAACCCCAGAATATCTATTATACATACGACGGCACGACCCTTCAAAAATATGAAGACACCTTTTTACGGTATACATGGGCTGACAATGGGTATGGCACCTATATCGAATACCACAACAATGGCACACTGTATAAAGTCATACAAACGTATATTCGCGGCACCTTTCTGGGAAAATATCATGGATTTGTGAAAAACACCATTCAAGGACATTTTCAAAAGTTTTACGACAATGGGCAGTGCAAAGTCGACACGTATTATGAAGACAATAAACTACACGGACCCTATAAAGAATATGCCAACGACGGACAAATCCTCGAAGACCTTTTGTATGAGCACGGACAACTCCATGGCCTTTGTACCTGGTGGAAGGGACCCTATCGAATCAAAAAAGTCCAACTGTACGAAAAGGGGATTCTCATCAAACGAAAACAACGACTCTCGTGTGATGTATCGATATAAACAATCCTCACAAAACAAATCCAGAATGGACGGCAAGTTTGATGCACTGATGAAACCAGTTTCCGAAAACAAGGAGATTCAAGCCTGGTGGTACTTTTTCTTGCGCACCTGTATGCACGACGACGAAAGTCGACCCCATTTTGTTGCCCTCATGCAATCGCTGCAAGGTACGCACAAGGGGAAATTCTCCGTCCCCTCAACCCCCAAAGACACCCAGGCCCAGCTTCATTATCTCATGGACAATTTCGAAGCCATGATTTTCGACAACCTGGGTACCATTTAAAATAATATTACCCTCTTTCTACAGAATGAAGGTTGCCCTCTGTTTTTGTGGACTGACACGGTCCTTACGTTATACACATGAATCGATTCAAACCTATATTTATCAAGTCCTGGAAGCCAATCATATTGAGTACGACACCTATGCCCACTTTTTCCAAAAAGACACACTCACCCTCCAACGGTCTGGCGAAACCAATGTGCCCCTCGACCGCGACGAATACCAAATGCTTCCCTTGACGTACTGGAAATTGGAAGACCAAGACCGCTTTGATGCATCCTTTGATTGGACTCGTCTGACCAAATACCGTGATTATTACAATACCAATTACGAAAACCTCAAAAACGTGATACGCTTTTATTATAGTCTACAACAAGTATCGCAACTCATTGAAAAAGCGGGTCGATACAAGGACTATGATGCCTTTGTCTTTTTACGCCCAGATATGAAATATTTGGACCCTTTGCCCATGGACACCCTTCTTCAAATTCGTGGGTACAAGGATGACCCCCACCCTGTCATTTATACACCGTCGTGGCACACCTTTTCACGCATCAACGACAGACTAGCCTGTTGCAATCGTACCGGTTTCAAACTCTACGCCTTTCGTTTCAACATTTGGGAACGCTATTATAGTACCCACGGACAATCCATGGAAAGCGAGGCCCTCCTTCTCCAATGGATTCGTGAAAATAATGCGATTCAAGGCGAGTTCCCCTTGCGTGCACGACGGGTCCGTGCAAATGGGCAGGTTATTGACGAGGATTTGGAAACGAATCTCAAAAAACACTCTTGAAAAATTGAATCAAAATTCATTCAATCAAGATTATATCCACTATTATTCCATGATGGAACTCGAACAATTTCGTTCGTTGGAAGAACAGACGCCTGAAATCTGTTTGGCAGCGGTTCAACACGATGGAATGGCTTTAGAATTTGTCAAGGAGCAAACCCCTGAAATATGCATGGCAGCCGTCCAACGTCATGGATGGTCTTTACAATTTGTCGAGATACAAACCCCTGAAATATGTATGACAGCCGTCCAAAGTCATGGAGTTTCCCTAAAGTTTGTGAAGGAAAAAACGCCTAAACTCTGCTTGGCAGCCGTCCAAAAAGATGGGTTTGCTTTAAAGTATGTGGACACACAAACCCCTGAACTCTGTTTGGCAGCCGTCCAAAAAGATGGGTCTGCCCTACAGTTTGTCAAGGAAAAAACCTCTGAAATCTGCTTGGCGGCGGTTCAAGAAGATGGAATGGCTTTAGAGTATGTGAAGGAACAAACCCCTGAAATATGCTTGGCAGCGGTAAAAGAATATGGATATGCTTTATCATTTGTCAAGGAAAAAACCCCTAAAATTTGCTTGGCAGCCGTGAAACAAAATGCAAAGGCTTTAGAATATGTGAATATCCCCCATAAAAAAATATACGTATTTGACAAGTGTCATAAAATCTCTGGGCCTTTGAAAGATGATACATGCGCTATCTGTTACGATGACATTCACGATAAAAATAAAGAAATTGTGGGTTGTCTACAATGTAAGCAACCCTTCCACAATGATTGTTTGGGAAATTGGTTTCATCCATCAGGGAAAAGTTCGTGTCCAGCGTGCAAAGGTACAAACTGGAAACGAACGTTTGGAATCACCTTTGAAACAGGGTAACCAGTAAAAAAATTGAGCATCGTACAAGTCTTTTTTATAGCACACCAAAACCCAATCCAATCCAAAATGGCCGATATTATTCGCCGCTTTTGTGTTGGCTGTCAGGAACAGTTTGCCACGACCTTTGAATGCACCGTCCACGGTATTACGTGTGAAGAACATTTGCACATGTTTGAAGGAAGTGTGTATGAAAAGAAGGTCCGTGCCATGATGGCAAAACACAACAATGCCGAAATTGTCGCACGCACGTGTTTGGGCTGCGAACATGTATGCAAAAACGAGCGCGACTTTTACAACCATTGGAAGCAGTGCACCAAGGCCAAATCGATTCTCAAGAAGCCCCGTGGTATGGTCCAGACCCAAAACGGCACCACTCTTCGTAAACTTCATATTTGCCGTGGCTGCAAACTCACCTTCCAGGCCCGCAATGAATTGCACCGCCATTATTGTACCTGTCTCAAGAACCTCGAGTTTTACAAGGGCACCGATTATTACAATCAGTACAAGACCTTCTTGGAGCGCATTCAATATGACCCCAAGAAAGCGGAAACCACGTGTCCTGGATGCTACAGTGTCTTTTCGAGCCACCGCAACTTGTCGGCCCATCGCTTCCATTGCACCACGTGGATTCAGGTGAGTAATGCCCAGGAAGTGCAAGACAAGAGTGAAGAAACCTATGTGGAAGAAATGAAACATTATATGGAGGAAGAGGACCAGCACCAAGCATCGTTTGCAGCCCGTGTGCAAGAAAAGAAGAAGAGTTGTATCCCGCCGACGTACATTGACCCGAAAAAGGCCACCGCCGCCGACTTTTATGTGGGTCTCGCCCCCCCTAACCCTTCCCCTATCAAGCCGACCATGGTATCGACGGAAACGCAAACGGAAAAGCCATCGTGCATCAAGTTTGGATCCGACCAAATCAAGGAAATTCCCAACAAGGAATCCGAAGAATACCAACTCGAAAAGGCCTATGAAGATTCGCTTTGCCCCTCCAACGATTCCCACCCTCCCACCATTCCCCTTCAAATCCACGGCATGTGGGTGCGCATAAACAATCAAGTCTATTATGTACCACCCCAGGCCGTACAAGCTGTCGCCTATTTGGCTACGCCAGTCCCTGTTCCTATTCCTTCTCCCTAACGAATCATTTCCGAACCCTTCGTAGATATGGACAATAATATCTTCTTCACCAAACTTTTTTTTGGGGTCTTGTGGTGGGTGGCCTTGTGGGGGATTATCGAATTAATTATTGAACATTATACCAAACGGTCGGTTGCGATGCGCGCTGCGTTTTATGTGACGATATTAATCTTTGTCTTGGGAATGGTATCCTATTTTCCAGGACTGAAAGAGGCGTTTTAAACATTTTTTCACAAAAAATTGAACCTTGATATGATATTTTATATGTAGAATATCACATCATGGCAAAAAGAGTCACCATTGTCAACGAGCCATTTTACGTCAATCAAGAGGGAAACTCCGTGTCGTTTGTCCCCAAGGAAATTAAGACGTCGCGTGATGCGTACGGTGCGTCCTTGCACATGCTCTTTAAACATGTAGCCGACATTCATTTGACCCTGCTCGAAATCTTGGCGGAAAAGTACAAACTTTCCGTCGACGAAATGCTGCAAACGGTGCAAGACGACCCACGCTGGAAGGAAATTCATGTGAATCCGGTCATCCATAGTTGCACGTATGTCGATGCAACCCATCCACTGGAACCTGAAACGAAAACCACCCCACCTCCGTCCGAAAAGAAGGCGCGTGGACGTCCCAAGAAGGTTGAAGCCCAACCACCTACCATCGTACCGATGGATGAAACTACACTCACTGTGGAAGAGAGTACTGCAAATCCGATTACGGTACTCAAACCCAAGAAACAAAAACAACCATCCATCTTTTCCATGCTCAAAAAAGAAAAAGCTTCCGCTTAATGCTTGCGCGTGCCTTTACGACCGCGATGTGTGCGACGAGTACGTTTTCCCCCACGCAAAAGAGGCGTTGTGTTGGAAGGTTCTTCATTTTTTTGTGAAGATACAAGACCCTTCAGACGAGAATTATTATTACTTCGAATGGGGGTTTGACGTACAATTGTATTTTCAGGTTTGCTTCCTGTGCTGCCCATGGTACTTCTACAAATGACTTCAAGAATTATCGGGACGTTTAATGCTTACGTGTACCACGACGGTGCTTGCGAACACCCCGTTTTTTATAGGTTTTACGCCCCTTTCCAGTCATACGTTGCCACAATGACTTTTTTGGTGCCGCAGGAGTTGCAATCACCGATGCTGGTGCCGCAGGAGTTGCAATTACCGATGCTGGAGCAGCAGTCGCTTCTGCAGTTAATCTTTTTATTTCTTCCGACAAACTATTAAATTTTTGTTGTGCCGCATTAACACTATTTTGAAGACTGTCAAGTAAAATCGTACGACCCGTCTTTCTCGCATGGGTTAATAGTTGTCGTTGATGTTGTAAGTCTACCAATGCGGCTTGATATTCACGCGTTTTTTGTCTAAGCGCAATCTGTTGTTCTTGTGTCGCACCGCCTGCTTGCGCCATCATTTGGAGTTCCTTTTCCAACATATAGTCTTGTAAACCATTCGTCAATGTTTTGTATTTGGGATTTGTTTCTAATTGTTTATATGCCTCAAGTTGTGCGTTCGTAATGGATGGCATATCATTCATACTACGGTTCGCATTTAGACCTTTGCGGTTGACAGCTTTTACCTTATTGATATTTGCCATTAATTGTTTGAGGATATTTTCAGCCTCCTCGTTTGTAGGCCCTGCATTGATTCCTTGTTCGTTTAATATTTTTTGATATTCAGCTTCAATATTTGCATTTGTGGGTACACCTGGAAGTGGCTGCCGTGCGATTCTTTCAGACATTTTATTGATGTGTGCAAATTGGTTCTTCCATGCATTTGCATTCTTCGAACCAGAATTTTTTCCATTACTTTGTTTTCCCGCATTAATGTTTCTCATCATTTGTGCAAGTTCTTCTTCCAGTTTTGCTTTTTCCTCAGGACTCAAATTTGCAAACGCATTATTGTTATTTTCCCCCCCATTACTAAATGTTTCATAATTATTTGACATTTCTACTATTTCCCCAACAAATTATCCGGAAGCCACTTTATTCAAAAACTCCAAGGGCTTTTTTTGTTGGTTGATGATTTCAACGATGGTGCAATGACATTTCCACATATGGACAATCAGCAATTTCAACGTAAAGTTTCCCAAATACGACGTACGATGCATTCCCCCCAATACAAATCCGTAAATCGCCAAAAAGACCAACATGTCGCGACTGCACCATTGTTTATAATACGCGCTCTTGTTGCGTACATGTCGACTACAAAAAATATAATTGGCCAGCATCATATGGTGAAACACTTGACACGCAATACCGACCCAGTACAATCCATCAAATCCCCCAACCGTGCCGAAAATCGAAAGATAGGATTCGACCCACCCCAAGGAAATTTGTACCGCATAGTCAAAATAAATCCGGTCTCCCCACAGTCGCGGTCCGCCGTACACAACACTCTTTTCTTCCGTCCGTCGGCACAATTCCGCTTTACAAACTGTACAATGGAGTCCACGGTCCGGTTCCGCATCGTACCACTGCAGTAAACACGTGTTGTGGACATATGCACCAGACCCAATGCAGTCGCACGGGCAAATTAATGGCTCCGTCGTCTCAAAACAAATCCGACATTGGACATCCATAATGGAAATCAATCGTATACAAGAGAGGTTATTCTTCTATACGAATAATTCTTTAGACCTTCATCACCCCCCTTACTCGAGCAGTGCATTCAATTCTTCCAAGCGCATTTCATCGTATGTATCGAAACGTGTACGCCGTTGCAAACGGTCGCGTTCTTCGACCATCAAGAGCCGGTCCTGGTATTCAATGGCTTTCAAACGTAAATCGTACCAGTCGACTTCACGATACGCTCGCATTTCTTCCAGCACCTTGTCGGCATGGGCACGTGCTTCCAAGACACCTTTGGGCACGTTCACGTTCACGTTTCTTTGCACGTCAACGTCCTTCTTTTCTTCCTTTGCAACCTTCTCTTCAACCACCTCCACCTTTGCTTCATCCACGTCTTTGACCACCATGGCCCCCTTCTTTTTTCCTGCAATCCCTTCGAGTACCCATCCGTGTTGCGCAATGTATTGCAAAATCGGCTCGTGCTGTGCAAAACAGCGCGGAATTTCAAACCCCTCCCCTTTTTTATAATGCTTTTCCTTGATTTTCGACAAGAAGGAAACAGGTACTTGTCCAGGTAATAGCTCAAACGAATCCATACTACAAAAGAATCCTCACACAAACGAATCTATACAATAGTGTACATAAAGATTTAAATAGGCATATAGATAGTATAACACCACATCCATCATGAATTACATTTTTCCTTCGCTCATGAAACCGACCGTGCTGGTTTTGGGAGACGTAATGGTCGACCACGGCATTCACGGCGACTGTCAAAAGATTGCCAATGAAGGGCCCATACCGGTTCTCCACCAAACCAAGGAATCATACAGTCTGGGGGGTGCCGCCAATGTGGCTGCCAATTTAACGGCCATGGGTGCCCATGTTTACTTGGGGGCCGTCATTGGAACAGACTCTGGCGCCACCAAATTTCTCGAACTCACCAACCAACATCATATTGTGTTTTGTGGTGTCCAGGAACCCAGCGTGACGACCACCGTCAAACACCGTGGATTTGCCGGCAATAAACTCATGTTTCGCTACGACGAGGAATCGCCCCTGCAAAAGTCCAATATTACGGAAGCTCTGTTAGACTCCATTGGTCAACTGATTGCACGTGGTTCCATCGATGCCATTGTCATTTCGGATTACAACAAGGGCTATTGCTATGAAGAATTTGTGAGCATGGTCATCAGTTGGGCGCACGAAATGAAAATACCGGTGATTGTCGACCCCAAGGGCGATTTCAAAAAGTACAATTGTTGTACGGTGCTCAAACCCAACTTTCACGAAGCCCAAAAGGAATGCGGACTTGCTCTTACACCCTACAACCGAGCCGCAGTCCCAGACCTTATCCACCGCCTGCGTGAGCGTATAGCTTGTCCCTACATTTGTATTACGCTCGCGTCCCAAGGTATGGCCTTGTATTGTCGTGAAACGGAACAAATCACCTATTACGATACCCAACCGGTCGATGTCCACGATGTAACCGGTGCCGGCGACGTTGTGTGTGCGACCTTTGGCTTTTTATGCGCCGTCCAGACCCAATACAATACAATTGCCCATGCAGCCACCTTTCTTGCGTCCCAGTCGGTGCAGCACGTGGGAACCTACGTTTGTCAACCGGTCGATTTCTGGGCTCTCCATGGACACTTGCACCCTGGCAAGGTCATTACGCTCGAAACCTTGTCGATGCTGCCGCGCAAGAACCGCAAGGTCGTCTTTTCCAACGGCTGTTTTGATTTGCTGCACGCATCGCATGTGGCGTCCTTGCGCTACGCCAAATCCTTGGGGGACATTTTAATTGTGGGTGTCAACAGTGATGCATCGATTCAGCGTCTCAAAGGACCAAAACGTCCTATTATTCCCCTCGACCAGCGTATAAAAATGTTGGAAGCACTCGAATGTGTCGATTATATCATTCCGTTTGATACGGACAGCCCCATTGATTTAGTCAAGTACATTCAACCGGATGTCATGGTCAAGGGGCAAGAATATGAGGGGGTACCAATGCGTAGTTCGGCGCATGCTGGTGAAACCATTTTTTTTCCGATGCAAGAGGGCGTATCGACGAGCCGTATTATTGAACGTGTACTGGAGCGTTATTAATATACATATTTTTACACATTGTATTATAGAATGGAAGAGTGGGAAAAAACTCCATACAGAAAGTGGTATGCATCTCACCGACGGTTTTCATTTACTGCACACCATATGATGGAAATTTACGAAGATGGAAAACAAATTCCAAACTCCATTTTCAAACCATTTTTAAAATCCCTGTCGTGTCATTCAAAATCCGAAGAAAAAATGTTTCACAATGTGACGAGTATACAAGAAATCTTTGAAGAACATTCCAAGATTGTGCTGTTAAAGCAATATTCCAATGAAGAAAAATATACCTTTTGTAAAGAACTATTGCAACACATGAAAAAAGAAGAAACTACGATTTTCAATTATATTACCAAAAAAATTGAATAATATAACTATGAATATTCATATAATATATAACATGGAAACTGTTACAAAGCCACTTATTCAGCTTATGAAGGAGTCTGGGGAATTCACTGGAATTCAGGAAAACCCTCTAAAGACATATTACACGTGTGTTAGATACAGTAAAATGGAGAAATTCGATAATAATGATATATACCCCAAACAACCCATGTCTCAATCCAATGCATGGTCGTGTACAAAGGGATGGTTTGAGATGTATGGTACATCCTTTAAGGACAAACAGGTTGACCATAAGGTTCTTGATTATTGTAGATTTCGTGATACTATGGCTGCTCTAAAAAAGGACATTGGTGAGCCATTCGTCATTTATATTGACTAATACATCAAAAAATTGAACCAGCACACTCCCCTATTCTCATCAGTCTTCATCGCAAAAATGACCATCATTCTGCTCAACATTACCACGCAAGCAGGGATTCCCATGATGGGTTTGACAAAGGACGATGCCGCCCAAATGGAGTTGAAACTCAATGTTTCGTCCAAAGGTCATGAATATCAAGACCTGGGAGACCTCTTCTTTATGTTTGCCCATCATGCTATACGAGGTGGCGAACGTGTCGTGTCTGAAACGGTCTACGCATTCTTGCAACAACTCGCCGAAAAGAATAATTGGGAAGAGTGTCGTGGATTGTAAACCCGGTAATAACCATTTCCTTTTTGGCGCACCTTTTTTTTAAAGGTTTATAGAAGATGGACTCCTCAATCATTCGACGGATAAAGTCCCTGAAAGATCCGAAGAATATCAATACGGACCCAGAATTGAGCGCTTATTCGAAACCATTCAAAAATGCGTTACGACCCCTTGTTCAAAACGTATCCAACAAACCACGCACAATGGTAAGAAAACTGGGACAAGGAACCTTTGGGCGTGTCAATTGGGAAACCATCAATGTTGGAAACATTGCCACAAAAAAATTCACCAGCAAAGCCTATGGTCGTAGTTCCGATATTGTTAGCGAAATTGCCGCACTACAATACTTGCGTGGACAACCCTATGTTTCACAACTGGTCGGCATTGCACCCCCAAACGCCCCGCATGTATTCCCACAAGCAATGTTGCTCAAGGCAACCAGTACCGTTTCGGACCGTTCCTTGTATACATCGTGGGACGATATTTTTCATACCGTGCAGCAAATTTTATACGGATATTTCATTCTTCACAGCCGAGGCATCGCCCATCGTGATACAAAACCAGCAAATATGCTCGTGCTTAAATCGGACGATGTGATGGTCGAGCGGAATAATGGGTCGTTTCAGTCCATTGCAAAAATGGAAGTGATGATTTCGGACTTTGGTGCATCAA
>JACCDO011282733.1_pt1 | contig 14443 bp, 15 predicted proteins | sample 7446101 | NCBI WGS metagenome assembly JACCDO01 (sample SAMN15323440, study PRJNA562643) | freshwater metagenome | isolation source: river surface water | place: USA:Blue River Watershed | collected 2017-08-16
TAAATTATATGAATAAAGATAAACCTATAATAGGTATAGCAGTCTTTCAAAAATGCAATAAAGAAAATAAAATAGAAGGAACTGTTGAATTTGTTGAAAACTTAAATAAAAATAATGTTGTTATTCAAATTCATTTAAAAGGATTTAAAAAAAACTCTATTCACGCTATGCATGTTCATGAAGCAGGTGATTTAAGTGATAATAGTTGTATGAGTGCTTGTTCTCATTTTAATCCATATAATAAAAATCATGGAGGACTTCATTCTAAAGAAAGACATGTTGGAGATTTAGGAAATATTGTTTCTAATGAAAATGGAGAAGTTCATATGGTAATTGAAGATAATCTAATTAAACTCAAAAATGTAAAATGTAATATTATTGGGCGTTCTTTAGTTATACATGAAGATAAAGATGATAATGGTGAAGGTGGGTTTCCAGATAGTTTAACAACTGGACACGCAGGTAAAAGAATTGCTTGTGCTGTAATTGGTTATTCAAAAAAAAATTTCGAAAAATAAAAACTATTTTTCTAATCCAATTATAAAGCAATGTTTATAAATTTGTTATCCCTTTTCAGAAAAAATGAAGAGGATTCAGAATCTCACAAATCAATAGAAATATTTGGATATAAACTAGATGATGAACTTTCATCAAAAAATAATTATTTATATGTAAATGAAGAATGCAAGGCTATTATATTTATATTTGATGGAATGGATGCTAAGTATATTGACAATATAACAAAACATTTAAATTTATTACAATATTTTTATGAATTATGTACAGACATTGAAAGCGTATCAGAATATCTTATTGAAAGAGGAAAAACGGTTCGACATTTAATAAGACAAGGACGTAAAAAATATTCTGGTTATCAAGTTATAATGTGTGGTAATAGTTTAGGAGGATATTATGCAAATATGTATAGTAAGCATAAGAAAGAAATAATTTATTCATACAATTCAGTATATATAGATGATGAACAACATTCTCAGTCAAAACATTTTAGAATAAGTACTGATATTTCAAGTCTTTTAACACTAACACCGATTTTTGGAGGTGATATTAAGATGCTTCATCGAAAAGATATGTATACTTGGTTATTTGAAAATAAATACAACTTATACGAATTTGTTAAGAATAGTCATTATGTTTCATCCATTGATTTGTGTGATGAAAAAGAATGTATTATTGAAATTCCTGTAAAATCTGAAAATTAGATTTTATTTTTTTGATGTTTTAGTATCTTATAATTCAACATTATTTTTAGACTTTATTTTAGACTTTTTATTTTACTAAATTACAAATAAAAAATCTACGTTCAAAATATATGGATTTTGGATTATCAACTAATTCTCAAGCACAACAATCACAACCAGTGCAACAACCACAATCAAAAATGCCAAATAACACAATCCTTTCTACATATAGAGAACAAATTAGAATGGCAATGATGAACTATGCTAAAGCGTGTTCTTTGTCAAATACTAACAACTCAGTTGTAGGAATTGTAAATGGATGTCTTGCTGATTTTGAAAAGAAAATTAAAGATAAGGTAGATGGAGGATCAAGTTCATCTTCTGGACTTGGATTTTTAGGAATGGGAGGAATGAGAAGAAGAAGACGCTCAACCTCTTCCAAAAAGAAGACTTCAACTAAAAAGAGAACTTCTACAAAGAAAAGATCTTCATCAAAGAAGAATAAAAAATTTTTAGGTATTAGACTTAAAAATATTGGATTATCAGGAGGTGCTAAATCAAAAAGAAAGTCTTCAACAAAGAAGAGAACTTCAAGAAAGAAGAAGTCTGTAAAGAAGAATTCTGAATTCTTAGGTATTAAACTTAAAAACATTGGATTATCAGGTGGTAAATCAAAGAGAAAGTCTTCAACAAAAAAGAAGAGGTCTTCAAGAAAAAAGAAGTCTGTCAAAAAGAACTCTGAGTTCTTAGGTATTAAACTTAAAAATATTGGATTATCTGGTGGTAAATCAAAGAGAAGAAGAACATCAAAGAAAACTAATATTAAAAAAAGATCAGTAAAAAAACTTAATAAAAACCTAACAAAAAGAACAACTAAAAAGAGAAGGTCATCAAAGAAAAGCAAAAAATCTAATTTCTTTGGATTAAATCTAAAAAGCATTGGTCTATAAGAAGAAAGGAACCTAGGTTCCTTTCGAACCTCCTATTTTAGGGTGTTGTTGAAAACTTGCTATTTTAGGGTGTTGTTGAAAACCTGCTATTTTAGGGTGTTGTTGAAAACCTGCTATTTTAGGGTGTTGTTGAAAATTTTTTTTAGAAGATTTGTGAAAAAATGATTATTTTTTTTTGAGAAACATAATATTTCATTTATAATATAAAAAAATGACATATATTTTCATAACAAAATGCTATGGGAATTTAGATTTTCCAAATGAAAGTAGATATATATGGAAAAACACGATTTCAGAAAAATATTTTATTTGCAATGATAGACCAAAATATATCATTGCAGAGTATGATGAAGACGAATACTTTGACGATTCATGTTTTATTGAGGATGAAAATACTATTGAAATTTTTATGAACCTTAATAAAAAATCGCGACTACAAAATGAACCTATGCAACTGACTCTTGACGATATTTGGAATCAATCCATTGAATACTATGACGGATGTTGGCATTTTAACCTCTAACAGAAAGGAACCTAGGAAAGGAACCAAAGGTTCCTTTCGAACCTCCTATTCCAATGAAACTAGTTATGAACCAGTTCTGTAAAACTTCTTACAAACCAGTTATGTAAAACCTCTTACAAACAAGTTCTATTTACCCAAATATCATGTCCAGATTTACCCCAAAGTAGGAGGTTCGAAAGGAACCTAGGTTCCTTTCTTGAATAGTAATGTTCGGAGATAGTTCATATCCTTATCAGGGATGGCCATTTTGCTTATTTGGTACATGTTTTTTCCGTGTAGTCTCTCTAAAACAAAGTTCATAGAATAGACTCCACATTCACTTCCTCCGTATTGATGTCTTTTATCATTATAAATAACTGTTGCATTATAGCCTTCTTTCTTTAATTTATCAACAACTTGTTGTATAAATCCTTGTATTAGGGCAATTGGCATTTGGCCATAACTGTCATAATAATCAATTTCATTATTCTTAACATCGATATATACTCCGACCCAATGAGTACCTGGTCCAGTTGAAACATCTAAATTGTATATAATTCCTACTTTGTTAATATTATTCTTTTTCATTTTAACTAAATCAAAGTTGCTTAGTTCGCATTGAATTTTATAAGGACAATCCGATGGAATTGGACCCAAAAACATAAAATCTTTATTAGCCTTTTCGTATTGTTTCATAACATACAATATATCGTATGTATTGAGCCAAGTGAATTTATTTATTTTCCATGCTTTTGGGAAAGTTGGTTTAAATGTGTACATCTCAATCTCAGTATCTTTTAAATTCTTAATAAATCTTTGTTCTTTCCAACAAGATTCATTATTTGGACAGGCTTTTTCCATACGTGCGTTTAATTGATTCCATATTTCAGCCCCTGTTTTACCAATCATAGTTATCTTTTTTTCCGATTTATGTGATTCATTCCATGCTTTTGCCATTTTTATTAATGAATCTTTTGAATAACAAGAGCGTTCGCCTTTTTTTAATGGAATTCCTTTAGCACAAGGAGCACAATATTTCTTGTCAATTGGAATATCTGAATGAAATAATTTATTTTTTTTTAAAGTCTTTGGTTTGTTAGTCATTGTATAAAATATCCTTATTTTTATAGAATATATTCTTTTTACAAAAATCTTAAAAAATAAAACTGTTTTCTTTACATAAAATTTATTCATTTATTTGAACATCTATACTTATTTTTCCTTTATCTTCTATCATATATTTACAAGAAACCATATCACTCAAAATACCTGTTGTTTTTATATCTTTTGTTTCAAACCAAGTATTCGGTTTAAAATTATATTTAATTTTTATTGAACTTAAATGAATAGTTCCTAAAATTTCTAATGTTTCAGCATTAAATAAAAAAAATTTTAGTTGATCATAATATCGAATACCTTTTATACTTGAATAAGTAAATCTTTTAGAAATTACTTTTGATAAAAAAAAATTTTTTTTATTATAATTATTACTCATTCTAAAAATATTTGTATCTCCTGAATAATCAATAAAACATTTGTATGTTTTGTCAGTAATAACTAAATTTTCATTTGTTTCATTGATGAATTTTTTGAACTCTTCTTTCTTTAAAAACTTGTCGTCGTTAATAAATGAAATTTTCATTTTTGATTTATATATTTTATGGTTATATAAAAAATTATTTTTTCCGAAATCAAAAAAAATATATAAAATAATAATATATAAAATGTCATCCGATATCCCAGATATTCGTGGTCGCTGGTATTACTTCATCAAAGTTTTGAGACAAGAATCACCAGGAGAAAAGCCTTCCTTTGATAATTACAGATTCAGTCAATTTATTACTGATATTGAACAAGACGGACAATTCGTCATTATTAAAACTCCAGTAGATCCTCCATTACGTCCTGTTGAAGGATACTACACCGGTGTTTTAAATAAAGTTTATACTGCCAATGGTGAATTTTGGCAATTAGTCTTATCTGATTATGATGATAATGGTGTTTATACTATGACAATTGCTGATACTCAAGATGGACTTGTTACTAAATGGGCAGGTGCTTATACTGAAGCCGGTTATGTTCCAGGTATTACTGCACAACTTCCAACCACTGGATTATTATCTTTAACAAAGATTACTCCAACATAAATTTATTTATTTTTTTAGAAAAAATATTTTAATTATTTATATATAATATATAAATGAGTTTGAAATCTGAAATTCCAGATATAAGAGGTAGATGGTATTATATCAATCGTATATTATATCAAGAAAATATACTGATCTTACCAACTTTTGCAAATCAAAGAACAAGAGAATATTTGACTGAAATCGAACAAGAGGGGCAATTTGTTATTATAAAAATTTTAGATCCATCCGAACCACCATTAAAAAGTATTATTGGAGTTTTGAATGAATCAATCCAAAATAATGTTTCGACATGGAATCTTACATTAGTTGATAACCTTGATAATGGTGTTAGACATATGCAAATTTCAAATATAGAATCTGGTTTAATTACAAAATGGTCAGGTGTTTATTCTGAAGGAGGTTTTAGTTATGGAAATCCAGAACAAGAACCTGCTGTTGGTTTAGTAACTTTAACAAAAATTACTGCTACTTAATGTTAAAAGGTTTAAAAAAAATAATATTGGATTTGTAGAAAAACAACATGTAACAAAAATGCAATCAACGAAACAATTTGTAAATTAATTAATACACTAATTATCAATAAAACCAATAAAAATAACACTGAATTAATAAAAAAAGCAAATATATTAAAGATTATGACTGAAAAATAAATAGGTAGTTCAACTAAATAATGATTAATTAGGATTAATGCATCTATGCAAGAATCTATAAGTAAAATAATTAATTTTCCAAAAAAAAAATTATTTAAAAATTGTCTTATATCTTTATTTAGTTTTAATAATATATAATAATAATCATCGATTGGTTGTTCAAAATTATTTTTACAAATCTCACACTTATTTGTATTTCTTGCTTCCATCCAACTTTTTAAACAATTTAAATGAAAATTTCCTAAATTTCCTTTACATTTACAAAAAATATGTTCTTCACATTTTTCGTTCCAATACTTTTCTTTTATTTCATCTAAACATATTCTACATTCATTCATTTATTAAATTTTTTTAAATAATAAACTTTTTTATTATAAATCATTATCATATCTTTTTTAAGTTGTGAAAATTTAATAAATAATAATAAAGGTTAAAATAAAAAAAAAGTTTGTCCCCTGATAGGTAAGAGATGAATATACCAGATGATTACGTAATTCATGATATTAGACCTCCAAAAGATTTTTCTTCATTAACAATTTCAGGATATAAAAGAACAGATGTGATAAAAGCGTTTCAAATAGCAATGATAAGTTTAAAATTGGAAGACGCAATACGATGGTGTGTAGAACTACATGCAACTGGCTGTGATTCAAAAGTTTTTGAAACAATATTTCAAGTTTATATGGAAAATATTAATATCTATCATCCAAAATTCTTTTTTTATTACTTGAAACAAAAAAAATATTTAGATAGCATTTTAGAACCATTTCAACCTCAAAAAAAAACATTTTTTTCAAGAAACCACCAAGAGATTAGAAATGGATTGGTAGAACTTACTGCAATAGTCACTCTTTCAAAAAAAAATACATTATTTTCCAATAAAGCATTTTCAAAAATAGACAAACACGCAGAAGAAAAGTCAGAACTTCAAAAAAGAATGATTGCAAAGAACTTAGATGAACTCACTGATTTTATTTATGGAAGTACAACAAAAGATATGAAACTCGCTCTAAACGAAATTTTGTGGAATTTAGGTACAAAATCCGGTACTTATCAAGCGTGTATTTATTGGTACTATTGGTTAGAAAAAATGGTAAAAAAAAATAAACCAGTTTTTAACACAATTGAATTTTCAAAATCAGCAAGAGACGATAATAAAAGCCCTCATTTTGACCATTGGATTTATATTCTCTGGAAAATTATAGTTGTCCGATCAAATATGTCTAAGATTAATGATGATTCAAAAACTTGGATTAAAAAGTTAGAAAAAGATTATAAAGAATCATTTAAACCAAATGCTTTCTCAAAAAACAGGTTTCACATATTCACAGCATTTTATTTATTAAAAAATCCAGTCAATTGGAATTGTAATATATATCCTCAAGAACATCTTATTATTCAATCTATAGGAAATGTTAATCAAATATATGGTTTTATATCAACAAGTTTAGAACAAGGTTTAAATCAAGATCAAAAAACATTTATTAGAAAGAAATATTACCAAACCGTTTTTACAACAATGGATAAAATCGAAAAAGGAGTACCTCTCAAAAAAGTTGTTAATACTCAAATTAATACTAAAAATATTGAAGACTGGAATAGAGATGATAATCTAAAAGAACAATTTATGAGACACCAAAAAGCGCTTGAAAGAAAGAAAGACATCAATGTTGTGCAATTCACACAATATCCTGATTTAAAAATTATATCACCACCGAATGATTTTAATATAAATATGTTTAATAATATGGAATCAGAAGAGTATATTGATTTTGAATCAGACGAAGATGAAATCTATGGTAGAAACAAGTCAAGAAAGAAACATAGTAGTTCTCATGGTCTAATATCAAAGAATAAAAATGCAGATGATATTTATGAAGCAAAACAAGAAAGGTTTCATAAAAAATTAGACGCTTTTACTCAATTTGTTACTAAAAAAAATACATCCAAAAAGTCAGATTCAGATAGACTGGAGAAATCAAAATCAGTTTTAGAAATGATGAATGATAATTCTAGTGAAAAAGTAATTTTGTATTCAAATTCAGACCAGACATTATCAAAATCGGACCATTCAGAACATCAACAAACACCAGAATTTAAATGTATTCAGTTCAGCACTCCAAGTACTTCTCAAAAAAAATCTTCCAAAAAAAAGAAATCAAGACGAGATGAAGATTATGATTATGAAAATGATGATGACTACGATTAAATAAAAATATTGTGAAAAAAATATTAGGAAAGGTTAGGGGTTATGTCTGATATTGAAGAACAGATAGAACAGTTAAAAAAAACAACATTTAAAAAATTCTTTGAAATAATGAATACATTTAATAATGAAAAGGTCATCACCTATTCTTGTTTTTTCTTAATCTATTTTTTTTTATATGAAATTATTAATTTCAGAGAAATAACAAGTAATCAAAATGATAATGCAATGTTAAGGTTTATAAAAATGTGTGACGTGAATACAGCAAAAATTATTTATTTCATTTGGTTAGTTATTGTTATTTGTATATTTACAAGTGTTTTATTATACTACCAATCACAGGAGAAAAAGGGAATAATATTTACAGAAGCACAAAAGTTAAAATTCATATTACCTTTAATATTTGTTTCTTACATAACGTGGTTTTTTGGAAACATTATTTTGTATAAGTGGATGAAATACATTTATGACCATAAACTTTTTACAGCAATTGTAATTATTTTATTAAAAGTTTTAACAGTATTCTTTTTCATATTTTATGGTGCAATCTTTTTTTATAATATGTACAAAAATATAAATGTTGAATCAATTGTCGCAGGATTTATTATTTTATTATTTTTATTTGAGTATTTATTTATAACAATACAAGGCTTCCAAAATATATATAAGCACTTAGAAAAAGATGATTTTACTCAACTTTCTCTAAACTGTTTTAATAACAAACCTAAAAATGAAGGATTCGATTCATCAAATGATCCCCCCAATATTCACAATCAAGAGATAGCAGCAAAGTATGGTGGAAATTATTTGAAAACCTATAAAACTATTCCAATTGCTTTCAATAATCCAAAGATTGAAGATTATCAGAATCTGACTTTAAACGATTTTTATTATCCAGGTTCTTACTATTCTTATTTGTCTGATTCACCAAATAATGGAACTCCTAGTCTTGAAGCATTAAAAACAGTCGTTCAAAAATTTAAATGTCGTATAGTTCATTTGGATGTTTTTTCTGATTCAAATGAAATAGGAAATCCTGATGCAAATCCAATTGTTAAATGTGAAAAAATGAAAAAAGGTGCAAAAGCACTTCCTTTATTAGATTGTTTGAAAAAAATTGATGAATATTGTTGGATAAAAGAAGATCCAAATATTCCATCTTATCCAATGATGATATATATGGTGTTCCATTTTGAGAACAATGATTATTTATACTATAAAATTTATCATCAATTCATATCAGTCTTTGGAAAATATTTAATTGATAAACGTTTTGGATTTGCCGGACGAAATGGAGTTTCTCCAGTATCAAAGGCTCCTATGATTGAATGTATTGGAAAAGTTATATTAATAACAAGTCGTTATCCAACTAAAACATTGTTAGACGAGATTATTAATTCAACTACTAGCGATTTATCTTCAGATACTAATTTATTACCATACAAAGAATCATATGTTCAATATGAAAAATTAGGACTTTCTCAGGATTTTAATAAAAATGAGATGGTGAATAATTGTAAATTTGAAAATTATTGGTTTTATAGTTTGCCAAATCCAAAATATGCTACAGAAAATAATGACAAAGCAGGTTTATATAATCCTTCTTTCCAAGATTGCGCTCAATACGGAGTTCAAAGTACATTAATGTATGTTTATGTTCCAGATGAAAACCTCAATCAATGGTATATGTTTTTCCAAAATAAAAATAATTTTTCACCAGTTCTAAAAGACGAATCTTTAAGATATGTAAAAGCAGTGAAGGATGAAGTTGTTAAACAAAATCCAGTACAAGGACTTCAAAAGCCACAAAAATACTGTATGATTCCGGGAATGATTGAAACTGAAAAATCAAATATTAGTGCTAATACAACAAATGAAACTTGTGACACATAGAAAAAAATATTCTTTTAGTATATAGTATGAACTCTTCTCTCTTTAATAATTTAAATAAATTAAAGAATAATAAAAATAATTCCCAGAAGAATAATAAAAAAAATAATTCTAACAAGTCTAAAAATAATTCTAATAAATCTAAAAACAATTTTAATATGATAAAAATGAATAATAATATTCTTAAAACTAATAATAATTCTTCAAAAAATGTATTAAATATTGTTGAAACAAATAAACAATCAAATACCTATTTAAATTCAAATAAGAACTCAAACACAAGAAACAATGACGATATGTTTATGGGAATTTCAAATAATGTAATTTCAAATAACTCAACAAAAAATTCTGAAAATGTTTTAGTAAAACACATAAATGAAGTACAGGGCGATATAGAACAAAAATTTAATAATTCTGGTAACAAACAAGGATTAAATGTAAAAAATAATTCAGGTTTCAATAAATCAAATAAAGTTAAAAATATGAATTTTGAAAATCCAAAGACAAAAAATGTTGTTGTTGGAATTATAAACGGTTTAGAACAAGACGTTGATAAACTATCAGCAGAAATAAAAGAGTTTAATAATAAAAATAAAGAATTATGTGAATTGGACAAAAAAGAAGTTGAAAGATTAAGAGGAATTATTCGAAAACTTTATACTCTTATTTTAACAATCTATCGTTCAGTAGAACATAAAAACGAAAAAAGTATTGATATATTAGAACAACTAAGGGCTAGTATTGAAGGTAATGAGGCATTTTTAAGAAATATTGATGAAATTGTTGCAAAAGGCAATTCAAATAGAAATGGAATGAATCATAACTTTAAAAATAATTTTTTGGTGAATGAGGCGAATGTTCCTAATAACAGAAAAAAAAACTTGTCAATCCTTAACATTATGAATAAGCAAAATATGGAACAAGAATTTGAAGGTTTAGAAGAAAAACCTGCAAACAATCAAAAGAAAAATAACGCAACCGGTTTTATGAATGTTTTTGGTATGGGAGAAACTCCTAATCAGACTCCTGTTGCTGAACCAACAAATCAAGTTCAACAAGAAGAAGTTGAATTGGTAGAAAATGAAATTGTTAATTCTTCTCCAAACAAACAAAGAAGAAGACTTAGGGCTAAAAATATTGCACAAAAAATAGAATCAACATCTATCAATAATTCAGAAGCCAAAAATAGATTGAACAAATATTTATTGTAATAAATATTATTTATTGTTTTATCATTATGCTTCAGGTACTTCCTCTGAAGATTGTTCAGATGGATAAAACTGCTTCCTGAAATCATCAATGTTTGTAATTTGTCTTTGTTGGTTTTGAATCTGTGTTTGTTGGTTTTGAATTTGTGTTTGTTGGTTTGGAATTTGGTCTAGATTTTGATTTATATTATGTCTTTGTTCATTTGAATAATTTGAAAGCATAGAATCAATCTCTTTATTTGTTTTTATAACATCATTCGCATCACAATCAATACATGATTTAAAAAACATTTTATTTTTTTCTTTCTCTTCTTCAGTTAAATCTTTTTTCTCAATTTTCATCATAATATTTTTATTAAGAATTGCTGTATCCATTGGAGAAGAATTTACATACATATCATAATCATCCATACTGACAATTGAAACATTTTCAGAGTCAATCAGTTTTTCAGAAGGTTCATAAAAATTTTTATTGTACTTTAAAAAATCAAGTGGATAAATAAATTGAAAAAAAAAGAATTCTTCATCTTCGTCCTTAGAATACCATTGAATAAATATTGATTGAGGAACATTAACAATTAATGATTGAATAATTGGAAGTTCATCTTGTTGAACAATTGTAATTTTTCCCTGTTCTTGAAAATTTTTATCACCAAATGCATGATAACTAAATTCACACATTTCAGATGGTAAAACAATGTTTATTAGATAATGTTTTTTATCAAAACATTCTGGAGTAAAAATATGGGTTGGAAAAGATTTTTGAATTTTTTGCATTGTAAGTATTATTATTGTTTTTTTTTATTAAAAATTTTTTATATAGACATTTTTATATAAAATATTATTGTTGTTAAAAAAATATTTCGGTTAAAATTATATTTAATTTAATGGAGAACCCATAGTAACATCATCAAACCCTTCAGGGTAATTCAATCCTTGAGCATTTAATTCATTTTGAAAAGTGGCAGTTGGTTGACATACATTTCCAACGGCTTCAAAATGAGGAGTGTATAAATTCATACATTCTGATTGGCTTAAATTACTTGATGGAACATTATGGGATGGATGTCTTCCGCTAGTTTGTTTTTGTGATGATGGCATAGCAAACATAGATTCAGAATCAGAACCTCCAGCCATTGGAATAAAACTTTCAATAGTTCTCTTTAAAATTGGTGATTCTTCGGATGGCATCTTTTCATGTTTTCTTACAGGAGTAGGAGAAGATTTTGTGATCATTCTTACTGGAACACTTTCTTCAGAAGTTGTTCTAACAGCCTGATTTTCTTCACTTGGAACTTGAGTTCTCATTGTTGATTTTGAAGTTTTTGGTGCTGATTCTGAAGTAACAGAAGGTTTAGCCATTTGGGCAAACATTTCTTTAGAAGTATCTGCATTGTGTTGTGAAAGGATATAACAAGCAAGTAATAAAATGGCAATTAAATGATTTTTAGGAAATACATAAATAACTAATAAAATAACAAATACTCTAAATACAGACATTTTGTGTAATTCAGCGAAAAACATATTAATGTTATGAAAAATTCCACTTAGGAAAAGAATCAATATAAATACAATGACTGATGAAACATAAGTATTGTCAAGCCAACATAAAGAAGACATCCAAGTCTTTTCAATATTTTTGAGAGATTTGTTATCCATTATATCTTTCGTTATAATTTAAAATGAGATTTTTTTTTAACAACCATTTATTTTTTTCTTTTATAATATCAAGATAATATGAATCAAAACATTTGGGGTCCTCATTTATGGTTTTCCTTACATACAATTACTTTTGCTTATCCGCTCAAACCAAATGATCAGGATAAAGTCCATTATAAAAATTATTTTGAATCAATGCAAAATGTTATTCCTTGTTCTGTTTGCAAGAAAAACTATATTAGACACTTAAAAGAAAGTCCAATTGAAAAACATCTAGGAAGTAGGAGAGAATTAGTTTATTGGTTAATCGATTTACATAATCTTGTAAATGGAGAAACTGGTAAAAAAATATGGTCTTATGAAAGCGTTATAAAAAAATATGAAAAAGTTTATGGTAAAAAAATTGTTTTGTCTAAATCTGACCCTAACATTGAAAATGATTTATTTCCAGAAGGAAACATTGATGAAAATTTTGTAAATGGAGGTATTCAATCAAAAAATCTAAATTATTTATTATACTTTCTATTTATTATTTTTGTAATTATTCTTATTGTAAATTTTATTCACTTCTTGAGATGTTCAAGTTCAAAATAAAAAATACTTTCATATTAGTAAAATCTTATTTATATTCTAATATGAAAGTATTTTTTCCATTAAATTCATAAAGTTTTCAATAACATCTTTTAAATGATTGTGTAATTGAACAACCAAATATTTTTTTTGAATATTGTATTCACGAATTTTTTCAAGTGTTTCATCAATTGTCAACCATTGAATATCTCCAATCTCAATTCTTTGACTTTTATTTGAAAAATTTATTTCTAATGGTACTTTCTGTAATGCTTGAGAAATATAATAAATATGTTTATATTTTAAATGATTCGACGCCATATATGTTTCTTCAATCGGTGAAAAATTCAAAATATGATAATGTTGTGTAGATATATTTGTCTCTTCTTCAAATTCTCTTTTGGCACAATCAACATTTTTTTCTCTTGAATTTCTGCGGCCTTTTGGAAATCCCCATTCTGGTTCAATATAATTAGTTCTTGTTCGATTGATCATTTTTTCAAAAGATGTTTTCAATAATAGTTCATTTTTTTTATAAATGATACCATTTTTCAGCATATCAAATTTTTGTTTTGATTCAATATAATCTGGTAGATCTTGATAATTAGAAGTATATTCCCATAAATCACACCATAATTTAGAAAAATCATTATTCAAAATATCTTGTCTTTCGTCATTTGTAATATATTCTAAATGTGTTTCTAAATACTCCATGTTTTCAACGTCATATTTACCTCTAATTAATTCAATATAGTTTAAACTATTTCTTCTTCTTATCAATAAATATTTAAATGAATTGTCTAAAAGAGTATTTATTTTAGATAAGTCGGGAATCTTTTTTTTAATTTCTGAATAAATAAACTTTATTTTATCAAACTCATCTTGATTAAAATGATAATGGTTCTGAATTTTTTTTGTATAATGTATAATATCATTAAATGATATTTCAATTCCTTCCCAATTCAAACATATTATACCAATACTAATAATAGGATACAAACATTTTTTTTGAATATGCCCTCTCTTGCCGCAATTTACACAATATAACTTTTTTTTATTAGCAATATACTCATTATATTCAATTGCAGTAAATGTTTTTTTTATTTCTGAATGATTGTCATCTTCTTCATCAAATCCTTCATCATCTTCTGAAAACTTCCTGGGATTAAAGTTATTATTAATTGAAATATTATTAGAGTTGATATTCTCTAAATTGTTATTATTTATATTTAGATTATCATTGTTTGGAATGTTTGCAATATTAGTATTATTATTAGAATTATTATTCGAAATATTATTTATATTTATATTTTCCATTTTTTCATTGGATAAATTCATGTACATACATATAATCCTATTCTTTTCTTTAAGTGATGAAAAATATATTTTATATATAGTAGTATGGATAAAAAGGAAAAAACAAATGGTTCAAAATCTTTTATGTTTTATCCAGACCTAA
>JACCDO010937337.1_pt1 | contig 14439 bp, 9 predicted proteins | sample 7446101 | NCBI WGS metagenome assembly JACCDO01 (sample SAMN15323440, study PRJNA562643) | freshwater metagenome | isolation source: river surface water | place: USA:Blue River Watershed | collected 2017-08-16
GACGCGATCACAGCGGCCGCGATGCGCGAGGGATTGATGACGGAGCCCGGCGCGCGCGTCGTCTACAGCGACCTTGGCTTGATCCTCGCGATGGCGATCGTCGAGCGCTGCAGCAAGCAGCCGTTCGAGCAGTTCGTGCGCGAGAACGTGTTCGTTCCGCTGGAGATGGACTCTGCGCGCTTTGCTCCGTCCTCAAGCCCCGCGATCGACGCAGCGCCGACCGAGAAGAACGACGAGCGCTCAGGCCTCGTGCACGGCTACGTGCACGACGAGAACGCGTTTGCGATGGGCGGCGTGTCTGGCCACGCGGGACTGTTCGCCAACGCGCGCGACGTCGCGAAACTCGGCGTGATGATGCTTGCGCGCGGTCGGTCCGTGCTGCCGCCGCAGGTCGTGTCCGCTGCGTTGCAGACGCAAACCGAAGTGGGCAGCGCGCGACTCGTCGGATTTGACGTGCTTGAGAAGGGCGGCATCGGCGGCGCACATGTGGCGCAAGGTTCGTTTGGCCATACCGGCTTCACGGGCACTTCGCTGCTGTGCGATCCGATGCGCGACGTCTGCGTCGTGCTGCTGACCAACCGCGTGCACCCGACGCGCGTCAATGACGCGATCAAGGGCTTGCGGCAACGCGTGCACGACAGCGTGCTCTCTGCGGTGCGCTGACGCGCGCAGGTCAGCGCGCAGCTTTGCTCGGCGAATGCTCGCCAGCGGGCGTCGCGGCGGCAGGTTGCGTCCCAGTCGCGTCCTCTGGCCCGACGAGATCCGCGCGAACGCGCATTTGCGAGGTCGCGGTCTCCGGGTCGTTGGATTGCGTGCGAGTCGCGCGCGCGAGCAACAGCGCTTCGGCGTGGAGCACGCGACCGTTCTTCACGTCGATGGTCGCCTTGCCGTCGGATTGGCGAATCTCAAAGCGGACGCCAGGTCGCGCGGGCGGCGCGGGTGCTTCAAACGCGTAGCTCAGTTCTGCTTGGCTCTGCGTGATGGCAATGGTCTTGCCAAGCGTTGGAGTCTCTTTGTCGCCGACGCGCGTCCCGAAGAGCCGCGTCGAAGCCGTCCATTCCGACCCTGCGCGTTGAGGCGCAGTCGGCAGCGGGATGAAGTAGGCCGCGAACACGGAGCGGAAGTCGGAGCCGAGATGCTCCTTAGCGATCGCTTCCAGAGGCGCTGGGGCTGCCACCGCGGCCAGCCGACCGTCTGCCGCAACGCGGAGCGTGAACACGGCGTCCGTCAGTTCGCGCAGCGCTTGCAGCGGCCCGGTGTCCGGGTGCGACGACTTGGAGTCGTAGCGCACCTTGGCGTTCTGCGAATCCACGTCGACGGTGAGTCGCTGCAGCGTGCAGGCCACTGTCGAAACGCCGGCTTCGGCCGAGCCTGGCTTCGCTGCGAACTGCATGACGAAGCGCATCGTGCCGTTCTTCTTGGCGTCCTCGAACATGATCGAGGACTCGATCTCGACGCGGAACGAGAACGGTTGCTCCGCTGCGAGCCCATGGCGCAAGACGACCTCTTGGGGCGTGTCTTGCTGCGCCGCGAGAGCCGCGGCGATCGCCAAGAGGGGGAGCGAAGAACGAAGCATGTGGGCCGCGATGATTGCGAGAGGACGCGCGGCCTGCACGCACAAAGGTCGGGAGTGGGCGCAAGAAACGAAACGGCCCCGGCACGCCAAGCGCCCCGGGGCCGTCAGGACACATGCGACAAGCGCGTGTGCCGCGATCCGCGATCAGTTGCCGATCACCGTCTCCATGCCCTGCGACACTGCAATCTGCAGCGACGAGGTGAGGGCTGGGTCGAGGTTGACCTGCTGCCAGCCCAGCGAAGCGCCGACGAAGGCCGGGTCAACCGGCACCGAGATCGGCGTCGCAACGAGGCCCGTCGCCGGATCAGGGAAGCCAACGAAGCTGAGGTCGACCGTGAGCAGGTAGGCGTTCGAGCCCGGAGCCGCGCCCGGGATCGGGAAGCCCGGCGCGAACGTCAGGCCGCTCATGCAGAGGATCGACAGCGAGAACGGCGCCATGCCGCTGCCGCGGATCACGTATGGGTTCGCGCCGATCGTCATGTAGCCATCGGCCGAGATGCCCGGCGTGAGGCTGGCCGAGTTTTGCGACCCAACGCCGAAGAACGTCTTCGCCGTGTTGGGCGAGCGGATCGTCAGTGCGTCGAACAGCGACGGACGGCAGTTCTGGTTGTAGAGGATCGCTTCGCGGTAGCCGAAGTAGACGCCGCCCGCGTTGGTGGTCGTCGTCGTGCCGTAGTAGCGCTGGCCGTCATCCTGGCCAACCGTGCCGCCGAACGTGCCGACGACTTCGTTGCCTTGGACGTGCAGGCGGATGCGCTGCCAGCCATCGTTGACGCCGGCGACGATGTCGATCGGGCCCGCGATGATGTTGAAGTTGGTCGGGTTCGCGTTGCTCGGGCCGTCGCGCAGGTCGACGAGGTAGAGGCGCGAGTAGGTCGGCGTGCGGAAGTGCGCCCAGCAGATGCCGCTGGTGCCGTGGTAGCGAAGCGGCACGCCGAGCGCGATGTCCGCGAAGTAGGTGCCGGGGACGTTCGGCGGGTTGCCGTTGCCCGTGATCGAGCCGCGCACGCCAAGGCACCACCACTCGCCGTCGCCGGCGTTGTAGGTGCCGACCACGTATGCGGGGTTGCCGGCCGTGTAGGGCGCAGTCTGCGGATTGACCGGCGTCATGACCGGCTCAAACCATGCGTAGGTATCGACGACCACGTCCGCGACGGAGCCGACCGGAGCCGAGTGCGCGTTGCCGCCACCCGTCACGTCCCAGAACGACATCGCGAGACCGCCTTGCGGCGAGGCTGGCTTGGCGCTCGGGTTTTGCGAGCTGATCGCCGTCGGATCGACGTAGCTAGGCGGCGGGAAGCCATCGGCAAAGCCGAGGATGTCCGAGCCGACGATGCCCGCGTCGAAGTTGTCGATGTAGGGCAGGCCTGCGGGAATCACGTTGGAGAAGCCAATCGTCGGATACGAGAGGCCGTTGAAGTCCGACGTGTTGTTGTTGGTGTCAAAACCGTCCGCGATGCGCGCGAGCGTCGAGCGCGGGCCAAACGGCGCGTCGCCCGTTGCGTAGTCGCCGTAGAAGCCAGGACCTTCGAGCGGGAAGCCAGCGGAGTTCACGCCGCCCATCTCGAAGCACACCGAGTCGATCACCGCGTTGGTCGTGTCCCACAACTCAATCGTGTCGCCGGGGCCGTTCTCCATCAGTGCGACATAGGTCGTCGCTGGCGGAACGATCGCGATCGAGAAGCTGACGCCCGGAACCGTGGTCGGGACCACCGTCGCGTGGCCAACAACGAAGAACGCGCCCGGCGCAATCACCGTGGCCGCGGGGATCGTGAACGTGGGATCGCCACCCGTTCCACCTGGCGTGATCGTTCCGCTCGATGCATCGCGGCAAACGAGCTTCCAACCGCTGATGTCCACGGCTGCGCCGCTGCGGTTGTACAACTCGACGAACTCACGGTCGTCCGTGCCGCCGTCGTCGTAGCAGAACTCATTGATGACGACTGGGGCCGTGGAGGATCCTGGTCCTTGCGGCGCGAACGCTGCGGCCGCGATCAGAACGGAAAGCATGGGTACTCCTGGTGGGGGCTGTGCGAAGGGATGTGTGGCGCGAGAGTGCGCCACAATCGAGCGCGCCGTTCTACCTTCGCGGTAGCCGACTGGGAAAGCCCCCCAGGGCTCTCGGCACGCGCCGCGCTGGCGTTTTTGCCAGCGCGGGACGGCTGTTGCGCCGGACAGTGTCGTTCGCTTGACAGTGTCGGCGGCGCAGCGCGCGGAGCGCACTGCGCGGTCTGCTTCGATCAGCGACCGAGGACGAGCTGCATGCCGCGGCTCGTCGCGAGCTGCAGCGAGAACGGCAGCGCCGGGTCGAGGACCAGCCACTGCGCGCCGACCTGCAGGCCGAGGAAGAACGGATCGTTGGGCAGGCCGAGGCCGTAGGTCGCGTTGCCCGAGGCGTCCGCGAACGTGATGCCGAAGATGTCTTCTGGCAGGCCGACCCAGAGGTCGCAGCCAGGCTGCGCGCCGGGGAGCGGGATGCCGAACGGCAGCAGCGCGCCGACCTTGACGAGCAGGCCGCCCGGGCCGAACGGCAGGAAGTTGCCGCCCGTGACCGTGAAGCCCGCGTTGCCGATCACCGGCGTGCCGACGGCGTCAATCGTGGGCGTGGCCGCGAGCGTCGTGGGCGAGCCCGCGCCGCCGAACAGCACCGAGCCGCGCGCGTTCAGCGAACGGCAGCCGCGGAACACCGTGTTGGCGGCCGCGGTAACGACCGTCGTGAACGGCGAGCCAGCGCCGGCGTCGACGACCGAGACGATCGTGTTGGCCGACGTCTGCGTCGTCGTTGCATACAGCGTGACGACGCCAGCCGGATCCACCGTGCCCGTCAGGTAGCGGCAGAACGTGCCCAGTGGCGTGAGCGTGTATGCAAGCGACCACGTGCCGCCCGTCTGCGTGTACTTGCGGATGCCGCCGCTCAGCGCGCCGTCATCGGCGATGTAGAGCGTGTTCGCGTCCGCGAAGAAGAAGTCGTAGTTGGAGATGCCCGTGGTCGGGAAGCCAGGCAACTGCGCGATCGCGGCGCCGGTCGTCGGCGTGCCCGTTCCAACGGTGCAAATGCCCTGCGTCGTGCCCGATGCCGAGCTGCAGAACAGTTGGCGATTCCAAATCTGCAGGTCGCGCAAGTTGGTCGGCGTGCCCGTGCTCGCTGCCGTGCTCGTGGTGCCGCCGAACGTCACATACTGAACGCCCGAGTTGCTGCCCGAGACCCAGAACTGCGAACCATCGTCGGTCGCGGCGCTGCGCACCGTGCCAGCCGAGAACGAGTTGGTGATCTGCGTCGTCGTGTCGATCGCGCCAGTGCCATCGATGCGCGCGATCACGCGCGAAGCCGTTGCGCTCGCGGTGCCTGCAGGCGACAGGGTGCCCGGGACGAGGTTGTAGCCCGCCATCGAGAGGTAGCGGCCGTCCGCGGTGAGGTTGAGGTGGCCTTCCGAAGTCGCGGTGCCCGACAGCGTCAATGCGCCGCTTGCGCCGTTCGCTGCGACCGGCAGCGTCAGGGACTGAACGAGCGTGCCTGCAGTCGTGTACTCGTCGACGAAGACGGCCTGCGTCGAACCGCTCAGCGCCGCAGCGCCGGTGCCAACGCGAACGACAACGAGGTTGCCATTGGTGAGCGGGATCTGCGCGAGCGCCGAGGTGGCGAGCGCGAGGCCCGTGAAGAGTGCGGAGAGACGGGTGTTCATGCGGATGGGGATTTCAGGCAAGGGTCGAGTCGCGCCTCGTGCGCGACTTCAGGGGGCGAGGAAGCTAGCGGGGAGACGTTCGATCTGCATGAGGGTCTGATCAGGAGAACATCAAAGGAGACATGCATTCGGCGCGCCGTGCATGCGCTACATGAGGCCGCGTCGGCTGGCTGCGCAGCATTTCCTTGCACTCGCACTTTCGAGTGGGATCGTGCGCGCATGCCGTCTCGCATCCTGATCACGGTCCGCTGCTTCGCCGCTGTGCGCGACTTGTTTGGTCGCGACCAAGTCGACGTGGAGTTGGAGGAGGGTGCTTCGCTGGCGGATCTGCGCGCCGCGTTGACAGCGCAGCAGCCGAAGCTCGAGGCGCTTCCGCTCGCGTATGCGGTCAACCGCGCCTATGCGAAGGAGGATCGCGCGCTGCAGCACGGCGACGAAGTGGCGCTGATTCCGCCGATCAGCGGCGGCAGCCCGGATGCCGACGTGTGGCGTCTCGACTTCCAACGCGATCCGCTCGACGCGCGCGAACTGGAGCGGCAGGCGCGAACGGATCGAGATGGCGCGGTGTGCACGTTCACGGGCACGACGCGCAACCACAACGACGGCGCCTTTGTGACGCAACTCGCCTACGAAGCGTTCGAGGAGATGGCGCAGGAGGTGACCGCGCGCATCGTCGCGGACGTGTTCGCGCAGCACGCGATCACGCGCATTCGCATCGCGCATCGACTGGGTCCGGTGCCGGTCGGCGAAGCATGCGTGGTCGTCGTTGTCAGCGCAGAGCATCGCGGTCCTGCGTTCGATGCGTGCCGCATCGTGATGGATCGACTGAAGCACGAGGTGCCGATCTGGAAGCGCGAGTTGTTGCGCGATGGCGGCGGCGAGCGATGGGTCGGCGAACTGCCAAAGGTCGATCCGCAGCGCTGACGCCGCGCTGCGCGAAGCGCGGAGCGACTTGCTTCGCGGCGCTCCATGCGGCGTTCGTCTTTGGTCATGCGCATGCGGTCTGCTAGAACGGCGCGCTCCAATTCTCTGAACGAACGAGCCGCATGAAGATCCGCCTGCAGCAGTCTGCATCCGCAAAGACCGAGATGTCCGTCGTCCTCGTCGCTGAAGGCGACGCACCGCAGTTGCCCGCGCCGCTGTCGGCGTGCTGGGAAGCCGCGAAGGCCACTGGCGACGTGAAGACCGACGCGCAGAAGGCGAGCGTGTTTCATCCGCACGCAGGCCCGAAGCGGTTTGGTTGCGTGGGCCTCGGCAAGCGCAAGGACGTCGACACCGAGCGACTCCGCCGCGCGGCCGCCGTTGCGCAAGCGATCGCGGAAGACCGCGGCGTGCGTTCGTTCGAGTTGCTGATCGATGACGCGATGTTCGGCAAGGCCTCGGCGGAAGAGGCTGGCTCGGCGATCGCGGAAGGCCTCGTGCTCGGCGCCTATCGCTACCAGCCGCCGAAGAAGGACGATCCCAAGCCGCGCAAGGGCCAGGATTGCGCCGTCGTGCTGCTGCATGGCGACCACAAGGCATTTGCTGCAGGCTTCGCGCGCGGCGAGATCGGCGCAGCGGCCACGGTGTTCGCGCGCGACCTCGAGAACATGGCGGGCAACCTGTGCACGCCGACGGTTCTCGCCAACGCCGCGAAGAAGCTCGCGGGCAACGGCATCAAGGTGAAGGTGCTCGACAAGCCCGCGATTGAGAAGCTCAAGATGGGCGCGTTCTTGGGCGTCGCGAAGGGCAGCACCGAGCCGATGAAGTTCATCGTCATGGAATACGGTCCCGCCTCGGCGAAGGAGACCGTGTGCGTGATCGGCAAGGGCCTCACGTTCGACAGCGGCGGCATCAGCATCAAGCCGGCCGCCAAGATGGATGAGATGCGCTACGACATGTGCGGCGCAGGCGCGGTGCTCGGGCTGTTCCATGCGTTGAAGCACGGCGCGCACAAGGGCAGCAAGCAGAGCCGCCGCATCATCGGCTTGATCGCCGCGACCGAGAACATGGTCGGACCCGAGGCGCAGAAGCCGGGCGACATCGTGCGCGCGATGGATGGGCACACGATCGAGGTGCTCAACACCGACGCCGAAGGCCGCCTCGTGCTGTGCGACGCGATCGCCTATGCGAAGAAGTTCTACAAGCCGAGCAAGATCGTCGACCTTGCCACGCTGACGGGCGCGGTCGTCGTTGCGCTTGGACACGAGGTCGCTGGCGTTCTCGGCAACGACCAAAAGCTGACGGACGAGTTGATTGCGGCGGGCAAGGCCGCGGACGAGCCGCTGTGGCAACTGCCGCTCTGGGACGTGCACAAGGACCAGATGAAGTCGAAGTTCGCGGACCTCGCCAACATCAATGGCGGTCAGGGCGGCGGCACGATCGCGGGCGCTGCGTTCTTGAGCTTCTTTGCGGGCGACACGCCGTGGGCGCACCTCGACATCGCGGGCACCGCGTGGGGTGGCATCGCCAAGGACTACTACCGCTCCGGCGCTTCGGGCACCGCGGTGCGCACGCTGCTCGCGTTCGTGCGCGGCTGATCGATCGCGGCGCAATCGTCGCAATCGTCGCAAAGGTCGCAATCGCGCGACCGCAACGGGCCGCAGCAGGCTTGCCTGCGCGGCCCGTTGTGCGTTCTGTGTGCGGCCCTACAGGAACCCGCCATGGCAGAACGCATCGTCGCTCCCAAGCAGCACATCCAAGTCTCCGCGCGCGTGCGTTCGTGGGACGAATACAAGGCGCTCCACGAGGAGTCGCTGACCGACCGCGAAGGCTTTTGGGATCGGCAGTCCGAGCTGATCGACTTCTTCGCGCCCTTCTCGCGCACGATGCGCGCGGACTTCGACAAGGGCGAGGTTGCGTGGTTCTGCGATGGCAAACTCAACGCGGCCTACAACTGCGTCGATCGGCATCTGCCCGAGAAGAAGGATCAGACTGCGATCCTCTGGGTTGGCGATGAGCCGGGCACGTATCGCCACATCTCGTACCAAGAACTGCACGAGAACGTCTGCCGCGTCGCGAACATGCTCGTGCACCACGGCGTGAAGAAGGGCGACCGCGTGTGCGTCTACATGCCGATGATCCCCGAGTGCGCCTACGCGATGCTCGCGTGCGCGCGCATTGGCGCGATCCACTCGGTGGTGTTCGCTGGCTTCTCGGCGGAAGCGTTGCGCGGCCGCATCGTCGACGCGGAGTGCAAGGTCGTGCTGACCGCGGACGAAGGCCTGCGCGGCGGCAAGGTGATCCACCTAAAGCGCATCTGCGACGAAGCGATCGAAGGGCTGCACATCGACAAGGTCTTCGTGTGCAAGCGCACCGGCGCTTCGGTGCCGATGCGCGAGGGCCGCGACCTCGACCTGCACAGCGAGATGAAGAAGCACCGCGCGCATGCGCCGTGCGAATGGATGGACAGCGAGTCGCCGTTGTTCGTGCTCTACACGTCGGGATCGACGGGCAAGCCGAAGGGGCAACTGCACACGACCGCTGGCTACCTCGTCTACGCGGCGTGGACGTTCCGCCATGTGTTCGACTGGCATCCGGGCGACGTGCACTTCTGCGCCGCCGACGTGGGCTGGATCACGGGCCACAGCTACATCCTCTATGGCCCGCTCAGCAACGGTGCCACGACCGTCATGTTTGAGTCGACGCCGCTGTATCCAGACCCTGGCCGCTACTGGCAGGTCATCGACGACGTCAAGGCGACGATCTTCTACACGGCGCCGACTGCGTTGCGCGCGATCCACCAGCACCCGGATACGTGGGTGCACAAGTATTCGCGCAAGTCGCTGCGCGTGCTCGGCAGCGTTGGCGAGCCGATCAATCCCGAAGTGTGGGAGTGGTACCACGACGTTGTCGGCGATGGCCGTTGCGCAGTTGTCGACACGTGGTGGCAGACGGAGACGGGCGGCATCCTGATCTCAGCGTTGCCCGGCGCCACGCCGTGCAAGCCGGGCTCGGCGACGTTCCCGCTGCCGGGTGTCGAGCCGGTGCTCGTCGATGAGAAGGGCAACGAACTGCACGGCAACGGCGTGAGCGGCAACCTGTGCTTGCGCGGCAGTTGGCCTGGGCAAGCGCGAACGATCTGGGGCGACCACGAGCGTTTCGTGCAGACCTACTTCTCGAGCTACAAGGGTCTCTACTTCACCGGCGATGGCTGCCGTCGCGACGAGGACGGCTACTACTGGATCACGGGCCGCGTCGACGATGTGCTCAACGTGTCGGGGCATCGCCTCGGCACCGCCGAGATCGAGAGCGCGCTCGTCGCGCACGACTGCGTCGCCGAGGCCGCGGTGGTCGGGTTCCCGCACGACCTGAAGGGCCAAGGCATTTACGCCTACGTGATCTGCAACCAATCGGTCGAGGCGGGCAAGCCCGACGAAGTGGTCGCAGCGCTGAAGGCGCAGGTGCGCAAGGTGATCGGCGCGATCGCGGTGCCCGATCGCATCCAAATCGTTCCGGGCCTGCCGAAGACGCGCAGCGGGAAGATCATGCGCCGCATCCTGCGCAAGATCGCGGAGAGCCAATACGACCAACTCGGCGACATCAGCACGCTCGCGGAGCCGCAGGTCGTCGAGCAGATCGTGAAGGGCCACCAGCAGGGACGTTGAGCAATGGAATGACGCGGGCTTTCGCAGCCGCGCGCCGTCGTCCGTATGGTGGCGCGCCATGTTCACGCGCCTCCTCGCTGCGTTCGCCTCGTCGCTGATTCTGTGCTCGGTCCCTGGCGCAGCCTTGGTTGCGCAAGCGGCTCCTTCCGCGGCCATCCCTGCGCCGCAGCGGCCAGCTCCCGAGCACTTCCGCAGCGTGCGCGATGCGTTGCGCAGCGAGATTGGCAATGGCGTCGTGGTGCTGCTCGGCGCGCGCAAGCCGGACGACATGGGCGCTTTCTGGCAGACGCAGGACTTCCTCTACCTGTCGGGCGTCAACGAGCCGGAGCTCGCGATGATCCTGCGCGGCAAGGAAGGCGGCGGCGAGATCGACGAACTGCTCGCGCCGCCGTTCTCGCGGTTTGCGGCGCAATGGGAAGGCGAGTTCTTGGCGCCTGGCGAGGAGGCTGCGAAGCGGAGCGGGTTTGCGGTCGTCTCCAACGTGCGCAACCTGACTGGGCGGCTCGAAGCGATCTTTGGCGATAAGGACGCAAAGCAGCGGCCTGTGCTCTACACGCTGACGTATGCCGCGTCGCCATGGGGCGGCACGCCGGGGCAGACCGCGTCGTCGCTGCAGGACCAAGTCGAAGACGGCTACGACGGCCGCGGCAGCCGCGAGCAGGCGTTCTGCGAGACGATGGCAAAGCGCTTCCCGGGCATCGAGATCAAGGACCTCGCGCCCGTGCTGCAGAAGTTGCGCGTGAACAAGCGCGACGCCGAAGTGGCGCTGCTTCGTCGTTCGTCCGAAGTCGCAGCGAGCGGCATCGCGGCTGCGATGCGTTCGGCGAAGGGCGGCATGTTTGAATACCAGCTCGCGGCGATCGCGCGCTGCGTGTTCTCGCTGCACGGCTGCGGCAAGGACGCATACGGCGCCATCGTCGGCGCGGGCAAGAATGGCTGCGTGCTGCACTACATGAAGTGCGACGCGGAGTTGAAGGATGGCCAGTTGGTCGTGATGGACTACGCGCCGACGTTGTTTGGCTACGCGAGCGACGTGACGCGCACGTTCCCGGTCGGCGGCAAGTTCACGGATGCGCAGAGGAAGCTCGTGCAGGATGTCTATGACGTCCAGCAGGCGTTGATCGCGCAGATCAAGCCGGGCGTGAAGCTGTCGAAGCTGTCGCGCGATTGCGCGGAGATGCTGCGCGAACGCGGCTATCGCAATGACCACGGCCCGTGCCATCACGTCGGTCTCGCCGTGCACGATCCATCGGTGGACACGCTTCAGGCGGGCATGGTGATCACGGTCGAGCCGGGCGCGTACCTGCGCGACCAAGGCATGGGCTGCCGCATCGAGGACACGATCCTCGTGACAAAGGATGGCTACGAAGTGCTGTCGAAGGGTTGCCCGAGCAAGCCCGAAGAGATCGAAGCGTTCGTGCAGAAGATGGGATCGTGGATGCCGAACGCCGAAGCTGGAGCCGCGAGGTGATCGCAGCCGAGGTGTCGTTTGCGCGGCGCGCATTAGGCTGCGCGTTGCCACTGCCGCTGCTGTTGCTGCTGCTCGCGTGGTCTGCGTGCCAGTCGCGCAGCGCGTCCACGGAGAGCGCGCAACTGCCGCCCAACATCGTGCTCTTGCTCGCCGATGACCTCGGCTACGGCGAACTCGGTTGCTACGGGCAGCAGAAGATCGCGACGCCGCGACTCGACGCTCTCGCGACCGAAGGCGTGCGCTTTACGCAGGCGTACACCGGAGCGCCGGTGTGCGCGCCCGCGCGGTGCGTGCTGATGACGGGCAAGTCGTCGGGCCGCGCGCATGTGCGCGACAACCAAGAGCGAAAGCCAGAAGGCCAGGAGCCGCTGCCGCGCAGCGAGCAAACGATCGCCGAGATCCTGCGGCAGCGCGGCTATGCGACGGGGTGCTTTGGCAAATGGGGCCTCGGCTATCCGGGCAGCGAAGGCGATCCGCTGCAGCGCGGCTTCGATCGCTTCTACGGCTACAACTGCCAACGCCACGCGCACGATCACTACCCGCGCTTTCTCTACGACAACGCGCAGCGCGTCGATCTGCCGGGCAACGATGGCAGCGGCGTCGGCGACACCTACGCCGAGGACCGCATCGCCGACGAAGCGGTGGCGTTCGTGCGCAAGAACCGCGACCGACCGTTCTTCTGCTACGTGCCGTTCACGCTGCCGCATTTGGCGCTGCAGGTGCCCGACGATGTGCTCGCGCGCTATCGCGGCCAGTTCGAGGAGACGCCGTACGAAGGCAAGAGCTATCGACCGCATCCGACGCCGCGCGCGTGCTATGCGGCGATGATCACGCATCTCGACACGCTGGTTGGCCGCGTGCTCGATGCGATCGATGACGAAGGTCTGCGCGAACGCACGATCGTGATGTTCTTGAGCGACAACGGGCCAACCCACTTGCCGCAGCAAGCGGACGTCGCGTTCTTCGGCAGCCAAGGCGGGTTGCGAGGGCTGAAGGGATCGGTCTACGAGGGTGGCATTCGCGTTCCCATGCTCGTGCGCGGGCCCAAGGGGTGTCGCGCGAACTCCGTCACCGATCACGTGGCGTGCATGCAGGACGTGATGGCGACGGTGTGCGACATGGTGGGCGCAGAGGCGCCACGCGATGCGGATGGCGTGAGCTTCTGGCCGTTGCTTTGTGGCGACGTGCAAGCTCAGGAAAAGCACGATGCGCTGCTGTGGGACTTCCCCGGCTATGGCGGGCAACTCGCGTTGCGCATGGGCAAGTGGAAGGCCGTGCGCCGCGATCTTCGCAAGAACTCGAATGCGCCGCTGGAGCTCTTCGACTTGGAGCAGGATCCCGCGGAGTCGCGCGACGTCGCGGCGCAGCATCCAGAGTTGGCAACACAGCTCCGCGAACGCATGAGGCAGATGCGCGTCATGCCGCAGGTCGAGTCGTTCCGCTTCGGCGACTACGCAACGCGCTGATCGCTGCGCTCAGCTCTTGCGCCAATCGAGCGCGATCGCGTCGCCGAGATAGTCGTTGCCGCCCGACTTCAGCACGCGCGCTTTGGCCGGCGCGCCAGGCGCGTGCGACTCCGCGAAGACCTGGATGACGTTGTCGAAGCCCGTGAGGTACGGCGACGGGTCGAAGGAGCTGCCTTCTTGGGTCGCATCGGGCGGCATCACGTCGACGAGCAGCGGCGTCACTTCGCGGTAGCGCAGCATGTCGAGCAGCGCCGCGACCAAGAACTTCTGCTCCTGGATCAGCGGGAAGCGATCTTGCAGTCGTGCAATGTTGTCGAACGCGAAACGCCGCACGGGTCGATCGCCTTCGTTGCCGTGGCCGCCTTGCACGAGGCGCAGCAAGTCCCAGGTGAACTTGCCCGACGTGATGAACTCCGGGTGCAGGTAGAGCACGCGGAAGTCCTTGTGGAACGAGCCGTCTGCCGCGAGGCACCACGGGCGCAGAGATTCCTCGCGTTGGCAGATCGTTTGGATCGCGTCGCGGTCTTCGCGCGTCGACACGAGCAATGCGCGTTCGCCGTTCTTGAGGCCCGCGGCCAAGAAGCGCAGCGCAAGGAACGTCGCGCGCATTCCCGGTTCGCACAGCAACACCGTCGAGGACAGCGATGCTGGGCCTGTGCCCGCCACGAACGCGCGATTGAGATCGGGGTGGCCGAGGTCGATCGGCGTTTCGCCGCGCTTGGGCACCGTGAACTCCGCTTGGTCGCGCGCCATCGACAACTGCGCTGCAACCGAGGGATAGACATGGATGCCGGGGCCGCGTTCGTTGCGTGCGCCGAGATACACGTCGCGCGTGATGCCTCGTCCTGCGATCGAGAAGTGGTGGACGCCGCGGTAGTAGTACTGATGGCGAGCCTTCAGGATCTCGAGCGCGCGCACCTTGAAGTCGGTCGCTTCCTCGCGGAACGACAGGTGCAGCATCAGGTCGGTCGAGAACTCCTCGGCGGACGGCAGTCGCAGGTCGCGCGGGTGTGCCTCTTCCATGACGAAGATGCCGTGGATCCTGCTGTCGAGCAGTTGGCGGCGCACTTCGAGCAGCGCGGCTCGCTTCTCGAAGTACTCGAGGTCGGTCAGCAGCAACCCGACGTTGTCGACGCAGACCATCGCGACGTCGCCCGCGAGTTGGTGGTTCTTGATCTCCGCGAGGATCCACTCGATATCGACCGTGGTGCCGCGCGATTGGCTGCGCTGCAGCGCGGCCGGGCGTGCTTGCGTCAGGATCAGTCGACTCGTGCCGCGCTTCGTCTTGGCCTCGAGCACGAGCTTGCCCGGGATCTCGCGCGGCTGCGCCGTCACCTTCGCCTGCGTGCGAAACCAGTCGAAGTCTGCTTCGAGCTTCTTGTGGATGCTCTCGGGCGAGTGCTCGACCGAGTAGTAGAGCCACGTTGAGCCATCGTCGCCGTCGAGGAACGCGCGGCTGATCACTTCGAGCGCGAGCAGCGTCTTGCCGGTGCCCGGGCCGCCGCCGATGCAAACAAACGCCGCCGAGTCGGTGGGATAGCGGATGCCGCCGGCGAGCACGCCATCGAGGCCGTCGATGCCGGTCTTCAGGTAGGAGAACACAGAACGCAGGCTACGGCGCATCGCCGGCGGATGTCGAGGGCGGAAGCGAGCTCGC
>JACCDO010826123.1_pt1 | contig 14437 bp, 20 predicted proteins | sample 7446101 | NCBI WGS metagenome assembly JACCDO01 (sample SAMN15323440, study PRJNA562643) | freshwater metagenome | isolation source: river surface water | place: USA:Blue River Watershed | collected 2017-08-16
CATGCCGTTCTCTCTCAGTAACTTCTGCTTATCGTCGGGTAGTGGATTCATACCCTAAAAGTAATCACCGCATGCTACTTGTATACGGCATCGAACGTCTTGCAGTACTTAGGCCACGAAGTCGTGTTGACAATGGAATAGAAGCCAAGATCGGTGAAAGCCTGCTTGAGCGCTTCGTAATCCACCGTCGGTGCCACTCTGTTGTAACCAGGATCATCGAGGGGTGTGTACTTGAAGGCAACCAAGGTAAGGTTACGCTCGAGCAACGGCGCCATCTCTGGGTCATCCCGTAGATTTTTTAGGAGGCGCTCGTCGGCACAGATCTTGGTCGCCTTGCCGTCGGTGATGCCTGGGAGACCTGGGATGTTGTCGGTCTTGTCACCGCGCAGCGCCTTCCAGAGGACGTAGTCATGCGGTGCTGGATCGACGAAGGCCTTACGCACTGGGTTGTAGAGCTTAACGTTCGGGTGCCCCAGCAGCTGGATGAAGTCAGTGTCAGTCGAGACGACGACACACTCATCCGTATCACGGTATGCGTGGACCCAACTGCCGATCGCATCGTCACACTCGAGGTGCTCGTGCTTGACAAGATCTACTGGGAGGTGCTGTAGAAGCTCTAGGATCACGCGCTTCTGCTTGCGGAACTCAGCAAGCTCAGCATGCTGCTTAGTGCCGGGCTCAGCAACGCGGTTTGCCTTGTACTCACCGTCAAGACTAATACGGTGCTGCGGGACTCCCTCCAGGAAGAGCGTCACCTTGCAGGGTGCGAACTGCTCGACAAGTGGGCGCAGTGACCTGAAGAAGTTGAAGATGACGTAGTGGTCACCGTTGCGCATGCCGAATCGGGCACGGTGCATGAGATTGTAGCCGTCGAGAAGAAGGTGTCGCATCATATCTCCTGCACCCATTATACCACAGCTACTTTGCTGCGCACGGGTCACTCTGCGTCTGTGTGGGCTTCAACAAGACTTCGGGCAAGCGCTTCAGAACGCTTTATCGTGCTCTCGATTGATGCAGTGACTCGCTCCAGCATGATCTCTCGGACGCGATTCAAGTCATTGTAGGGTTCTGCGTCAAGCTCTGTGAGATCCATGACAGATCTGCCCTTGTCAGGAAGCTGGACCATGTAGGTGGTTGCGACACCCTCAAGAGTTCGTCGTGTGATCGCCTCGACCACCCGGGTAGGAATGACCTTCATCTCGCCTTTGACGAGCAGATAAACAATTTGACCGACTTCGTAGTTCTGCATAATTGCATATTACGAAGTCGGTCAAATTTGTTCAAAGAAGAAGTGATCTTACTTGAAGCCGATACCAAGGCCACCGCGGGTGATCTGGCCCATCTTGCTGTTGCGGGGCTGATTCTCCTTGGTGCCGTAGATCCAGCGGCTGCCGTGCTCAAGACCGTTCAGGATCTGGCCGATCTCCTCACGGACTGCCATGCGGAAGTCGTGCTCGACGAGGTTCTTCTCAGCGCGCTTCGCCTCAGCCATCAGCTCACGGTCGTCAATCTCGTAGACGACGTCGAGTTGCTTGTCGGCTGACTCACGAAGTGTCTTGCGTGCTGCGGGGGCTTGACCCTCGCGGATGACATTGGAACCAGCAGGTGCCTCAAGGCCGGCGAGCTGGCAGATGCGGTTGATATCGAACATAGGCATGATCCTCTGTGATTATCTATCACTCAGCTTGAGAACTTTCCACACGTGCTCTGATATTTGACGTGATGCCCTTGCCCTTTCTCGCTGCGTCGGCACGTGGCTCAAGGCCTACAGCAGCACGTACCTGATCGAAGACATCGGGTGTCAGCTTCTCCTGGAGGCGCTGCATGTCGATGTACTGGTGGAGGGTCATGTCAACCACGGGAACTTCCTCACCCTCGGGTCCCGGCTCAACTTCTCCTGTCTTTCGAGTGAGGAAGATGAAGAGCAGGGGCGGATCCTCAACGTCATCTGGAATGTGGATGAATGGGATCTTAGAGGTACCGCCTCCGTCCATCTCTTCGTATACGATCTCTGGTAACCAGTTCTTGCTGTTTACTGACATATTTAAACCTCTTATGTAGATAAATCTACACAAACACACGGAAGTTTAAAATGCAACATCATCATTATGCTACTTGATTTTGCTTACAGTTCGCGTGTATTGCGCGTCCTCTTCCTTCAATGCTTTATTAAAGGCGCCGAGCACTGCTGCACTCTCGCCGCCAAACCGGATTGAGAGCGCGTCCCTCTGCTCTGTGATGCCCTCAACCCAGGTACTGTGGGTGTTGTCCACGACGTCGCGGAGCAGCTTGATGTAGCCCGCGCGGGTCTGCAGTTCAACGGGAGGTTTGTCATAGTTTCCCGCTACTCCGTAAAGTTTTAATTGGAGGACTTCAACCTTGCAGTTGGAGTAGATGCTCAGGGACTTTAAAAGTGCAGCAGCGACTTTTTCTTTGGCACCGGCAGCTGTGAGACCTGCGTATTCTTTCGAGCTTTGGGGCCATGCTTCAACTGCTCCGCCGAAGTCGACGACAGAAGAGTAGAGAGAGAAGGCGCGGGCGATGTCACTGGGTGGTGAGGTCATGTTGGTGTTGAGCGCTGTTGCGTATTTGGACGCTATATCACCGGACCAGCTCTGGACCTTCATCGCGTCCTCAAATAGCTTAGGTGTATCGACGAGCGGGAACCGCTTGTTGCCATTCTCACAGTTAAATGCATCTGTCATCCAGTCGTAGAGCCCGATCAAACCTACAACACCCGCAGCGATCAGGAGACCCTTCAGGGAAGGGGCTTTGAAGCTCACTGGGCGGAGATCGACACGCTGTGAGCTCTGATAGGGTGCTTCGCTAATAATCTCACGAATGACTGCCCTGAGGACGTCCTGCTCTGTCAATGCTCTTCTCATTCATCTTCCTCTGCGATCAAACCCAATCGCACACCATGACGTCGTGCTTTCCCACGCAGGTGCCTGATGCTGTCCATCGCTCTCGACACTGTGTAACGCTCTTTCCGCTCATCCCGGCCCATGCACTGCCGCAGGTCGTTGAGCGTCCCAAGGATCTTATCCATCTCCTCGAGGTACTGCTCTGAACCGTAGTGCTCTGGGTGGCGTGGCATCAGATCACTTATTGGCTCTGATCAGCTGGCGGATCCGCTCACGGAACGCCTCAGTGACAGGTGAACCCACCTGGATTGGACCAGCAGGAGAGGGTGGTGTCTCGGGCGCAGCAGGCGCTTCAGGAGGTGGTGCTCCTGCTCCAGCAGGCTCCGAGGTGGGTGAGGCTTCGGGAGCTGCCTCCTCTTCGCCGGCACGGCTGATGGTGATCCCGTGAGGCTCATCAGAGGGCTCTGCTGCCTGTGCACCTGTCATCTTGCCCGTGACGATGCCCGATAGGGCACGAAGGAAGATGATCATTGCATAGCGCTCAGCATCCTGGAGACGGTCGTAGTAGGCCTCGAGCTCCGTCTCGATCGCGCTGTCACGCACAGACTTTCCACTGCGGAGGTCAAGGATCGCGCGCGTCATCGCGTCGAAGGAGGGCTCGAGCGGATCTTGCTCGCCAGGTGTGGGAGCAGGAGCAGGTGCAGCCTTATCCTTGGGCTCTGCTGTCATGGTGGGATCAGCAGCGAGATCAGCGGGAGGTTCGGGTGGCGGTGGTGCAGCAGGTGCAGCACCCGGGACATCTTCTTCCTGCATAAAGCGCCCAAGATCGCGCTTTGTGGCGCTAGCTGCGCTCTTCTGGCGGCGACGCTCATCGTCGATGTCAACCTGCGCGGTTGTAACGCTCTCCTCAGCGAGAACCTTGAGGAACTGTGCAAGCTGGCTGGCATTCTTAATCTTGATTGTGCTCATCGTCCACCCCACTTAGTGCGGTTCTGTGGAAGCTCGCGGTAGAGACGGTTGTATATACGCGCAGGATGCTGGTCCTGATCCCGCTGCCACTCGACGACGCGCTCAGCCTGATGCTCCTCGCGCTCGACAATGTCTTCCATAAATTTACTGAAATCGAACTCTTGGCTCATTCAGAACTCCTAGTATGCTGCTCTAATCTATTAACTATGGTGCAAAGTTGCTTTCCTTCCGTATTATCCCATGCAACAGTGTAGTTTTTCAGGTCAAAATCTAACATATAATGACCCGCTGTGATGACACACTTCACTGCCCCTATCTGCTGATGCAGCATGATGGGAAATGCAGGAACTGACGTGAAGGTCAGAGTGATCTCATCTGCTGACAGAGACAGACGCTTGAGCGGTGCTGTGACTTGCGCCCCACCGAGGTGGAAAGTGGCGTCAGATGATGATGTGTCAGTGGTGGGCCGCTCTTCGTCATCATGTGACAAAACTATCCGATCTGTTAGATCATCACTCATTAGTAGCATTAGGCAACCTTATCAACGCCGTAGTAGTGCCGGACATCTTCATAGAGATCATCACAGTACCGCGACAAAGTGAGATCCTGCTCTGATACGTCATCAATAACACGCGTCTGCAGTGTGATCGTGACCTTGAGGCCGTCGATCTCAATGTGAGGATCGTGGTGCATCTGGCGTGTCTTGACAAGAAGTTCTGAGACAAAGGAGTGGAAAGCTCTGAACTTGACAAACTCGTATGTCTTCCGCAGTTTTCTACCATCGTCAAAGTGAGCCCATGTGCTCTGGTCGACCTTGATGGGAAGCCCCTCCTCGCGGAAGGGAAGTTTAAATCCAAAGCTCACAGCGCCTCCTAATCAGCGGATTGCACGTCTGATCATACTGCGCAGGATGGCAGCTTCACTCACAGGCTCACCCTTTTTCTTCTTCTCGGACTTCTTCCTAGTGAATCCCATCCCACTGTCTTCAATCATTTCCTCAATCTTCTTGATTAGCTTGACTGAAGTTGCATCACCATCTTCTACACCATCGATAAGATCACGTTCACAGAAGTTGCCAAATGCTGATACTATATTAAACTGATCTCCATCCTTACGACCTGTCAAATTATAAGCTACAGTCGGCTCTTTCAGAACTGTCTTAGCATAAGCTGATGCCATGTTGATGATGAAAACGAGAGTGATATCCTTGTCAAAAAATGCCGTTGATGCACGCCCAAGATCAGATACACCTGTTGCACCTGTCTTTTCCTCAACGAACTTCTTGAAACCTGGGCTCTTCAAGATGCGATCATACGTCTTAAAGAACTTTGACATCTGCGTCTGCTTGTTGCTACCGAACATCTTGAGGATGTCTGTGTAGAGATTAAAGATAGGATCCTTTTCACCCACCTGACCGATAGGTTTCAATGCAACATTCTGGAAGTCACGACTCACACTCGCGCTATCTTCAAAAGCTTCTGATGCCATGAAGATTGCAGGAGCAAGGAATTCTTCCTGGAACGTCTGGTAGAGCTGATTACGCATCTCAAAGCGTTCAGAACTGAGAACGTCAGAAGCAAAGAGCGCCCCAAATTGAGCGGCATCAATTTGCTCTGGGTTCATTCCTTCCTCTTCGCCTGTTTTACCAATGTCTCTGATAAGCATGTTAACTTTCTCAGCAGGAATCTCAGATCTTGTCCCACCCATGCGTCGGAGTATGTCTGATGCTAGATTACGACCTTCTGAACCTGATGTGAACTTATCTCTCTTAACCTTGACAAATTTTTCCAGAAGATCTTCAGTATTTGCCATGATGGCTTGCGCAAGCTCATCCTTGAAGAAATTGGCCGTATTGACACGACTAATCTGACGTTGACCTGTCGGAGACATATCACCGCGGGTGTAGACACCAGCTTCAGCAGGAAGCTTCTGGATGATTTCAGCAACTGGAGCAAGGTCAATGATGACCTGCTTGACAGAGCTTACTTCATCTGCATCCTCATCCTCATCTTCTGTAGACTCTTGACCCTTCTTACCTTTTTTCATTTTAATGACAAGATCAGCAAATGTGTAAGAGAACTGTGTGCTTTCTGGGCTTAGAGAATTCTTGATGAATTCGCCTATTTCAGATGAAAAACTTCTGAGTGCATCATCTGTGACGCTTGCGCTAAATGGTAACTGCTCTCCGAGCTGAATTAGTATCTCTTTTGCAGTGTCATCTGCTTCGGTCCGAAGAGTCCCCTCTTTCTCTCTCTTGATGCCGCTACCAGGATCACCCATTAGATGTCCTGTCGTGATAAACTCTACTAGATCGTCGAAGTGATCATTGATTGCCTTTTCTGCAGCAGCGATCATCTCTTCACGTGTGACGTTGTGAAGAGCAGTGCCAAATCCGCCAACTTCAACTGTTGTTCCTCGTGCACTCAGCTTCATCTTTCGTCTGTCGCTGGATAGTGTGATTGCACCTGGACGAAGGAGCTCAGCCTTAATGTCTGCCAGATCCTGCGGGCGTTTGAACTGCTCCCCGCTCTTCTTTGCAATTGCAGCGATTAGTGAATATACAACGCTCATTGTTAGAGAAGGAATACGACCTAAACTTGTTGCGCCAGGTTGCTGTCTATCTTGACTCTCAATGTCTGCCATAAACGCATCGATGCTCGCATCAGCAGCCTTGATCTGTGCATCAATCGCCATGCCTTCGGGTGAACGTGGATCAATGCTGCCTTTGCGTGCTTCTCGTAGCGACACGGGACGATCAAGCAGGAATGATAGGATGCTGGTCATCTTTCTCTCACTCAGCACACTGTCGTCTTCTTTGCCGTCAATTGACTGCTGCGCGAGGTCCTTAAGCTGCTTGTAGAACTTCTGCACCTTGTCCTGCGGGACCTTCTCTGCGACAGCTGATGCCGCCTTTGACAATTCAGATGTATTGACAGGTTTATAAGCTGGATCGTCAACCTTGGGCTTCTGTTGAGAGAGCTGTGTGGACATCTCTTCCGCGGGCCTGACGATGTCATCCTCATCGGGCTTCGCGGGAATCTCATCTATTCTTACACTGTGAAAAGAGCTGACCTCACGAATAACTTGGTCAATCATCTCCTCAAGAACTTTCTTCTTGACGACAATCTGCATCTAAAACCTCTGCAGATAAATATATCGCGCGGATCGTAAAGCTAGTTAATGAAATCATCACCTTTTGATGATGTTGTATGTGAAGTCATCTTGGTGCGCTTCAAGCTTGCATTTTTAACAGCACGATCCATTTCAGACAGTAGATTGCTTTGTATCATAGCAATTGCTGCGATCGTCTTGTGGTGATCGATTAAGAGTGTGTCTTGATCAACAAGCTTCTTCTCAAGTAAGGAAATTCTGTCACCTGCTTCTTTCAGCTGGTTCTCTAGCGCATCTGTCTTATTTTTGATCTCATCAACGATGAAGAGAGATCTTAGTTTATTGAACAATGTCGTCATCCGTCTGAGAGAGGATTATTATCTTCTATAATGTTGAATATAGATTCTGCATCTGACGCTGAAAGGCGTTTTATTGATGCATCTCTCTTTTTCATTGCCAAGTTCGACATCATCTCTATCGCATCAGGATCTTCGGCAGCGATCATCTGTGCGAGTTCTTCAAATACGTCCTGCATTGTTAAGCTGTATTTGAAGCACTGCGCTCTAACAAGACCGTGTGTCTCTCTGGGGATGTTGATGTGAACTGACTTCTTTGTCTCAAAACTGATCAGACGCTGTGTGTCGATCTGTTTCTTCATGTGCCGCCTGCACCACCTGTAGGTTTACCTTCTGAGCCTGGTGCGTCGGGTGCGTACATGAATTCTTGATCATCCATGTTGAAGTCAAACTGTGTGTCCAGCACTTCCTTCATGCGATCGACGTACTCTTGACTGTAGCTCTTCTTGAGGAAGAGCATCGCACGATTGATAATGACAGACTCAACATCAAGCAGCCGTTTATTGTTCATCACAAGGCGGACCAACTTCTTTGTGAAGAGATCGATGTCTATTGCTGATTTGACGAGTGGAGCGGGAGTCAGGTCATCTTTCATCTCAGAACTATCTTCAGGCTCGGGTGCATCGTCGTCTGCAGCTGGAGCTGCTGGATCGCCTGTGAACAAGTCTGTAGGCGTCTCGTCCTGCTCGTAAAGAAAACCCAGGAGTGATCTGTGTTTAAGCGCCTCAAAGATCATTTCTTCTTCTGACTCAACAGCTTCAGCAGCCTCTGCCTCAAACTTGATGATGTATGAGTCGATCTGGTCGTCAACTGAGTCTAGTGAAAGACGAGTACTACCTGTCATCTTATCAGCAACTGATACACTTTCTATGTCGCTTTCCTCGTAGAGCCGCCGACGTCTTGTTGTCTTCCTGGTTCTCATAACGACCTCATTGCTTGACCAACACGCTCAGCTTGCTTAAAACGATCCTCAACTACCTTCCAGTTGAGCTCCTTCATCATTGCAATACTGTATGTCTTCACGTCTCGGAGATAATCCTTATAGTATGCATGTTGCCAGACGTCCATCACAATCACAGGAAAGCAACCGACAGGGATCTCGATACTGTGCAGATCAACAACAGCATTCATGTACGTCTGCGTGAAGAGGTTGTAGTAAGTTACTGCCCATCCGCAACGGGACGCCTGACAGCAGGCAAGAAAGTCTTCCTGCCACTTATCAAACGTGCCAAAGTCGCGCTGGAGCCGCATGTAAGTGAGTGAGTCCATTGTGATCTTGCTGTGCAGATCGCTGATGTTAGCAAAGTAAAGCTCGTGGAGGAAGATCGCGTTCATATTGTACGTTTCATCGATCTTCAGAGAGCGAAACTGGCTATTGTTGGAATTAACTTCGGTTCTATCCGCGCTGTCTAGCTCTGCGCTGATCCGATTGAAAGCCTTGACGTAGTTTTCATATAGCTCAAAGTGCGCACGCTTTGTACCAGCACTCTGAAATTCTGTTGGGAGGCTGAACGGCTTAGGATCAGCAACAAGCGCCTCATCAAGCCGCTTAGCAGGCTTAGATGTCTCTCCGTTTAAACCAAGTGTCTGTCGGACAATTTGTGTGATGTCTTTACTCATTATGCCAGCTCGTATTGGTCAAATTCATCTTGTGTCACTGACGTCTCGATAGGCTCTGAGCTATCGTCATCGTAGTACTTAAGCCTCATCTGGAGGACACCGTCGACGTTGTCGATCCCTGCAACAGTGTAAAGATACTTAGACCCCTCAATTTTGCTGTTACCAATATGACGGATCTTAAGATCGGGTGAGACGACGACCTCTTTGCCAACTTTCACTGTTAGCTTTTCAAGCACAATTTTGGTCAAAGACCTTCTAATTAGCTTGTTTACATCTTGTGTAGTTAACTTTTTCATCATCTATATCTATCCGCTAAGTTTGAGTTATTTTTCTAACTTTTATCCCAGCCCCAGTGAGTATGTCAATGCCGCTGAGATCTCTATAATCTTCACCATACACAAGCTCATTGATGCCTGCATTGATGATAGCTTTTGCACACATCTTACAGGGTGACAGCGTTACGTACATAACGCGTCGCTTTAAGTTATTGTAGTCAAGCTTGATCAGCGCGTTCATCTCAGCATGAATGAAACCTGACTCACCTGGATCACTCGACTCTCTGCAGTTTGGGCCTCCTGCGTGATCGCCGTTGTATCCCAGCGAAAGTACTTGCGTGTTATCACCAGTAACTATTACAGTTCCAACCTTATACTTTTCGTCTGCTGACCTGCGTGATACTTCGCGTGCGATGTTCATCCACACTTCATCCCAGTTCGGACGCATCCCTACTCCTTGTCGAAGATTGTCTCAATGCTGATGTTGGGGGCAAGAGCGAAACCCGCAGCTTTTCGATGACCACCTCCTCCGTACTTCTTGGCAACCTCACTCACATCAGCGTCATCATGGTGTGCACGAAGGCTCACCTTCACCTGATGTGTTTCGTGGTCGTAGTACCAGATCACCGCAAAGTCACACTTGGGTGACAGTGCATTTCCAATCTCAGACATCCAGTGGGGTGAGTTTACAACGAGGACATCTTTACCATTCAGCTTTCGTGCCACAGCGTGCTTGGAGATCTTTGAGATCACTGTCTTAGAATATGCAAGGATGTAAGCGCCGCGTTCCTGAGCATCGTCGACTGCTGAGTCGTCGAGGTACTTGTCAAACTCCTCAAAATCGAAGGGCACCATGTCAAATGCCGCTGCGAATTCCTTCGAATAAGGAATCTCCCATTTCCAGAGGTCCCGGTCCTCGATGTGCTTGATCATCCGGGGAGCTTCCTTACCTGGATGGAAGAACTTCCACGCGAGCATGGCACCGCTATGGTTCATGTCGAAGTGTGTGCAGGAGACGTCGTGGAGCTCCACCATCGCAGACTTATGATGGTCAAGGACAAAAAATCCCTTTGCCGCCTTCATCAACCGCTTGGTAGTAGCATTGTCATACGAGAAATCTACGACTAGGACGTTCTTACCTGATACATCGGGGGGTGCTTCACCGTACTTTGCCGCGTAGTATTCAGCACGGTCCCCGAGTAGTTTCCACGCTGCCCAAGCTGCACCGAATCCATCCGTGCAGCTTGCATGATAAATGACCAGATTAATGCTGTTAGGATCTAGCATGCTACCTCGATACTAATGTATCACGCTTCTCGGGCGGTCGCATGATGTGACCAGCAACGAGGCTCGTATAACTCAGAACCACCGACTGTGATCTCTGCGATGTCATTGACCTTCTTCTGTGTGTAGGGCGCGTCCTCTCCACAAACAACACAGACAGCAGTACACTTCTCTATCTTTGTCGCCCAGGGAAGGATCTTCTCAATCTCTGGAAAAGAATTGCAGTTTGCCGACATCTCAATAGATGACACGACAACAGAGACACCTCTGCGGTAGATCTGAATGAGAGCATCTGCAGAACCGTCAATCATGAAAGCTTCATCAACTGCTACAACGTCTGGTTCATATACGTCAACGTGGCGTAGTATCTCATCACCAGAGCTAACAATGAGCGCTTCAAGCTTTCCGCCGTTGTGTGTAGTAATCTCTTCTTTTGCATACCTTCTATCCATCTTTGGTTTGAAAGCAAGGACACGCTGACTCTGATATCGAAAACGGTCAACTGCACCGATTAGCCGAGTCGTCTTTGACGACATCATAGGCCCACAGAAGACTGTAAATGATGGTGGGATACGCATTACTTGAGCCCCCACCATGTGAGTGTTTTCTCCAGGCCTTCCCAGAACTTAACAGTAGGAACGTAGCCAAAATCTCGATTTGCTGCTGTCCAGTCACCCAGCGTGTGTTTGACATCACCCGGACGCCAGGGTGCATTTCGAACCTCTACAGTAGGGAATGCACCCGTGAGGAACTGCAGGATCTCGAGGTTAGTTGTTCGCTCGCCGCAGCAGATGTTGTACCCTTTACCCATAAGTCTATTCGTCGTCTTAGCAGCAAGCATATTGGCTCTCACAACGTTATCGACATGACACATGTCACGGGATTGTGATCCGTCACCATCAGATCTAAGCGTGCGTCCGTGTTTGATTGCATCGCACCATGCTGACACTGCTGTGGAGTAAGGGGAGTCACCATGCTGACCTGCACCGAAAACGTTGAAGTATCGCAGACAGACTGTGTCGAGATCGTAAAGCTCACCAAAGAGTCGACAGAAGTCTTCAAGAGCACTCTTCTGTAGGCCATATGGCGAGCGTGGATTGCGTGGTGTCTCTTCTGTAGTCGGTAAAGTCTCAGTGTTGCCATAGATTGCAGACGTTGATGCAACGACAACTTTCTTAACATTGCCAACACAAGAATGAAGAAGCTCAATGCTTCTCAGCAAGTTAACATCTGTCGTCTTTGTAGGATGTTCGACAGAGTAAGAGACTTGAGGGACTGCTGCTTGATGGAAGACGACATCATACATCTTCCGCCCTAGCCGCTCGATGATTACTGGATGTGCAAAGTCACACTCATGCACGTAAACTTCTTGTGAAGTTCTCTGCTTCTGTTCCTCATAGATGTCAGCTAAACCTGGCAGAAAAACTCGGTAGTTTAAACCATCAAGAAGATTAAGATGCCCATTTGACATATCATCAACAACATCTACGGTCCAACCATCATTGACAAGCGCATGTGTCAGATTAGATCCAATGAAACCTGCGCCACCTGTTACTAACGCTCTCTTCATTTATGCCTCTATGAACTCTAATGCGTAGGATTAAAGATTACATGTGCCGAGTCAAGTGTGAGATTAAACCTCACAGGTGTCTCTACGCCAAGGCCTAGTTCTCTGCGAGCAGTCCTACCTAGACTTCCAATGAAGTGGATGTCATTCTGAAAGATTCGAGATACTTCCGAAGATCTGCACACAATGTTGGCGTGAAGAATATTGCCACGATACATGAAGTGCGCGTAAGAGATGCAGCTGTCTTGTGTCAAGACAAAACGACGCGACTTGAGATCTTGCTTTGCCTCATATTCATTACGTCCAGCTAGCTCTGCCTGGATCTTCTCGACAAGCTTCTGACGTGTAGATTCGTAGTATTCGATCTCCGGCTCGTAGAAAAGAGCCTTTGAGCTGAGTGTCTTGAAGTCACTGTCTTCCCAAGTCATCTTTAGGAAAGGTGCTTCACCTGACAGTTTGATCCTTGCATGATCGTGCGTCATCTCTGCGAGACGCTCATATGACTGACGCTCGTAGCTTAGAATCCATTTGGCGATGGTGCTACTGTCAGCTTGTGCTTGACTGCAGACCAAAACATTGGGATATGCACTGATCCGTACCAGCTCACTCTCAAAAATTTTGTACAGCTTCTCGATTGTTTCTTGATCTTGAAACTCATCGCCTCTTACAGCAAGACGATCCTTAATCGTGCTTAGTGACGGCATTAGAACAACAATCACATTATTTAGATCACTGATCTCTTCCAGTAGGAGCTGACGCCAGTGTGCAACATCTCTTCCGTACATGACTGCATAGCAGAGCATAGAAAGGGCACTTCGATCGTGGATATTCCACTTGAAGCCAGTTGCACGATGCAAGTTTCTAAATAGTGTAGTCTTGCCACTACAATCCACACCTTCTAGAACAACTGTCTTTAGATTAAAATTCAAATCACACCTCGATCTTTCGCATCTTCATTGTTGAGGACGACATGCCCCAGTTTGCATCATATTCTACCTCAGCGAGCCACATGGTGTATCTCTCAGGTTCTTCTTTAAATGTACCCCACACGCGGATCCTCGCCGTATCACTGTTATTGTCAACAGCGAACGCAGTATAAAATGTCTTACCATTCTTTGTCTGCTTCTTGACCCAGTCCTGTGCACAGAACCAAACGACTGCCTTTGTACCTGGCGAGATCTGCATTGCAGATGGGACGTTAGAACGATCGATCTTTGCCATCACAGCGGGTGGGAATAGAAGCTCTTCTGATGCCGTAGTCAAAATCTCAACGAAGTTCTTAATCTTCTCGTATCGATTCCAGTCTTGGACGTCAGCAGTCGATTCAATCAGTTGATCAATGATCACGGGTTCTTTACCGTGCGTCTTCACCCACTTCTTGGTAGCTGTCTTAGTCATTCCTGTGCGACCCTTACGAAGGGTGTCATAGTTGTCAATGACCATCTTGTGTAGCTGATTGTGATTGCTAAGACGTTCGTCCTTGAACTCCTGAAGTGACCCAAGGCTCTCGGTGAGAATCAGCGACTCAAGACAGCTCTTATTCAACTTTGAGTGACGCCACTCACCTTCTGCATCGAACAGGAGGTCATCAAGCGCACGATATGGTCTATTCTCCATAATCTCGCTAACTGCAGAGTCGCCCAAACCCTTCACAGACGTAAGAGGCGGAACGAATGCCTGAATCTCTTCAGAGTACGTCCACTCTGTTCCTGAGTAGTTGATGTCAACTTGCGAGAACTTATAGCCGATTGCCTTGATCTCTGCAATAGCCTTTGCCAGACCCTTGGGATTGCCCGTCTCGGACTGTAGGATTGTTGACAGCCACTCCTTCTCGTAGTGTGTGTGAAGCCACCCGGCGTAGTACGAATCGATGGCGTAAGAAACGGAGTGTGACTTGTTGAAGCCGTACACCGAGAATGCTTCGATCGTATCCCAAAGCGGTCCTGTCACCTTCTCGGGTACACCGTGAATTGCCAAAGCACCATCGATGAACTGCTTCCGTGCTGCCTCCTTCTCAGAAGACTTCTTGCCCAGCGTGTCCAGCGACTTCTTGACGAGCGTCTTGCGGAGCTGGTCAGCCTCACCAGGAGAGAACCCTGCCAGCTTTTGGGCCAGCATCATGAACTGTTCCTGGAAGACGACGTAGCCGAATGTCGGGCCTAGAACATCCTGAATGACCGGGTGATCGTACTTGATCTTCGAGGCATCCTTCTTTGCCTGAACATACAGCTTATGAACGTTCGCCTTCAGTGGGCCAGGTCGATAGATTGCAGTCAGTGCTGCCAGCTCTCCGATGTTTGTAGGCTTCGCATCGAGGCAGAACTTACGTGCACCGTCCGCTGTGAATTGGAAGACACCGACGAACCGCCCCTCGTGATAGACGTGTTTCAA
>JACCDO010647274.1_pt1 | contig 14436 bp, 14 predicted proteins | sample 7446101 | NCBI WGS metagenome assembly JACCDO01 (sample SAMN15323440, study PRJNA562643) | freshwater metagenome | isolation source: river surface water | place: USA:Blue River Watershed | collected 2017-08-16
ATAAGTTTATAAAATAAATACGAAATAAATACTTTTCTTAAAGTATATATATATGAAACTTTCTAAAAACAGATTGAACAAAATAAAGTTAAAACGGAATGCTTCTAGAAAAAAATATAAATTAAGAGCAGAGCGTGAAAAATATGAAAACTCTAAGAAAAGACATAAGCGTGATACACATCTTAATCGAAAAACTCTTAAGGTGTATGTAGGTGGAGAGAGAGTACTTGAAGTTGAGGAGAACCGCAAAATAGATGCACTTCCTACTATAGAAAAAAAGATTGACTACATTAACAACCTTATTCTAAAACTCAATGAGCTTAATGTCAATAATGAAAATATATTGAAGAGAGAAAATCTGAATAATAAAAAGCGTAAATCGTATACTAATCTAATAAAATTAAACAATGATTATATTGACGCAAAACAACAACAGCTAAGTATGTTAAAACAACAATTATCGGGGTCTGTGTCTGCTGGGTCTGCCGAGTCTGCCGACGGCTTATCTGAACCTACTGTGTCTGCCGACGGCTTATCTAATCCTACTGATTCTGCGGTGTCTGCCTTGTCTACCATTGGCTCTTCTGAACCGACAGTTTCGTCTGAATCTACTGTGTCTGCCGACGGCTCTTCTGAACCTACGGTGTCTGCCGAGTCGACTGTTGGCTCTGAATCTTCTGAAAACTGTAGTTTACAACTAAAACAATTATGTAGTCAATATTACAATGCTGCTATGCCAGCTGTTAAGGAAATTAATGGTATAGCCGATTACGACGATGAACCACAAGATCGCGCATTATGTGCGAAACACGCATTAAACAATATGTTTAAAAATCACATATTTGTATCAATTGATGATGGCAATGAGTACAAAATTAACACAGATAACACAGATAAAGACCGAGATAATCAACTAAGGAAATTATTGCGAAAAACGGATACGGACACTATAAATCTATACTCGATATGTAAAATATTGGAAGCATATGCTACTAAAATGGGCCAATCAGATACAGATCCGTGTAGTACGGGTGGAAGTTATTCATATGCCGATGTAACAACTGCTTTATCTATTGCCGGTTATAAATTTTCCGAATTAGCATCAAATGATGATATTAATTTATCTATTGCCAGCATTCAAAACGCTCTTAAAACGAATCCAATCGGTATTATATTAACAACTGGAGAGCTAAATGGAGGTCACTTTATTACCATTCGACGCACAGAAAATACAAATGAATATGAAATAGTTGATTCTCTTAAACTAGGTACAAAAGACGCCATATTTAATGTTAACAATGCCACTGAAATACTGACTGCTTGGTTTACTAACAATAATGTAAAAATAACGCCCAATGGAATGATAGTTATTGAATCTTTTATAGGTAAATACATACCACCATACGACCAATCCATTGGCCAAAACACTCTATATGTTGATGCTACTGGAAAAATATATCAGACTATAGGTGTTTTATATGATAAACCATTTTTGGAAGATATAACAGACTTATTTTGTGTTAAACCATATATGAATAATGATCGTGATGAACGACTCAATACTCCCGCAATGAACACATTTAATAGTTGGGACGCAGAAATAAGTAAAGCCGATATAGCAGAACGAACTGCCATGCGATATAATGAAACACGTCCAGAAAATATAGCTCTTGTTGATTTCTTGTACGCTATGGGTGATTCAGTGAAACATGTAGATAGCTCTACTGTAGAATTGAAAAGTGGAAAGGGTGAATATGTTGAAATATCTATGGACATATTGAATGACTATGTTAATCATATTATGACTGGTTCGTCTATTGGATCGTCTATCGGAACAGCAATTGTATCAGCCGCTAGCGAATCACCAGTTGAATCGAATACTGCTTTGAAAGCAGCTGAAGCTTTAAAGAAATATGAATGTGATCCCAATAATATAACGGATGATATACCAGACGATGAGAATGAAGCAGACACAAAATTTGATAATCTAAACGATTCTATATTATATTGTAGTGATGAGAATAAATCAGAGTTACTTGATAAATGGTCAACATATATTGATAATTTTGAAAAGAAATTCAATAAAAAACCAAGTGGATTTACTATCTCTATATCAAATGAATGTGTTAAATTGTTCGTAGGTGAAATGAATTACAATATTGTTCCAGATACAAAAGAAAAGGCTGAAGCGAAATTCGGACAATATATAGAATTGATGGAGAGAGATACCACAGATAATAGTGGTAAATGTGCCGCTTCCATAGATGCTGCTTTAAAAATTTATATGGATAATATGAATAAAATGTATCCAGCGGATCAAGATGAAACTACAAGTGATACATCTAGTGATACATCTAGTGATACATCTAGTGATACATCTAGTGATACATCTAGTGATACATCTAGTGATACATCTAGTGAAGCAGACGATTCCATGATTAGCCAACCATCAATAATTACAAGTGATGATATAACTCGTATTTTTACAAAAATAAATGATAACCAAGAAAAGGATACTATATCTATGGTTAAATTTATAAAATTTTTAGTAAACGAAACAGACAATGACTCAATAATGGTTAGAAAAGCTATCGGGTTTGACGAGCCATTTACAATGACTGAATTAGTAAGTGGTAAAGACGCCTATGCTCAAAATGTACCAAAGTTAGCCAAAAATTCTCAAATATTTAATTCTTTGTTTAAAACATATACATCATTTGAAAATGAAAATAAGATGGGTGGTGCCGATACTGATTCTGATCTATCTAGTAATTCAACTGACATAAATCAACAATTATTTTCCAAATTTATAAATTGCGGACAATATAGAAACAAGTCTGAAAATATTTTTGATTGTAAAGCAGTTAAAATACCAGATCAGCCTAGTGTTGGTGAAAATACCGAACAAGAACTAAGCCAAGTTGATAATCAAGAACTAAATAATGGTCAATCGTCAGCTGAACCGAATAATAATATTGTACTAGAATTACATGAAAAAGAATACAATGACGAGTTTAAACGCGTAACAATTGATGTTCTTATTCGTAAAGATGCTGCCAAAGATATAATAGTAAAGGATTATACTGGTAATTCAGCAATTGAGACTTTGGCAAATATCGCATCATCGCCAAATTAAAGTTATTATTCCATAAAATAAATAAAGTTGATTACTTTTTATTTAAATATATTATTATAAAAAGTAATAAAATATGCTTGTTAGATTAATTCAACGGCTATACGCATATATAACCAATATTCTTTCTCCGTATTTAAAATTTGATGACTCTAAATGTATAGATGATGATGAAGAAACACATGATGAAGAAACACATGACGAAGAAACACATGATGATTATATTGATCGAAAATTTAATCGAAGTGCTAATATACTATTAACCAATAAACATAATCCGTATGATTCTGCTGATGAATACGATGAATCGTATGATATGGTATATGATATGGATAGAAGCTTATATCGTGACTTCTACAAAAAAAGGATGAAGTATAATCGAATATTTACAACTAATACAACACTTAAAAAATCGCAGAGTTACATTATACAGAATTACTATTGTGGATATTGTTCACGACATATTCGTATACCAGAACATATGTATTATAATAAGCCATATTGTTCCATTTATTGTAGAAATAACCAAATTCAATTAGATGAATCGGGATCTACACAAATTAGAGAACATCATAGTTTTAGTATGTAATTTTGTATTATAGTATAGTCAGTATACATCGTATATTTAGACGAATTACACAAATGGCAAATATCGCATTGTCGCATTATCATACATGGTTACTTGAAATGTGGCATTTAGTCCATCTACATAAACAGTATCGCCATTGGATATTTCATCACATCCATATTCACTTGTACAACTTTTTGATTTAAATGAAACTGGTAATTTTATTTGATTATTGCTGTCACTCATAGTGTAATATTGCCACTTGTCGCGTCCAACATATAATGGTCTTCCCATTAATGGTAACAACATTTCTTGACCATTCATTCTTTTTAATAGACCGACTTGTCTGTAATTTGTATCTACCGCACGTGTATTTATATTAATTGGAATACCACCGCGCACATCGTTGGTCATAATAACACGCTCATCCTTAAGTGGTGGTGCGTATGGATTCATCAATACATCGTTTTGAACATTTGAAAATGAATAACTTGGTCTAGGGAATAACCCAAATAATGACGACACGTCGATACCGATGTTTGATCCCATATTCGATGCCATATTGGATCCAGTATTCGATATATTCATATTATGTTGCTTCATACCATTAGAACCAAACTGTCTATTGTAGACGAAGTAAATAATGACAAATAAGGCAATAATCACAAATGTAAATGTAAAATTTTCAAAACAAATAACTCCTGGAGGACATCTGGACATGTTGTATTATATATTATAAATGAGATTTAATATATAATTATTTTGTTGGTTATAGTTTCTATATTATTCGTTATATTGTTAGATCAGTATGGTTAAACTCTCTTACTTTCCGCCAAGCTTAGAAAGCATACCGTTAATACCTCCTAAATCTAGCTTGCTCATGAAGGACTCGGCTGTTTTGATAAAGGGTTCCATTCCTTTAATGTTGTCCATTAAATTTTTTTGTTGGTTTAAAAGAGTTTCGGTTTGTCCAGTTAACGCCTTAATACCACCCTTTCCAATTGTTTTTTGGAGGTTATTGTACGCTTCCGCAAGATTTCCGGCATAATCTAATCTGGGTTTTTTTGTATTAGATTTGTTGGACATTGCTTCAGGTTCATTTTCTTCATCGTCTTCTTCGTCCATTTCAGAATCAGTAGACATCTTCTTTTTATCTTTATCTGACGATTTTGCCTCCTTTTTATCTGCGTCTTCTTTGGGTGCCTCGCGGTTTGTTCTCATACCCTCTTTCACATATCTGCCTCTGGTAGAAGTAAAAATAGAAGTCGAAACCATAGCAATAATAAGAACAATAATCATATTTTTACTAAAGTATGTGGACAAAAATCCGACTATTAAGAAAAATACAATTGCTTCTGTATTTTGAACTAGCAAATAGCCCATCAAATTTAATATAGCTACAGCAAATACAACGTATAACACGTTTTTATCATTTAATAATTTATCAACCTTTGGCATTACGAATTTCATTATTATATATATTTATAATAGAAAAAATTGAATGTGAATAATTATATTCGTCTAAATGAAACACAAAAAGGAATATGTCTAATTATAAATTAGCTATCATAGAACCATATCTTCCATTGAAACATGGAATTTTAAACAAGAAACATCAGTATTTATATGGGCATTACTTGGTGCTTGATACTATAAATTTGAACGAATTTTATAAAAAAATAGATGACCTAAATAGTGACACGGAATATATAAATAAAATGTATAATGATAATCTGAATAAGCTTGAATATGAAATGAATAACCATAATCTTCATCCGATTATACGAAATTATCGAAATATAATTAGAGAATCAAATCAGTTTACAATTCAAATTGTTAAACCGGTTACTATATCAGTCGGAAATAATGAGTGGGATAAATACTCAATTGCTATTAATAAAACGCATTGGATACGATTAATTCAACGCAAATGGAGAGAAATTCGAAGGAAAAGATTACAAAATATGAAAAATTTAGCCAATATGAAATATAGGGAATTACATGGTAATTGGCCTATGGAATGTAATATTAAATTTAAACTTGGACTGATGTAAATTTACACGAATACTGATGTAAATTTACACGGTGAATTGACTAATATATTTATACTACTATTATTACTATATTTACTAATTATACAAATGATTCAAATGATTTAACGTTTCTTATCTCCCTTCCTTCTAGATTTTTTTGTTCTTCTTCTACGGTCCTTTCCTCTGTGTCTAGATTTACCATATGTGTATCCGCCTTTTAGTGGTTCTCCGTTGGGGCCAACAGCATCTTTAAACATCGATCCTTCTTCATCCGCACCCGCACCAGCACCCGCATCAGCACCAGCACCCATCGCCTTTTCTACTAATAATGAAACATCCTTATCCAAACCAGTTATAGATGCGTTGAGGTCAGCAACGTTACCAAGCTTTGTAATACTATCTTTAATTTTTTGTAAATTAGCCTTTTGTGTATCATCTGAGCTTTTAATAATTTCCTTTATTCTATTTCCAATCGCTACACTTCCAGAACGAATTTTATTCACATTCTCTCTTACATCATTAATTTTCGCACTCATACTGGCTATTAATCTTAACATCCCTTCTGTCTGATCAGTTTTACCCTTTGTAATTTCTTCTATATGAGTAGCAAGACTAGTTAAACCAGACATTCTATCTAATATAGCATTATATGATTCGGATTTTTCCATAGTTTATATAATAATAATATATAAATATTTTACTTATATTCAAACTTTATAAGTAAAATATTATATTATCCTTTTCTGATAATATCAGCTAAACTTAGCCGTATTTTACGCATGTCATTTAATATGTCCTTTATTTTTTTCGCAAATACCTGGTCGTTATTTACATTGAAATCATCTAAATTATCAACTTCACGCTGAGATTGCGCTATATTAGATATTATTTCAATTAATTGTTTCTCTTGTTCATCGAGTTTTTTATTAATTTTCTTTAATTTCTCTCTACTACCTTTTGTGATAGACTCCATATCTTTTATTTTAGTTTGACTACTCTCTAATAATTTCTCTATATCTCGAATCGATATGTCACGACCAGAAGACATGTTATATTATAATTAGAATTTTATATGAAACCCATACTACTATGGTTCGGTCGTTTTTACTAAATCGTCTATTTCTTTTTTTAAAAGTGATATTTCTTTTAGGATTTCTCTCTGTTCGTATTTTGATTCTTTCAATTTGGTATCAGTCAATTGTAAATCACTAGTTATGTTATCGATATATTGGTTTAGGGTTTCAAAATAGGCAATCTGTTTGTTCCGTTGAGAGATAATATAGTTATTATATTTTTCGTAATCAGCTAATACATCATTAAGAAGTACATTTTCTCTCGCAGTAGCCTTTAATTGTTGCTGCTTAGCACACAACATTCGTTTTCTATTTTCGACTTCTGATTTTAATTGATATATTTTATGATCTCTTAGGGCTAAATTCATATTATTACTATATATACATACTATTATTATTTTAATCTAATATACGCCTCCATATGAATGCGCAACATTTACATCATAAAATATAAAATTGATATGATATGGTTAAATATGTATATGATATTTATTAATTATATTCATTAAATTTTATTAATTATATTCTAGTATGACGACGTGTTTAGATTCAATTATGTGTCCGAGTGATAAACGAATATATAACATTCCTTGTAGATTTTCATTCGGCTTTAATACATATGTATGTAATGACAAGACAACATGTATGAGCACAAACGGCAAACAAGATTGTTGTGCGTATAATATAGCAGATTGTTTAATATTGGAGTCGTCACTGAGGTTACCTACAATCCAGCCTACATTGGCAATCAGTGAAAATATATGTGATTCTCAAATATGCTCATTAAAATATGATACAGACACATGTTATTGGTATGAAAGTGTAAATAGTGATACAATATGTAGCAAAGGTAACCAAGAATATTGTTGCTCTCAAGATAGAGAAGGTTGCTGTAAATCGAGCAAGACCGCAGCAATATACGCATTTAGTAGTATAGCATGCGTTCTAGTATTATTCGCATTTTATAGATATGTATTCTGTTCTTATAGAAAAATAATACCGACGATAATAGGAGATGAAGTAGAATCGCATGATAAATACAAGGTGCAAAATGTATCATTGGTACCAACTGTAGCCATATAATCAATCTGATATGTTATATACATAAATGTCTGTCTATTTTTATATGCCTACACATTAATACAATCGATTGATGTTCCATTACATCATCTGCTACATGATGTAGGCATTATCAAATCATCGTGTAGTCAATAATATATTTAATGAATATAAAAATCTATGCCTATAATATTTAGGATGTCTAAGCCAGTTATAGAACCATTGTTACAAGAAGACGATAACCGATATGTAATGTTTCCAATACAAGACCAATCTATATGGCAAATGTATAAAAAGCAAGTAGAATGTTTTTGGAGAGCAGAAGAAATTGATTTATCCAAAGACACGGCAGACTGGGATAGCTTACATAAAGACGAAAAATATTTTATATCGATGATTTTGGCGTTTTTTGCCGCATCCGATGGAATTGTCTTGGAAAATTTGGCAGCACGATTCATGGGAGAGGTTCAATTATCAGAGGCGCGTGCCTTTTATGGCTTTCAAATAGCAATGGAGACGATTCACAGTGAATGTTATAGCTTATTGATTGATTCGTATATTAAAGATAGAGAGGAGAAAACATTGCTCTTTAATGCGATTAATAATTTCCCTTGTATAAAGAAAAAAGCAGATTGGGCGATAAAATGGATTCACGACAAGCGAAGTTCATTTGCGACGCGTCTAATTGCGTTTGCTTGTATTGAAGGCATATTCTTTTCGGGCGCATTTTGCTCTATATATTGGCTTAAAAAACGAGGACTCATGCCAGGGCTCACATTTTCAAACGAATTGATCAGTCGTGATGAAGCACTCCACACTGAATTTGCTGTGCTATTGTATAGTAAATTGAATAAAAAGGTCATCAAGGCAAAAGTTGTTGAAATCATTAAAGAGGCGGTCGAGATTGAAAAGGAATTCATATGTGACGCGTTACCATGTCGCCTCATTGGAATGAATAGTGAACTAATGTGTCAGTATATCGAATTTGTCGCAGATCGGCTATCACTTCAACTTGGATATGATAAAATATACGACGCAAAGAATCCGTTTGATTTTATGGAAATGATTAGTATAGAAGGGAAGACCAATTTCTTTGAAAAACGCGTGGCGGAATACGCACTGGCAGATAAAACTAAAAACGACGATATATTTGACCTAGATTGCGATTTTTAAACCATTGGAAATTATTATGTTAGATTTTGAGTTATATTACAAGATATAAAAAGTTGTATTGTAATATAACCATGAAAAAAAATATCATTATATTTGATGTTGATGGAACGTTAGTTGAATCATCTCATAAAATTAGCAACGAGAATGCCGAAATATTAAATCAATTGAAGGATAAATATGAAATAGCTGTATGTGGGGGTGGTAAACTAGAAAAAATACTAGAACAAATGAATGGTTTAGTTAAGTTTGATCATTATTTTAGTGAATGTGGTTGCGTATATGATAAACATATTGTAGATGGCGAATATGATCGTATCGAAAATATATACAAAAAAAATATTCGTAAACATAATTTATATGAAAAAATAAATAAACTTGTAAAGGTCTGCTTGTCGTATTTCAGCAAGGTAGATTATATACTAACTGGGCATTTTATAGATTTGAGATGTGGAATTATTTACATATCTTGTATTGGAATGCAAGCAACAGATGAGGAGAGGAATTATTTTAAAATTTTAAACAAAGATGATATATTTAGGCGGGAATTGTTGGAATTACTACAACAAAAGGCAATCGAACTAAATATTGAAAATGATGTTAGCATAACATATGGAGGAACTGTTGGAATTGCTATATATCCAAGGGAATATGATAAAGTACAAATATTAGAAACAATACAACATGATAAGTATGATAAAATAGTATATTTTGGTGACAAATATGAAGAAAATGGCAATGATTATCACATAATTAATTCACCATATGTTATTGGACATAAAGTAGATAATGTAGTGGATACATATAATTTGCTTAAAACCAAATATTTATAGCGAGTAATAATAAAATTAAAGTATATTATAATTTTATTATGTGTGGAATTTCTGTAATTTTGTGTAAAGACAATGGACTAGACGGAATAACGTTATTACTACAAAGTTTAGCGATATTACAGAATCGTGGGTATGATTCATTTGGGTCCTCATGTATAATAGATGGCACATTTAATATAAATAAAGTAGCATGTATTAATGATAATATAAACTTCAAAGATTTTGAAAAACAGATTCAACATATTAAAACCAATATAACGATGGGACATACGCGTTGGGCAACACATGGTATTATATCGAATGATAATGCTCATCCTCATATTTCTAATTCAAAACGGATTACATTGGTTCACAACGGCATCATTGAAAATTACAAAGAGTTAAAACAGTTTTTAATGGAACACGATTATGTATTTTATTCAGAAACTGATAGTGAAGTTATTGTAAATCTAATAGATTATTATTATGTAAAAGAGAGTAAAAGCATAGAGGAATCCATAAAAACGGCTGCTAGTATGTTATCTGGCACATACGGTCTAGCTATTCAATGTATTAATAACCCAAATAATACATATTTATTACGGTTTGGCTCACCCATGTTGGTTGGAGAAAATGATACGCATATAATAGCTACGTCCGAATCTTCCGGATTTGTCAATCAGATGAAGCATTATTATTCATTGAAAAATAATGATTTAGTTATTCTATCAAGTGTTGATGGTATAAAAACTAGCGAAGAATATAAAAAAATAATATGTAAGGAACAAAATCTATCATTGACTCCACATCCATATACACATTGGACTGAAAAAGAGATTTACGAGCAAAAAGATTCCCTATTACGTGCTACTAATTATGGTGGAAGAATACATAATAATTCAATAAAATTAGGAGGTGTTGATTATTTAATACCACATTTAAATGATATTGAAAATATAATTCTACTCGGATGTGGTACAAGTTTACATGTTTGTCAAATCGCATCCATTTATTTTAAACAGAACAAGTGTATTAATAATATAAATTATTATGATGCGGCTGAATTCTCGATACAAGATTTGCCTTTACATGGAAAATCATTAATAATAATGTGTAGTCAATCTGGTGAGACAATGGATTTACATCGAGTTTTAAAATTACTCGAAAACAACGATAAATGTATTACTATGGGTGTTATTAACGTAGTAGACTCTTTAATAGCCAGAGAAGTAGATTGTGGCATTTATATGAATTCTGGACGAGAAGTAGCAGTGGCATCAACGAAGTCATTTACAAACTCTCTGCTAATTTTGTATATGTTTTCACTATGGATTTATAAACATAAACATAATACTGTTATTAAAGAGAAAAATATAGAATCAATTCGAACATGTATTGAACAAGTTGGATATATAAATGAAAATATAACTACACTAGTACAAGATTCACATATTAATTTAATAAATAAAGAAAATATATTCGTATTAGGAAAAGGTAAGATGGAATTTATAGCAAAAGAGATTTCATTAAAGTTTAAAGAAATATGTTACATACACGCAGAAGGATATTCTGGTTCAGCATTAAAACATGGTCCATTTGCTTTATTGAAAGAGCATTTCCCAGTAATTTTATTAATAGATGCCGACAATAAAGATAAAATGTTAAACGTGTATAAAGAAATAGAGAGTAGAGGAGCCGATATATTGGTTATTAGTGAACTTAAGTCATTGAACATTGATAATATGATAGTCGTCCCAGTAAACAAACATCTACAAGATATATTATTTATAGTGTTGTTACAACACATAGCATATAGATTATCTATATTGAGAAATATAAATCCAGATACGCCTAGAAATTTGGCAAAAGTAGTAACAGTAGAATAATATTATATGTGTATTTGAATATAAAACCATTTATTTATAGTAATAAATATATATAATGTTATTTAAATATAAATATGATATTTCGATTGTGATGGGTTATTATAACCGAAAACCTCAAACCATAAATACCTTGAATTATTTTGAAAATTATAAAGAATATAACTATGAAGTTATTATAGTAGATGATAATAGTACACCAGAACATCAATTAGATGACATTATAAAAAATTATTCATTTCCTATAAAATATATTAAAATTACAGCTGAAGAAAAAGGTAACCGCATAAATCCGTCTGTTACATATAATAAGGGATTTAAAGAGGCAGAAGGAGAGCGTGTTATTATTCAAAATCCGGAATGTATTCATCGAGGAAATATATTGGGATACGTGAAAACAAATTTAACATATGATGATTATATAGCATTTTCGTGTTATAATTGTAGTTCTTATGAATTAACACAAGAATTGTTAAATAACATTTCATTAATTAATGATCCATCATTTCATGTGAAAAATAAATTCACCTGGTATAATCATCCGATAGCGAGACCTGTTCATTATCACTTTTGTGCGGCTATTATGAATGATAATTTGAAATTATTAGGTGGATTTAATGAAGAATTCGCAAAAGGTCATAGTTACGACGACAATGAAATATTATTATCAATCAAGCAAAATCTAAATTTAAACATTAAGTCAATTGATCCAAACGAAGGAGGTTTTGTTATTCATCAATGGCATCCCAGAGATGCTGAATCAAAATTTACTCCACAACAGTTTAATATAATGTTAAATCATAATAAAAATTTATATGAAACATATTTAAATGAACATAATAAATATAATTTTCAATTTCCAAAATTATTACATTTATATTGGGATGGATCACCACTATCCTATTTAAATTTACTAACTGTATTATCATTCAATAAGTATCACATTGGATGGAAAATAAACGTATTTTGTCCGATAAAGAGAAATGAACACATTAGTTGGACGACACACGAACAAAAAACTAAATATATAGGTACAGATTATTTTAATGAATTAAAAAAAATACAAAATGTTAATATTCATTATATAGATACAGATTTATTACCGTTTGAACATAAAGATGCGTCGGAAGTTATAAAGAGTGATTATTTTAGATTATATATATTAAATACATTTGGTGGGTTATGGAGTGATTTTGATATAATATATACGAATAATATTGAGCGTTATTATAAAATGTTAAATCTTCAACCTAGTAAAAATATGATTATATACAGATATCTATGGGAGCAAGCAAATCGTAATATTTACCCAGTAGGACTGTTTTTAAGTAGAAAAAATAATAGCATATTAAATACATTATTAGAACACATAAACTTATTTTATATGAAGACAAATTATCAATGCCTAGGTTGTAGTATGTTTCATATGATATTCAACTGTTATAATAACAATTCATCAGCAAATGCTATAATTAGTAAAATGCGTCTTAAAGAATTATACATCGATAATGCTGATTGTTATCTGAAGATAAAATGGGATCAACTAGATAATTTTTACAAAATAAAAGATATCCCAACAAGTCTATACGAACAAGATAGTAATATAATAGGAATCCATTGGTTTAACGGTGCTGATGCGTCAAAAGAATATTGTAATAATCTAAATTTGGATGTAGTAAAAAATAGCGAACCTACATGCTTAATAGATAAATTTGTAAAACAATATATGTAAATCTTCAATATGTGTAAAATTATATAATTTTTATATTTTAATATATAAAAATATAAATCCTAATAAAAATATAAATATGACTATTTATATTTTTGGATCGAATGGTATGTTAGGCAATTATATAAATTGCTATTTAAAACAACAAGGTAAAATTGTGGTTAGTATAACCAGAACAGACTTAGATATTTCAACCGTTACCTATGAAAAAATAGAATCGTTGTTTAATAAATATACAATAAGTCAGAACGATATAATAATTAACTGTATTGGTATTATACCCCAATCGAAAAATATCAACGACACTAGTAGCCGCAATTATTTTCTAATTAATTCTTTATTTCCAAATATGTTGAGCACATTTGCTTATACACGTAATTTAAAATTTATTCATATTACAACTGATTGTGTATTTTCTGGATCAAAAGGTAATTATACTGAACTAGATAGCCATGATGAAACTAATAACTATGGTGTTTCCAAATCACTTGGAGAGTTAGGATACAAGTCTACTATTATTAGAACATCCATTATTGGAGAGGAATTAAAAAACAAATATTCATTGTTAGAATGGGTAAAAAAACATAATAATACTAGTTTAACTGGATATACAAATCATCATTGGAACGGTGTTACATGTTTAGAATTATCAAAAATAATTAATAAAATGATTGACGAAAATATATGGTGGGAAGGTGTTAGACATATATATTCACCCACTTCTGTTACAAAATACGAACTTGTTAAAATAATTAATGACGCATATAATTTGAATAATATAGTCGATACGCTAGAAACTGAAAGTACTGTAAATAAAACATTGAATAGTATATATGATGTTAATGGTAAATTTAATATACCAGAATTGAAAATACAAATAGAAGAACTGAAATCATTTTCGCTTTAGTATGTAAACAACATAGTATATCATGTAAGTAACATAATATTTATATTAAACTATATAAATATTACTGCG
>JACCDO011822542.1_pt1 | contig 14435 bp, 15 predicted proteins | sample 7446101 | NCBI WGS metagenome assembly JACCDO01 (sample SAMN15323440, study PRJNA562643) | freshwater metagenome | isolation source: river surface water | place: USA:Blue River Watershed | collected 2017-08-16
ACTGGAGGTCTGAGACCAAGGCGCACCCTCTAAAAGTGCACCTCCACGCATACCACGGCGTCTGCTAGAGCGTCTGCGACGTCCACCCATCTGAGGGTTAGCCTTAGAATACGCAAGGGCCTCATTAAGGGCACTATCCTGACCACCAAGCATAGCAGAGGCACGATTTACATCAGTACCCTCAGTGCCAAAGATGGACATAGGGGCCATACCACCATAGTACATACGACGATTCTTACGAGAGGCCTTACGAGAGGCCTTACGATTCTTACGAGAGGATCTGCGACTCTTACGTCTACGACCACCCTTAAGTGCCCCAGAGGCAGAGGCAGATGCACTAGCCGCCGGGGCTGCAGCTTCGGGCTTTGGCGCATTGGCTGCACCAGCAAGAGCAGCAACATTCTTTACAGCCTCCTGAACAGCTGCAATAGGATCAGTGGCCTCAGCCCAACCCCCACGCATCATGCCACATGAGCCACGGCGACCACCACGCATCATGCCACAGCCAGAACGACGGCCCCCATGATAGGGTCTCGTCATTGTGGCAAACTGGTTGCCCTGAGCAAGAGACTGGGCCATCATAGCAGCGCCGTACTGCTCATTAACAGGTGCGGCAGATGCTAGAGCGCAAGCACCACCGTAATACATCTTACGGTTGCGTCTAGAGTTCTTGCGATGAGAACGATTCTTACGGTTACGTCTGGATTTGGCCATTTCTACAAATAACGCACAATTAAATATGGTGCAATATTAGAAAAATGGAACCGGAATGGACTAAGAAAATCTCCAACGATACAATTTGCAACACATATTATCTTATTTTCATTTTCACGGCTATCAGTGCAGTGCTGGCATTAATCTCTGTATTTATTCTACCATTCTTGAAGAGTCTCTCCCCGACAGTTAAAATAATCCAGGCTATAACCCTTATTTTACAGGCCTTTATTGCCGGCTTCCTCAGTTTAATTGCATATTTAATGTGTGATCGTGCATTAAAGCCTCAGTCTAGGATTTTTTAACCGGTACAACAATATCAGGGCCGTGAACAATCTCTTCAATTTCCGTTGCACCGTAAGCTAAATAGTAAACGGTCTTTCCCTTTTTAGCAAGACTACGAGCAACCTGTAATGGTTTTTGACTGCGTGGACCGCCAAATATCATAAAATGCGTGGCCTCACGCTGTATCTGTGTATCACGGTAGACAGCCGCCATACGCCCATTTTTCATGAAATCAGCCTCGCATAACATTACGGGAATCTCATTATCCTCTGCCCAGCCCTCAATGTAAACTGAACTATTACTTCCAACAGGAACAATTACAGATTGTGGAGTACCTATATCTTCAATCAGTAATTGCATTAATTCGCCAGCTAATTCGGCGGTCATATCTTTCTTATTTCCAAGGATTCCAAGACGGCAGGCTCGTGGTGCCCTTGGCGGGGAGAGTGATCGTACACGTTCATGACCAAACATCTCTGTTATTTTTACTTGGTGCATTTTGGCTTACTCTAAGCTTCATGCTGTATTGAGCATCAAATTTATCGTAATATCATGATATTTTTACAATTTAGAGGTCACCGATAAGGGATGCCATAGAGATACGCTTCTTGGTGATCTTGCCGCTCACAATGTAGATGGTGTTCTCAGTCATTACAAGGAAATCCTCACCAACCTTAAAGGTCTTCTGAATCATAGAGGTGAACTCGTCCTTGCTCTTAACAAGTACACGCTCCTTAGTCTCAACATCCTCACCAAGGAACGCCTTACCCATGTGAGTCTCAACATAGTAGTCAAGCTGTATAGGCTTATCATTCTGGATAGCAAGGCGAGCTGCATGTTGGAGTGTTGCAGCAGCGGGCATCACCTCAGCAGCAGGTGTAGCTGCAGGTGTAGCTGCAGGTGTAGCATTAGCCGTAGTAGTATTGGTCGCCGGGGTACTGCTCATTGGATATCTGCTGACGGTTAGAGAAGCTTGCGGCAGGTTTTGCCGCAGGTATTGCGTCTAGAGCGGCGCATCATTCGCCGTAGCATTCTTCTAATAGTTTTACGACGGCGCATTGTTTTTCTATGACGTTTACCCCCCTCTAACACCCCATAAAGGTTTTCAGTACCATTAGAGAAGTATTTGGGTACATAAGGTGTAGGGGGCGCAATAGGTGCAAATGAGCGAAATGCAACTGGTTTTGGAGGTGGACTAACACCAATTGGCGGTAAAATAAGTGGCCTCTTTTTACATGCCAACTCACTAAACTCCTGTAATCTCGAGAACACGTTTGCTTTTACACCATCATAAGGTGAGCCATGAGATACAACAATTGAATAAGCCGGTTTCTTTGCATCTAATAGTACTTGAATCATCTCATCAAACATTGTATAGCGACCAGATGGATTGTTTGTCAAAAACATAACATGAATACCAGCATCAATGAGCTGCCTAAACATTGTTTGTATTTCAGCCAGTCTTTCATCACCGCCACATATATGAGTTAATAAAGCCACATAATATGCGGTTGGATCGCCTTCAATAAATTCAGCTCCAGATAGATCTTGACGCAAACGTATACCTTCTATTACTGATGTAGTGCGATCCCAGTCAAAAATAGCAACATGTGGTCCTTCACCACGACTTTCTATCCAAGGCTTTATGATATTATCAATATGGTTTTGTTGAACGCCAGAAACTGCATCATACGTCTCGGATTTAATTTTAGTGCGTACAACATATTCGTTAAATTCATCATAAAAGGGCAATGATTTGACATCAACTGTAGGAGGTGGCTCAGTCTCAGGAATATCTACAATTAAAAACTTAGTATCAGCCGGTGCCTCGTCTAACGATTCTTTAATTACTTTAGCCTCTGGACAACGTGTTATAATTTCTGCCCGCTGCTCTGCAGAATTCTCAAAAAATATTGCAGATTTATAAACCTTTATTTCTACAGCCCTACGTGCAACTGGGGCAAACGCCATCTATTTATAGATATAAATTAAAGGAGGGGGCATGGGGGTTCAGCTGGGAAACATATTTCCCAGCCAAACGCCTTCGACGGACAGACTGTCTACTACGCAGTGCCACTTAGGCAACAGCTTTCTTCCGCCTAATAGTCACCTTTACAGGCGCCTCTGGTGCCTCAATAGGAGGGGGTGGTAGTACGATTGCTTTCTCATGCTTATCAAATACCTTGTTAATGTAATCATATGCCTCATTAATCTGCTCCATGTTTCGTGCACCTGTAATAATAATTTTTCCTGTTTGGAAGATAGCAATAGTGATGCGCTTACATTGACCCTCTCCTTCACCGTTACCTTGACCCTTACATTGTGTTTCACATCCACAGATGCCGGCATCAGTTCCTGCTGGGCGTTTCTTATTGTAGAAATACTTAGTGTCAATTCCCTGATACAGCGTCTTTTCAAAGATACTAAACAACCCGTAATTGTCACGTAGGATTGCATGCAATACCTCTGATTGTAGTGGCACGCCAAGTGAATAATTACTATTAATCATTTGAATATTCATCTTGTTAACAGTTGGTGGACTATTAAATGGTGTTTCGGGCAGCTTCTCGCACTCCTTAATAAGCCAGTGGAGAGTCTCTGATGCAAACTCCTCTGAGTGAATTCCAGTCATTTGCACCGAGCCATTTCCAAATAACTTAATATTAACCTCCTTCCATCCCCGCTCATCGTTGACCCATCGCCGTACCACAAGAGTTGATTGATTAAAGAAGGATTTCTTCGTAATTTTCCGATTTGTAAGAACTTCACGATGTGATTCACCAACCACTTCGGCCTTGTGTTCGAACTTCAGAATCCCTTCACCGGGCCACCAAAGTGGCACAAGAATATGGGGCACAAGTTTGAAGAGTTTCATCAAATCAAAGCTGAGCCCGTTATTTGTTGCGGTCATTGTACTGATATAGAGAGCAGTGCGGTTGTAAACTGATTTTGCTGCGACAGTGGTGGACATCTCGTTTAAGTACTTAACGCTAGTTGGCTTTAGGCCACACCGATGACCATTTAAAGCTGTCAATTTTTGGCAGCAGTACATTATCACGGAAGCGTCCGTAAATAGATTCATAATGGTCCTGTGAAATATATTCCAATGTCTGATTAACCGTGTAGTGTTTAACAAATTGCAGAATATCTGGGTCATCGATTAAACATGTGAAATTGAAGAAAAACAGTAGTGCACTCATAAATTCCTCTGGACTATACTGGTCATATGGTATTTGATTAATGTAGTTATGTATAAAACGGAAAGTTGGTTTCTGTACTTGTAGTTGTCGTAAATCACCCCTGTAAAAATATTCTGAGATACTACTGCTTTGCTTAGTCGGTGGATTGAAGCGAATATTAAGTGTTGCATTACAAATAGATTCATGAACCTTTACTTGTGAATTACATAGGAAAATAACACATAAGGAACTAGGGTCATTATCCAAGAATGGTCGTAAGGCGAGTTGTGCCGAATCGGTCAAAGTCTCGCATTCATCGAGAACAAGGAAACGAGGCCTAGTCTCCCCTTTTTCACGCCAATCAACCTCAATAAAAGGAATACATTTAGCACGGATAGCCTCGAGAGAACGCTCATCGGCAGCATTTAGAATAAAGCAGACACGGCTAAAAAGCGGGTCATCACCCCATATCTTTTTTAGTAACCAGAGTGTTGTACTTGTTTTTCCTGAGCCAGGGCTTCCATAAAGTAGAAGATGCTGAATTGAGTTAGGATTTACCGCAAAATGCTCAAATATCTTTTGTACTCTTGGACAAACATAATTTAGATTTTCATGTACTATGGTCGCCATTACATTTAGGATGGTAACTGGATTTAAGACCTCTCCTTTAGAAAATCCCTGAATGGTCTAAATAAAAGTCACACTTGGCAGAATAGATGAAAGGAGCTAAGAAGAAGGTATCAAATGTAACAACCGAAGTCAGTCCGTTAAATGTAACAATTACTAAGAAGACCGATGAATCACCTATGTCAGAGCCTGTAGTTGTTGCACCTGTATCAGATGTAGTGGCGCCAGTGAAGACTCGTAGTGGGCGTAAGAAATCTTTTCCAGTTGTCGCTGTTGTCGGTCCCAATGGAATTCAGGGTTCACTGACACCTGAGAAGAGAAAACCTCTTATTGCTCATCTCCCTTTTAGTAGTACTGAGGTGGCATTCCATGATGGGCCTATTCGTTATGATCCTCAACCTCCTGGCATTGTAGAGGCATTTGATAGCATGGAGGGACAATGGGATGGTGCAGCAAATATTACTGATGTATATTCTGGTCCATTAAAAGAGGAGTTAACAAATGAGATGCAGGTAGAGACTGTTACCACCCCAGTCTCAATTGTCGAACCTATGCCGGTTTTCACTCGTGCAGACTTGAACCTTTATAGTCGTGAGCATGGACATGTAGAGGTACCTGATAAGACAGATGTTGCCTGCTTCTGGTGTGCACATCAGTTTGAGGGGCGTCCTGTGTTTTTGCCATACGATGAGAAGGAGGGTGTCTGGCACGTTTATGGTAACTTCTGCTGCCCTGAATGTGCGTTAGCATTCTGTTTAGATGAAAAGGAGGACCAGCAGGTGCGTTGGGAGAAGGTGGCCCTTTTGCATCGTTTGTATGCTAATGTTGTTGGTGGACGTATCTATCCCTCCCCTGCCCGCATTGTTCTGCGCCATTTTGGCGGGAAAATGAGTATTGAGGAGTATCGTGCTACTGTTCGGCGTGGAAAGGTTCGTGTTGATATTCATTATCCTCCCATGGTCTCTCTTCTTGCGACTATGGACACTAAACCCATTGACTTTTATGAGACAACGATTCCTAAGTCATTTGTTCCTCTTAATACTGAGAGAGTTAAGAAGGTTGAGGAGGGGCTGCGTTTGAAGCGTACGAAGCCACTAAAGGACCGTGATAGTACACTGGATGCTTGTATGAACTTGCAGATTAGGCGGAGCTAATCTGCAACTAGGCCTCAAAGACTACGTCTTTTCGGCTAATCTCCAAATTAGGAGATGCTAATTATATTGGGCCTAAAGCCACGGCCCCAAAAATTTGACTTTAAGGCATTTGCCATTTGTCTAGTAGACTTAAGCCACAAATGTCCGAACTTATTAACGATGTATTTAACAGCTTCTATGCCAAGATCCGCAAGGATGCCGCACTTCTACATGTACAGATGCTAGAGCTTCATGGTGCTACTCCTAATTGCTGTTCTTCTGATGCCGCCACTGTAAATACAAATGATGGATGTAACATGAATACGCTAAAGGAGCTTGAAGAACGTGTTATGGAGATTGTGAAGGGGCTTGAGCAGCGTCTTGAGAACAGTTTCAAGCAGCGGTTTGAGCATATTGAGAAAACACTTGCAGCACTCTTAGCATCAGATGAATCTGATGCCGAGCATGCGCAAGTTGTGCCTTGCTCAACGCCTGTACTAACTGCTAGTGAACCAGCACCTGTAAAGGTAGCTACTCCTCGTCAGGCTCTGCCTATTCCGTCAAAGGAGGTAAGCCCTCTTCCATCTGAGGCTTCTGAAGAAGAAGCTGAAGAGGAGAATGAAAAGGCCGAGGAAGCTGAAGAGGAGGCAGATAATGACACCGTAGGGGGCGAGGAGGCTAGTGAGGCTCAGGCTTCTGAAGAAGAGGCTGAAGAGGAGGCAGATAATGACACCGTAGGGGGCGAGGGGGAGGAGGCTGAAGAGGAGTCCGAGCTTACTGAGTTTCAATTTCGTGGGAAAACATATTACCTGGACAATGAGAATAACGTTTACGGTCTAGATGCTGACGGTGAGCTTATTCAGGAACCTGTAGGTGTTCGTGATGACAAGACCGGTCGCATTAAGTTTACAGTTAGTGTGTAAAAATCGCTGACAATAAATAGAAGATGCTCTGCCTCAGTACAATGTTTATGGGCCTAGTGCTAATTGCACTTTTTCTTGCAAATATCTGGCATAAGGATATTCATCGTGCCATTATGACCCTTGTAATTGGTACAGTCTTGACTGCAATACAGGCATTTGCTTGTCAAAGAGCTGGTGAGGTTGCTGGTTGGCTTGCTTTAGCTACATTTGTTGGTTTAGTATTTTTAACTAGTTACTATGATTCAAAGCCAAAAAATAATTTGACCGATTGCCCCGGCCCCGACCCTTGTCCTCCAATCGACCCTTGTGACAGACCTTGCCCAGAACCCCCTTGCCGTCCCTGCTAATCTAAAGTCGGTCGGCAACTTGATGCTAGATAGTTATGACCTCTTATAAAGCTGCTTTTGACCATGTGCCAGTTTACTGGCTTGTAGCCCTATTTAATATTGGATGTGGTATCTACAATATTATTGATTATAGTCTTGAGCGTGTATGGTCTTTCGGCTCGGCTATTTTTAATAATTTGATTGGATTTGACCGTTATTTCATTTTCCTCAATAACAGTTGTGTCCCTATCCCCTACCACTTTTATGGGGGTTCACGGGGTGAGGGGTCATGGTTGTATGATAGTCGTGCACGTGTGTTCCAGAGCTGCTCTTCTGGCGAGCAGAAGCGGCAGGTTTTGCCTTGGCTGACCATGGACCTTGAGTGTACTATTAATGATGAGCGTAGGGAGTATAATCTGAGTGAATGGATGGAGAGTGTGACATTCTATGCACCGGCTGGGCATTTTCCTCATCCTCTGCAGCTACTTGCAGCTTGGAGTATTAATAGTCGTGTATGGCCATCTTTGCAACGTGAAGCCAACACTCAGTTGAAGATTATTCGTGCACATGATGGAGAGGATATGTCTCTTCACATGTATAAGGATTTTAGTCAATTTGCATGGTGTGAGACCACATTTGAGGAAGAGGATGAAGCTGATGATGAGGCTGAGGAGGGTGAGAGCACTGACAACAATAGCGAGTCATCCCATGAGGAGAATAATGAACTGGGCATGGGCGCTAACGACAGTAGCGAGCGTAGCGAGTCACCCAATCTTAGTTTGAGTGCAAGTAGTTCTGAGCAGGATATTCATCATTCTGAGGGTATAGAAGAGACTAAGGAGGAGATTGTGTCCACAGAAAATGATGAACGTCCTGTACTACCTTTATCGGATGATGAATCATCTGATACCAGTCTTGTCGATGCATCCCATGATATGGAGGCCGTCGACTAAAAAATTGACACTCGGAGGGCCTAAACATGTATAACAACAAGCCAGTAGTTATAACAATGTTTGAAGCCAATACCCCTATCCCTACAGGTTCATGGTCCCTTTGGTACCATTCACCTACAGAGGCCAAATGGACCCCTTCTACCTATAAAGAGATTGGGTCCATTAGTACATTTGGAGAGTTCTGGGCGCTGATGGATGCCCTCAGTGATGAGGCCGTTTTGAACGGATTCTTCTTCCTGATGCAGAACCCGCTACCACCCCTTTGGGAGAACAAGGGGAATATCCGTGGTGGGTCCTACAGTATGCGTATTCCACGTGCACTCAGCTGTGAACTCTATCATAAATATATGCTTGCAGCAATGATTGGACAGGCATCCCTTACAACAGATAACAAGATTTGCGGGGTCTGTATCAGCCCTAAGAAGGGATTTAATATCATTACAATTTGGAACTCAGATTTCAAGCACAGTAACCCGGCGGACATCCGTCTTCTGAATGCAACACTTAATGCGGATGAGATTCGCTACACCCGTCATGTTGATAAGCAGTTTGGTTAAACAACCGTTAATAATACATCAATTTAATTAAATTATATTATATGTATTATTTAGATATATGTCCTCAAATAGTTCATCAAATGATAATTCATCAAATGATAATTCATCAAATGATAATAATATAGATTATTTTCTTAGATTATACAGGGGTTTAAGAGGATATGACTCAGATACTAAGAAATTATTAACTGATGCAGAACGAATTGAGTATATTGAATCAGCATTAAAAAACAGAATTAAATTTATCTATATTGGTGACAATCCAATTGAATTGGCATTAAGCGAGCGTCCTTCACTACCTATTTTGAAATATTTAATATCAAAAGGTCAACGGTTTGATGTCAATCGTATGATAGGTAATAAATATGGAGGCTTTCTGCCTCTTGAATGGATAATTTATAGAAGATATATAATTGCCCATAAAAGGGGGCGCCTATCTAATGTGGAAGAATTTGTCGATTTTGTAAATTATTTAATTAAACATGGAGCACGTATTCATACAGTGATGGCAGGACTTGACAAACTACCATTATTTTGTTATGTGGTTGATCCTGAAGTTATGAAAATATTTTTAAGTAAAAAAAAGGTAAAATTATTATCATCATATTATGATCACGCTGAGTATATGAAGATATTATTTTCGAGTAAATTTTTAAATATTGACCTTATTAATTTCATTCTTGATTATTATGGAAATAACTTACTTAATGGAACAACACATATTGTACTTTTTTTTATAAAAGCCTTAAAGGATTTATCTAGTTGGGAAGAATTACTTAGATCTAAAAGACGATTTAGTAAATTAAATGCATTTTTAGATATATTAGAAGCAAGAGGTTTTGATAAAAGTACACCATTAGATGATACAGGACGTACACTTGTAATGGAATTAGCTGATGTACCCAATATTCGTTATACTTCTAATGAAGTGATAACGACATATCCTGAAAGGAATATTTATGGTCGCACGGCTGCGTTTTATAAGAGAATGGCCAATAGTCAGACAGCCAGACGGCCATCATCTAGAGGTGGAAAATACAGCTCTAGAAGAACAACTCGCCGTCGCTAAAGCCCGGCTAACTTATATTTGTATTTAATATAGATGGCTGACCCACGAGACCGCTTTAATGAAGGAGATAAAGTTTACCATAATGGACGCCCTGCTGTAATTATTTCAATCAATGATGATAATAACACAGCTGATATTGCGTATACAAGAGGTGGCGGGCGTATGTTTGCAACCGTATCATTAAATACATTGGAACCTCGGAATAATAATAATAATAACAATAATAATAACAATAATAATAATAATGGTAATAACAATAATGGTAGTAATATGAATATAACAATGAGAGGGGGCAAGAAACGTCGCCGTCGTACATCCAAACGTAATAGACGTACTAGACGTAACTAAAATATTATAAAATAAAAAAATCCCCTCCATACCATTAAGGTACAGAGGGGATTTTTTGTTGATGGTCCATGTGGGGTTCGAACCCACGACTTTCGCCTCACACGCATAGAGTCAAGTCTATAAGAGCGACTGTCTAACCAACTGACATAATGGACCGCCAGGTTTTGGCTTGCACCTCCACCTACTAATAGCTTGCAAAATACTTTTAAGTTGCTTATGCCCGAATCTTCAGGGGAGCAAGTACAAGCTTTACCTCACCAAGATTGGCGACAGTGTAACGAAGAATGAGCGGTGCATCATTCTTAAGATAGATTTCAATGGAGGGACACAAGTTGGTACACTTAGTGAAAAGGAAGAGATGCTTCAGCTGGAAAATCCCCTGGATAATCTCATTTGTCGCCGAAGACTGAACATGCATAAGACGATTCTCCCTAATAATTGTCTCCTGGTCAGCGAAGTCACCGAGACACTTGAAAATCAGGTCACCACCCGAGCTGGTAATCTCCACCTTTTCACCAAGCGCCGACATATCACGACAAATCTTCTGAAGGTCGGCCGAAGGCATGTGAATGATACTCGTAAAGGTGAGTGCAGGAATCTTAATGTCCTCCACATTGGTGTCGAACAGCTTCAGGAAATAGTTCTTTGTGGTCTGCTTCTCGGCATTCTCCATAGTAATACCAAGACGACTAGGGTTCTTGGCAGGGAGATAGAGTGTGAGTGACTCGCTATTCTCGAGCGTCTTGACAAGCTTGAAAAGATACATCATGTTGACACCGAGAATCTGCTTCACCGGGCAGTAATAGTTCTCGAAACGGTCGGCATGCAGACGGAGGTGCACCAAGATAGTATGACTCTCATCAACTGCAATAATCTTGAGCCCGGTCTCGTCGAACTCGAGATTGGCCTCTGTGAGAATCTCCTTCAGAGCCTCAACAAGGGTACGGAACGCACCAGATTGCACTGTTTTCAGTTCGAGAAGATTTCCATTCGCATTTGCCTGTGTAGCCATTATATAAACTACTTGTGCCGGGCTTTAGATAATGTACGGGTAAACGCAAATTATACGCACTTTATTGTATAGTTAAAATTCATCTAACAATATACATGTAGATATGCTGAAGGCTCTTTTCATTCTTTTAGCATGTGCAAATGCAACACAAGATAAAACAATTAGAGAAGCAAATAAAAATTGGCTAACAGTTGGTAGTCAGACCGGCGCAGTACTATTAGATAATCTTCCTACAAAGTATCCTAAATGGAATCGGCCAGCCGTCGAACAATCAAAACACGATCGTTCTCCCAACCTGGAGATGCACGGAGAGTATCCTCAGGTGTTATTAAGTAAGCCTCGACTTCGCAGCCGCAAGCGTCAATGGCCTCCTGGAAATAACTTGTAGGTACTGCACGGAATATGTCTTCAACAATTAAAAGTCCTCCAACTTTGAGATATTTAACTAATTCACGTATTGCAGTAACCTGGTGCTCGAGTCTATGACTTGCATCCTCGAGAATAAGATCGAGAAGCGGCAACTTCCCAAAGGCATCAGCAATGGCTGCTGGGTCGCCGCTGTCCAGCTTCGCCGTTCTCGAGATCCCCTCTCGAGAAAGCTGCTCGAGTAACCGCTCATTAATATCAAATGCAAAAATCTCAGGATTCCTAAAGTATTCATGCCACATTCTTATGGAGGCACCAGTAAGAATACCGATTTCAGCAATTTTTGGATTATCATGTGCTCTTATTGCTCCCAAGAACATACTGTAAACAGGTGTGTATGGGTGTCTATGAGTAAAGAGATTATACGTTGTTTTATCAGTCTGATGCCGAGCAGCAAGATGACAGAGCTCTGTAAATGTTCCAGTCGTATTGATAGTCAGTTCCTGAATATTTGCCCGTTTTGGTGCATGTGAATGAATCTTCAGACCCTTGGTAAAAGCGCCAGCGGCCGTCTGCCAGATAAAATCTGCCTGGTCGCCTGATTGTCCTGAACGCAACGCTTCCCATACACCTTTAGGAATAGTGTCATGCATATTCACATAATAATAGTCCGAAACAATATTCTTATTATCAATTAGAGCTCTTAGAAGATTAGGAAGGTTGAACGCATCTGCTATTTTAATTATCTCTATTTTAGGATGAGGAGGGCTACTCGGAAGATTATTTGTTGAATCTGTAATGATTAGAATCAGCTTATCGCAGCAATCCCAATAAATACTATTAAAGAGCTGGAACATAGCCTCTGTGTTGCGCCATATACTAATAATTGTAATCATCTGTTTCTTATCTGGCATCTCATGCTTGTATGGAGTCTGGAGGCCACCATGATCTATAAACACCTGTGGGTTCATTTACCTAAATGTATTGTTGTAGCTTAAAATAGGCTATTAACAATTCATTTATAAGAGTTCACTTATAATAGTTTTTGACGGCAATAGACTATTAAGAAATGATGGAGGCTGAAAAAATGAGGGAGTCCCCCCTGCCAATTTAAGGGTAAGAATTATAAGCCAATTATCATGTCCTCTGCCACTGACTACGATAAGAAGACCCCTCGTGAAGCCATTCTCGATTTGCCCGATACCTATATCGGAAGCATTGATGTAAATACTGAGTGGCGCTGGGTCTACGATGCCGATACAGGTCGTATGGAGTTCCGTGAGGTTCAGATGAACCCTGGTCTCTACAAGGTGTTTGACGAGATTCTCGTCAACGCCCGTGATGCATTTGTTCGTGCGTCGGATGTACCTGTAAAGCATATTGATGTTGTTATCAATAAGGTGTCGGACCAGGAGGCAACAATTAGTGTAAGTAATGATGGAAATGGGATTCCCGTAGAGATTCATCCTGTGCACAACACCTATGTGCCCCAGATGATTTTCGGTGAGCTCAACACCAGCAGCAACTACAAGAAGGACGAAGAGCGTGTTACAGGTGGTAAGAACGGTTTCGGCGCTAAGCTGACCAATATCTACAGTAAACGATTCACAGTCACTACGAATGATACTAAGAACGGCAAGAAATATGTCCAGACATGGACCGACAACATGGGTACATGTGGCAAGCCCAAAATCACGAAAGGTGGTGCAAAAGGCGAGGTGACCCTTGAATGGGAGCCAGACCTGGCCCGCTTTCCTGGTGGCCTGAGTAATGACATGTATGCAGTGTTCCAGACCCGTGTGATTGAGATTGCGGGCCTTGTCGGTGCAGGCGTAAAGGTTACCTTTAATGGTGCTGCTGTCCCTTGCAACTCATTTGAAAAGTTCATCAAGCTCTTCCTTCGTGAAGGAATGGTGGGCTACGCTTATGAGCGTGCCGGCGAGCGCTGGGAGATTGGTGCTGCATTAGCCTCACAGCTCTATAGCTCGGAAGGTGAAGAGGGCGAAGACCGCACAATCAGTTTCGTCAACGGTATTAACACTCGTAAGGGTGGCAAGCATGTTGACACAGTTGTGCGCCATGTTCTCGGTGACTTCTGTGAGGCTGCCAAGAAGAAGCGTCTTGACCTGAAGCCTGCTCAGCTACGCCCGAATGTAGTGTTCTTTGTCAATGCAACCATTATCAACCCCTCTTTCAGTAGTCAAACCAAAGAGGAGATGACTACGCCGGCCACCAAGTTCGGCTCATCACCTAAGTTTACTGGTAAGATTGTTGAGCAGCTCGGCAAACTCGGTCTCTATGATGAGGCACAAAGCATCATGGATGCCAAGGCAGCCAAAGAGGCGAAGAAGACCGACGGCAAGAAGCGTAGTACCATTATCGGTATTCCCAAGCTTCGTGATGCTGTGTGGGCTGGTACCGCCAAGTCCGATGACTGTACTCTTATTCTAACTGAGGGAGATTCAGCCGCAACTAGTGCTATTTCAGGTCTGGCAGTGGTGGGTCGTGAGCGTTACGGTGTCTTCCCTCTTAAGGGTAAGCTCGAGAATGTGAAGGACATCTCCATTGACAAGTTCAACAAGAACGAGGAGTTGACGGCAATCAAGAAAATTCTCGGTCTGGAGCATGGGAAGAACTATAAGGATACTAAGACTCTTCGTTATGGCCGTGTCATGATTATGGCCGACCAAGACCACGATGGCTCGCACATTAAGGGTCTGGTGATGAATCTGTTCCATACTGAGTGGCCTTCGCTCCTGAAGCTTGGCTACGTCTGTACTCTCTTGACACCTATCATTAAGGCGCACAAGGGAAAGAAGGTAACAGAGAACTTCTACTCTATGGCGTCCTTCAAAGCCTGGTATGATGCAGAGCCCCGTAACGGTTGGCGCATCAAATATTACAAGGGTTTGGGTACATCCACGGCCGAGGAGGCTCGTGAAT
>JACCDO010002325.1_pt1 | contig 14430 bp, 11 predicted proteins | sample 7446101 | NCBI WGS metagenome assembly JACCDO01 (sample SAMN15323440, study PRJNA562643) | freshwater metagenome | isolation source: river surface water | place: USA:Blue River Watershed | collected 2017-08-16
CGCGGAGTCGAGGGCCGTTCGGGCGTCCTCGAGTGCGCTTTCTGCCCGCCCCTGATCATTCGTCATTGCTGCGGTCTCAAGCTGAATGGCTGCCGCAAGAAGTCTTGCTTGAACGGTGTTATGGATCTCGCTCGCCATGGAATTTTCGGCCGAGCGCTTTTCCAGACTAGCGAGCTGATCGACCCAGTCATCCCGCTCGAGTCGCAGCTGAAGTTCCCTAAGACTCGGTCCACGATCGTCAAGGGAGGCCCTGGCAGCACAGCAGGTGAGGGCAAGGATCGGCGCGGTTATTGAAAGGGCAAGGAGGCCAAAGAACGGAATCTGCCCTTGCAGACGTTCTCCCAGGACAAGCCAGGCGCTAAGCAGGGGAAGCACGAGAAGCATGATCGTGGTGATCACGCGCGACACGATGCTGGGCTTTGGGCGTATCACTCTCTCGCCGAGGATCACCATGACAAATGCCAACCATTCGATGGCTGCCGCCACGATGCCGCTCTTCCATCCGACCGTGATGATGGCACCCGATGTCGCGATGAACGCATAGAGCCCAAACGCCCAGGCCAAGGGCACCGGTGTCAGGAAAGCCTTGCGCAGGAATGCCCGTGTTGATGGAGGCGCGTCGAATTCAGGAGCAGGTTCGAACCACATTTCATGCACGAGCGGGCGAATTCGTTCATCTATGGCTCGATGAAGGAGCAACGAGATGCGGGAGTAATCGTCAGGGCTGCCGACATCGGCGCTTTCGAGAATCTCGCGCACCATTGAGGTGGTTTCTGACATTCGCACGGCAGCGCTTTCGCGCTGATTCGCGACACGACCCTCATCGATTAGACGCATCTGAAGTTCGCGCATAACGATCTCATCGAGAAGTTTCTGCCGAGCGGCGCGATAGGCGGCGAGCGCCGAGAGAAAGCCCCCAATCAGTACGAGCCAGACGGTGAAGATCACCGAGGAACCGACAACCCGGCCGACCACGGTGGCGCGATCCGCTACTCCAGCAAGCTGGAAGACCAGCACCACGCCGAGTCCGCGCGCTGCACCCGCGAGAAGCATCGTGACCAGCACGATTACCTGTTTCATTGGCCCCGCGATGACCACTCGTGGTCGAAGCTCGGCACCTGCCAGGAACACGATGCCGAGGAAGCCAGTGCACACGATGCTCGTGACAAGCCACAACGCAAATCCCCGAGCAATCGAGACATTCGAGGGCAGCACGGTGAGCACCCCCAGAACACTGGGAATGCTCACAAGCCAGAACGCGGTCTTGCCTATCCCGAAGTCATCGAGCACGGCCCCCCGCCAGCGGATGCGCATGCTCATCAGGTGCCCTCGGCCTCCACTTTGCCGGCGAGCTGCAGATAGGCACGCGCGAGTCGCACGCGCTGATTATGGGCACCATCGCGCGGAACCTCGAAGACTTCGTACAAGCGAGAGATGGTCTGCTCCACGGCCTTAACCGACACATTGCGCTGCTCGGCAATGGCCAGAGTGCTCATGCCCTCCGAGATCCCCTGCAGCACCTCGAGCTGAACATCGGTGAGTGACGGCAGCGCCGCGCTCGGCGTTGACCGTCGCGCGACCGGGGTCTCCGCGGCGAGCTGCAGACTTCCGATCACCTGCGCGAAGTCGTGAACGTCCTGCTTGCTGAGGTACACAGTGCCGCGCGGGGGCGCGGTGACGCCCGGGCCTACCAATCGAGGGTCTCGATAGGTCGACAGGATCACGATGCCGATATCGGGCTGCCGGATACGCAGGGCATGCGCCAGGTCGATTCCGGTGGGACCGACACCCAGGTCAAGATCAAGGAGAGCAACCGTGGGGTTGGTCTCGCGCTGCAACTCCAGCGCCTCGCGTGCGGACGCTGCCCTGCCCACGACATCCATGCGCTGGTACTCGAGGGCGTTCACCACGCTGGTCAAGGTGAAGGGATCGTTCTCCACGACGAGTACCCGGGTTCCGATCACGGCCCCATGGTCCTCCCGCATGAACCGAGATTCCAGACCGGGCTAGGCATTTCCCTAGATAGGCGAGAAATCTGGCCGGAGTGCCCCGAACTCCCGGGCGGGGCCCGTCAGCGAAAAAGCGTGACGGGTACCGGGAGTTCTAGCTCCGTCCGAGCGCGCTCCGCAGTCCAGATCTCCATGCTCTGGGCAATCCCGCAGGCAATGCACGTGACTTCCGCGATGCGCTGATCAGCTCGCGCCTCGGTCGATATCAGGCTCCAGGAAGACGTATTTCGCCGTAGGGACGGCCGCACGAAGTTTTGCTTCGGCATCATCGATGTCCTGGGCGATCTCGGCTCCGGTGGCCGAATGTGCCACGGCGATCTTGGCCGCGACAATCAGTTCATCGGGGCCCGTGTGCAGCGTGCGCAGGTGAATCACGCGGAGTACACCATCACTACTCTCCAGCGCGAGGCGAATCGCCTCCACCTCCTCGGGCAGGGCCGCCTCCCCCACCAGCATGGCCGACATCTCCATCGCCAGGAATACGGCGATGATCACGAGCAGGATGCCGATGGCCATTGCGCCGATGCCGTCCCAGCGTCCGTCGCCCGTGACTACCGCCATGCTGACGCCGAACAGCGCGAAGACCAGGCCAACGAGCGCGCCGGCATCCTCGAGCAGGATCACCGGCAGTTCAGGCTGACGCGCATCCTTGAGAAATCGCGGGAAGGAGCGCTTGCCGCGCGAATGGTTGGCTTCCTTGATCGCGGTGCGGAAGGAGAGCGACTCGAGGATGATCGCGACGATCAGCACGAGGAACGCGATCCAGGCATCGTCGAGCTTCTCGGGGTGCTGGATCTTGTGAATACCCTCGTAGAGGGAGAACACGCCGCCGACGAGGAACAGCACGATCGAGACGATGAAGCCGTAGACGAAGCGGCGCCTGCCGTAGCCGAAGTTGTGACGAGCGTCAGCGGCCTTCTTCGATCGCTTGTTGCCGATCAGCAGCAGGATCTGATTACCCGAGTCGGCCAGCGAGTGAATTGCCTCCGACAGCATCGAGCTCGACCCGGTGAAGACGAATGCCACGAACTTGCTGACTGCAATGCCGAGATTCGCCAGGAGAGCGGCAACAACCGCTCTCATTCCGCCTTCAGTGCTCATGACTTCCCTGCTTCTTCCTGTTGTCGTGCTCGTAGTGATGCGTGAACGATGACGAATGAGACCCTCGGAGTGCCCTAGCGCTGAGTCGACTGCACGACTGCCACGAGCCCTGCCGTCTCGACCCAGGCATCAGGATCACTCGCACCGATGACCGCCGCGGTGCCCTGCCGCAGTGAGATCTCTCCAATATCCGAGTCGATGATGGCCTTGCCCTCGACGTTGACAACGATTCGGTAGGCACCCGCGGGCAGTCGTTCGCGGCCATCACGCAAGAGCCTGACAACGAAGGGCGAGGCCGTCGGCCAGAGGGTGTCGCCGAACTCGGCGCGCACCACCTGCGGCTCGAGATCGAGACGCAAGGCCTCGATGGCACGATCGACGAACACCGGCTTGCCGGTGAGGCCCAGCCGAATGACGTTGTCGCTCGAGGTCATGACCTCAACGCCCGTGCCGCGGATATAGCTGTGAGGAACCCCGGCGGGCACGTAGACCGCCTCGCCGATATCGAGGGTCAGGTAATCGAGCATCGCGGTGAGAAGTGCGCCGGTGTCATTCGGATACTGCTCCTGCACGGTGCGGTAGGCCTCCACCTGCGGGGTCGGCAGGCCGGCAGCCTCAGCGGCAGCGGCCAGCTGTCCGATGCGCTCAGGAGCACTGATGCTCAGTAGCTCACGAATGGCCGCCGGAATGTCGTGCGCCCGAATGGCCGCGACGGCTGCACTCGTGCCCTGCACGTTCTCGAGGATTGCCGCGGCCTGATCAGCACTGCGCCATCCGGCAAACGCCTCGAAGGGCTCAAGGGCGATCATCATCTCGGTCTTCTCGTACGGGTCGCTCAGCACTCGCGGTTCCCCGGGCTGCTGCTGACGCTTCCAGCCGGCGGCGGCGGTCTCGGAGTCAGGATGCACCTGCACAGAGAGCGGGCGGGCTGCAGCGAGCAGCTTCACCAGGAGCGGGATCTCCTCGACATCGAAGTGATGCCCGAGATGCTCGCCCGTGTCGTCGCCGACCGGATCGACAAGCGGTGACGGACCACCGGGGTGCACGCCGAACCACAGCTCGGCCTGCGGGCCGCCCGTCGCCTCATCGGACCACGACGCCAGGCCATCGACGATGCCCCAGTCGTAATCCTTGACCGCGCCACGAACGACGAGAACCACTCTTAGGCCTCGCGCATGAGCATCACAGGGATGCCGTTCTCGATATCGAAGCGTGCCTTGCACACCGTGCACACGATCTGGTTCGCGGCCTCATCAGCAACGAGCGCGCCGTGCGCCTCGCACGGGCAGGCGAGAACCTCCCACAGCCGCGGGTCCAGGCCCAGGGTTCCGCTCATGCCTCGCTCCTCATGATCGACAGGACGGCGTCGCGTAGCTCGGCCATCTGCACCTCGTCTCGGGCTTCCACGTTCAGGCGAAGCAGCGGCTCGGTATTACTCGGGCGCACGTTGAACCACCACTCGCCGCCGTCGACGGTCAGGCCGTCCATCTCGTCGGTCGTGGTGCCCTCGGCATAGGCGAGGCGGATCTTCTCGGTCATCGCCTTTTGATCCTTGACCTCGGTGTTGATCTCACCGGAGTTGCTGTAGCGATCGAACTCGCGCATCAGGCTCGAGATCGTGGTGCCCTCAGGTGTCTCGCCCAGTGCGGCGAGCGCATGCAGTGCGGCGAGCATGCCGGAGTCAGCACGCCAGAAGTCGCGGAAGTAGAAGTGGCCGGAGTGCTCGCCGCCGAACACCGCGTTGGTCTCGGCCATCGTCGCCTTGATGAAGGAGTGACCCACGCGAGTGCGCACCGGAGTGCCGCCGTTTTCGACGATGACCTCAGGCACGGCCTTCGAAGTGATGACGTTGTGGATGATCGTGGAACCGGGAGCCTTCGCGAGCTCGCGCGAGGCAATAAGTGCCGTGAGCGTGGACGGGCTGATGAGCTCACCGCGCTCATCAACGAGGAAACAGCGGTCGGCATCGCCATCGAAGGCCAGGCCGATGTCAGCGCCGACCTCGAGCACGCGCTTTTGCAGGTCGACCAAGTTCGAGGGCTCGATCGGATTCGCCTCATGGTTCGGGAAGGTGCCGTCGAGTTCGAAGTAGAGCGCATCGATGTCGAGGGGCAGTGCCGGCAGGCCGCAGCCCGTGCCCAGCACGGCGGGCACGGTGAAGCCGCCCATGCCGTTGCCGGCGTCGACGACGACCTTGAGCGGACGAATGCCGGAGAGGTCGACGAGTTGGCGCAGGTAGATGGCGTACTCGGTGAGCATGTCGCGCTCGGAGACCTCGCCCATCGGGCCGTCATACGCGGGGATCGCGTCGTTCTCGATCATCTCGCGAATCTCGCGCAGGCCGGAGTCCTGGCCGACCGGCGCAGCACCCGCACGGCACAGCTTGATGCCGTTGTACTGCGCGGGGTTGTGACTGGCAGTGAACATCGCACCGGGGATATCGAGACGGCCTGAGGCGAAGTACAGCCCGTCGGTCGAGGCGAGGCCGATGAGGATGACATCGCAACCCTGCTCGCGCACACCGTCGGCGAAGGATGCAACCAGGTCGGGGCCGGAGGGGCGCATGTCATGACCGATGACGACGACGCCCGGGCCTCCGTCACGGGCGGCGATACCGAGTACCCGCACGAAGGCAGCGCCTACGGCATGGGCAAGGTCGGCATCGAGCTGGTCGGGGAAGATGCCCCGGACGTCATAGGCCTTGATGATCTGGTCGAGTGAGCGCACGGCCCAAGGCTATCGAGGTTCGAAATCCTGGTCGTCGTCGAAGTCGTTTCCGTCGAAATCCTCGAAGAATTCACCCTGGTGAGCCTCGATCGGCTCGTTCGCCGGGAGCTCGTCGACACTGGTCAGCATGCGCAGGTGGCCACGACGGGCCACCTCCACCGAACCGGTGGGCACGGCCGGATGTGGATCGGCATCGGGCATGTAGCGAGGGCGAGCGGCCTCGCGCACGGCATTGGCCAGTGCCTCGAGGTCATCGCCGGTCGGCTTGAGAGCGTCGGGATCAGGGGTAATGCGCACGATCTCCCAGCCACGCGGAGCCGTCAGGCGCTCACTGTGCATCTGGCAGAGGTCGTAGCAGTGCGGCTCGGCGTAGGTGGCCAGCGGCCCGAGCACTGCGGTGGAGTCGGCATACACGTACGTCAAGGTCGACACTGCCGAACCGCTGCAGGACGGCTTTGAACAACGACGACGACTCACGACGTGAACGCTAGTGCGAACCAGGGTGAGCACGTTTGCGGCGCGCCGATGGGGACAGTGCTACTGAACGGTGAGGCCCGGGTCGACCTGAGCGGTCGGTACGCGCACCTGGGTACGCAGCGGGGCCCACGGATAGCCGGTGACCAGGTCGCCGTAGCGCGACTGCTCGCGCACGCGATGGGAAGCCAGGTAGGGGCCGGAGCCCTCAGCCGGGGTGATCACCGCGGTAAACCATTCGGCCTGTGGCTCGGGAAGGGTCACGAAGGTGACCTCGCCGGCGCGCACCGTGACCCGGATCGGATCGGTCGGCTTCGCGGCATCCTTACCGCCCTTGAAGGGCAGCAGCACGATGTCGACCTTTACCTCGGTATCGGGTGCCGTGATCGCGACCTTGACGTCGGTGCTCACTCGCACCGGCAGCCCGCTGACGGCGGACGCAGTGGTCATGGGCTGTGCACTCGAGCTGAACGCAGTTTCATCCTGCACGCCCTTGCCGCCGAAGAACTGACGCATGCCCGCGACAACGGGGACATCCGAGGTCACCTCGAGGGTCGCAGCGTCTCCCCCGATGACGTCAGAGAGATCGAGACTGACCACCGACTCGCCCGGCACGTCGATCTGCTCGTGATCGGCGGGCGCAAAGGTGCCACTTGGCGAAATCACGCGGAGATGAACGGTGGCATCATCGATACCCGGCGTCACGATCGACAGAACTCGCGCGCCCTTGCCCGGCATAACGCCCGGAACGAAGAGCTTCGTCGCTGGTGCGGTCGACTGCGGGATCCAGTCCGTGCCGATCGCATCGAGCCCCGACATCTGCTCGTCTGCTACTGATGCGCCGACTCGCCCCGCGCGTGCGATCACGTGCACGGCCGTCGCCTTGATACCCGGCGCGAGTACATCGAGTCGCACCACTGCACGATCGAGGCCCTTGATGACCAGGCCCTTGCCCGCGGGCGCATCGATAAGCCCGTCAGTTCCGTGCACGATCACGTCGACGACAGCGGGCGAATCATCAGGATTCACCAGCACCACACGGGTCTGGCGTCCGGCGATCGCTCCGCCGCCGACGAACCAGAAGTCAGAGCCAGCACTCGCGCAGGCGGTACTCGCCATGCCTCGGCCAGAGCCCCGCGGGTCTCGACCCCACTGATTGGCGATCAGACCGGGGGCAAGTGAGCCCACGCCGTATGCGCGAATGGCCGGGAGTCGCTTGCCGAAGGCATTGATCTGCGCCTGGCCGCCGGGGGTCTCGATGGCAGACTTCGCAGACTCCTTGCCGGGGAGGGTCTCCATGCCGGCCCTGCCAGGTCGATCAGCCTGGCCGACCTGCCCGGGCACCACGGCAGCGGTTACGCGGACTCCCAGATCAGAGCCGGCACCGGGCTCCGGGCAGAGCAGCACGGCTGATCCGACCGGCTCGATCGCACTGGCCTCGGGAATCGTCTCGGCGCCGCGTGAGTCGAGCAGGGTGCCGACAAGCACCACGATCGCGACGCCGGCGATCGCGATCCACATCCAGCGCTGGGCGCGCAGGGCGGCCATCACGCGACTCATGACACGCCTCCCGGCTCATGCATCGGATCTGCGCTCGGGCTGTCGAGGTCATCAGGATCGGGATCACTCACGCGACGCGAGGGCAGCGCAAGGACGAAGAAGACCAGGAAGATGATCAACTGAAGGGTCATGGCCTGGGCACGGAGGCCGCCCTCGTACTCAGCGGTGACCACCGGATTTCCCGCAGGGATGGCGAAGGCCTGCGACCAGGAGTAGACGCCCTTGGGCTCCACGGGTTCGAGCTGCACGGTCTCGCGCGTGCGCTCATTCGTGGCGACCGCACGCCATCCGCCATCAATCGTGGCACCGAGCAGGAGGGTGCGAGCGGACGGCGAATCGGCGACGCGCACATCGACGTAAGGACTCGTGCCCGCGGTCTCCGGTGAGGCAAGCGGAACCGCAGCCTGATCAGTACCGGTGATGAGTCGAGCGCGCGATGTCGTGCCCGAGATGCGCCAGAGCACCTCACCGCCCGAGGTCGAGAGTCGACGGAGACCGGGTTCGGCGTCGAGAACCGGGACGATGTCCTTTGTCGAGGCACTGCTCAAGAGCACGTAGCGCACGCCGAAGCCCGCGAGGGCATCCACCTCATCGCCGCCACGACCCGAGGAGAGTGCCGCCACCTGCGCATCGAGAACTGTCAGCACCTCGACGCCGGGGCTAACATCCGCATCGCCGAGAACCGGGCCGGCGCCGTTGATCAGGTTGTATGCCACGCCGCCGGAGGACGACTGAGTCAGCACCAGCGTGCGCGGGGCATCGGATGTAGCAGCGTCGGCGGCCACGAATGCGGGCACGGCCTCTGCGGGTGCACGACGCATCTGGCCCTGGGCCTCGGGGAACCAGCCCACCGCGATCATGAAGGGTGCGGCGGCGGCAGCGATAGCGACGATGACGGCAATCGGCTGCGCGATGCTGAACGACTGATCGGCCATCTGCTCGCGAAGTCCGTCGACAGCGAAAGCGGCAGCAGCGATAAAGCACAGTCCGAGCACCAGCGTCGCCGGGCCAGGCCATGGATGCAACGGAACCGCGGACCCAGGAGGTGCCACGGTAAGCACGCTTTGCACGACGCCGAGAATCAGGGCCAGTGACGCGAGGATCCAGCACGCCGCGACCTGGCGACGCTTCTCGGTGCGCAGGATCGCAAGGAACCCAGCAAGAACGATGCCGATCGTCAGCCACATCGGCACTGAGCCCGCGCCACCGGGATGGAGCATCAGCACCTGCAGCGGCGAGACATTCGGATCGCTTCCGGTCGTCACGTTGGCCGCGCCCGGCTCGAGCAGGAACAGCACAGGATGCGACAGCAGGTAGCCCGACCACGGGAACAGGATCAGCAGCGGACCGACGACAGCGATCAGCAGTCGACGATTGACATCGGAACCGAGCTCACGCACGCCCTTCCATCGCGTGATCACGATGATGAGGGCGAAGACGACCGCAATGAGCCATAGCCCGGGCACTGCGGCCATGACAAGGCTCATCAGCAGCGCGGTGGCAGCGGCACGGCGCGTCGTACCGCCGGGCGACGTGATGCGCATGAAGCTTCGAATCGCGAAGGGAATGGCAACTGCCGCGATTGCCGTGCCGAGCCGGCCTGACGAGATAGCGCCCGTGACAGCTGGTAGCAGGCCGTAGGCAATACCGGCCCAAACGCGAATCGCACGCGTCTTGATGACTCCGCGCAGGACGAAGTAGGCACTCCATCCCGCTAATGGAATCGACAGGAGCAGCAGCACGCTCACTGCCAGCGGCGCCTTGCCGAGCAGAATCGCTGACACCGCGAACACGATCATCAGGTACGGCGCACTCGGGGTCGAGGAGCCGGTCATGACGTCATGCCAGGCCTGCGTATACGAATCCCAGACGTCACCGGCACCCCAAGGTGCCGGCAGGAGCGCACCACCCTGCAGGACACCATCGCCGAACCACAGCATGCGCGTGGCAACGACCGAGAAGACAGTGAGCGCGGCAAACAGGAGAAAGCCGGGCCGCACGAAGATGCGACGCAGCAGGCCCGGGCTGCCCGAGTCGAGATAAGCAGCGTCGTCGTCGCTGGGGCCGGATTCGATCGCACTGACCGTGGGCTCGGATGCTGCACCGCTGGTGGAGGCGATGCCGATCACGCTCTCGAAGACCTGTCGCAATTGCGAGGCAGTCGTGGGTCGCAGGGGGCGCACGATGGAAATCGGCTCATCCGCCGTATTCCCATTGAGGTCGCGCGAGAAGACCAGGCGCCCGGGGTGAAGTGCGACGTCGAGCACGGCCCCGATTTCGTCACGCGCACTCTTGAAGTCCTTGCCCAGAAGGTAGGCGATGGCATGGAAGGCGCTGCCAAGAAGCAGTCGGAGTGCGACGAAGATGCCGGCGAATCGGCCGGACTGCGCCAGCAGCACGTGCACCGCTGCCTCACGATCAAGACGGTGCGGGCGCTGCTCGGCTTCGTCACTACCGGTGCGCACGCGGCGACCGTGGGCAGACGCTTCGCGATGGTGAAGGATCGCATCGGTAGCGATGATCACTCGCTCGCCCGCGCGATGAGCACGCCAGCAGAAGTCCAGGTCATCACGGAAGAAGGGCACCTGCGGATCGAATCCTTGCAGGAGTTCCCACACATCGCGGCGCACGAGCATGCCTGCGGAGCTCACGCTCATGACATCGCGCACGCCATCGTGCTGGCCTTGGTCATGCTCGCCGCGCTCGAGACCGGTGTACCGACGACCTGCACCGGTAATGCTCACGCCCACTTCGAGGAGCAGCCGGCGGTCATGCCAGCCGAGGATCTTCGGGCCGAGAATCGATGCACTGGGGTTGTCATCGGCGGTGGTCAGCAACGCCTCGAGACAGCCGGGATCAGGTGCACTGTCGTCGTGCAGCAACCAGACCCAGGTAATGAGCTCAGCGAACTCCTCACCCTCCTGCACCTCGATGCGACCTACTCGCTCGAGACCAGAGCGGACGGCATGACCAAAGCCCTCATTGGCGGTGGTGATGACGCGATCCAGGCCCAACGTGGCCCGGAGAACTGCAGCGGAGTTGTCGGTGGATCCCGTATCCACGCCCACCGCGCCGTCGGCGGGCCGGCTTTGGCTGGCCAGGGTGCTCATGACCGCCGGCAGCCAGGTGCCGCCGTTGTGGGTGACCACGACCGCAGTGACGTGATGGTGGCGACGCGGCAGTAGCGGCTCGGGCTCGACGTCGTCATCAAAGGTGAACCACTCGGTGACCTGCTCGCCGTCACCTTCACCCTGCTCGGATGCGTCGGTAGCCGCTGAATCCGCTTCTGCCTGCATCTCATCGGGTTCGATCAGCAGGGCAGCGGTGGTCGACCACCACTCATCCTCGGTCGCGTCGGGGCCTAGAGCTGCGGACTCGGACACAGTGGGAGGTGCATTGAGCACGTGCTCCTCGCGGGGGGTGGGGTCGTCAGGCGAGGGCGTCGAGATGTTCTCGTCCACAGGCCCGGTCACTTCTTCACTCTACTTGCCGTCTGCACGTGCGGTCAGTGGCCCAGAGAAGGGGACGACAGAGCCGTATGAGGGAAAACGGAGGAAACGAGCCGACCCGGCGGCCCGCAGAGTCAGCCGCGCCTAGCTGACGGCGCGACGCTTGAGACGACGGCGCTCACGCTCGGAGAGCCCACCCCAGATGCCAAAGCGCTCATCCGAGCCCAGGGCGTACTCCAAGCACTCCACGCGGACGTCGCAGGAGAGACAGACCTTCTTGGCCTCGCGGGTGCTGCCACCCTTCTCGGGGAAGAAAGCCTCGGGATCGGTCTGAGCGCAGAGTGCGCGCTCCTGCCACGACAACTCCTCGACGTCAGACAAGGGCACCAGTGCCATGTCAGCCACGAAAAGGACCTCCTCGACCCGTCATTGCGAGTGAATCTCGTCAATGTCTAGGCGTATTACAGGGGTGTAGTTCCCCCTACGTCAAGCCAGATTCGGACAAAAAGGGTCCTTTTTGAAATTTTTTCTGGAAATCCCCTGTATTTCCAAGGTTTTCACCCGCTGAGTCCCCTCCCGAGGGGACAGCCAGCGTCAGTCTCGTGAGGACTGGCCTGGCCGGATGATCTCAACGGCGACGGGGAGGGTCTGCGTCGAGAGGCTCAAGGAACTGTCCTCGAGAGGCAGAGCCCGGACCGCCGCCGCTGAGATCACCCACCCCTGACAGGATGCCGCCATGCGCATCACAGCCCTGGCCGGCGGAATCGGCGGAGCCCGGTTCCTGACCGGACTCAAGGCCGCGCGCCCGGACGCCGAGATCACCGTCATCGGCAACACGGGCGATGACATCTGGGTGCACGGCCTGCGGGTCTGCCCCGATCTCGACACCGTGATGTACACCCTCGGCGGTGGCATCAGCACTGAGCGCGGCTGGGGTCGCGAGGGCGAGACCTTCACTGTCAAGGATGAGCTGGCCGCGTATGGGGTCGAGCCCACGTGGTTCGGCCTCGGAGACAAGGACATCGCCACTCACCTCATTCGGACCCAGTCGCTTAACGCCGGATTCCCGCTCTCGGAGATCACGACCGCCCTGTGCGAGCACTGGAAGCCCGGTGTGCGCCTGATCCCGATGACCGACGACCGCGCCGAGACCCACGTGATCATCGAGGACGAGGACGGCCGCCGCGCCATTCACTTCCAGGAATGGTGGATCAAGTACCGGGCCTCGATCCCCGCCCAGGGGTTCGTGCTCGTCGGTATCGAGCAGGCCACTGCTGCCCCCGGCGTGCTCGAGGCCATCGAGACCGCCGACATCGTGCTGCTCCCGCCGAGTAATCCGGTCGTATCGATTGGCACGATCCTTCAGGTGCCCGGCATCCGCGAGGCCTTGAGCACGACTTCGGCTCCAGTGGTCGGTCTCTCCCCCATCGTCGGCGGCGCACCCGTGCGCGGCATGGCCGATGCCTGCCTGACCGCCCTGGGCATCGAGACGACGACGGCGGCAGTGGCCGCGCACTACGCGGCCCGCAGCAACGGCGGCATCCTCGACGGCTGGCTGGTCGACACCGCCGATGCCGAATCGGTGGCGGATATCTCGGCGCTGGGTATCACTGCGAGGTCGGTGCCGTTGATGATGACGGATGTCGACGCCACGGCGGCGATGGCGAACGAGGCCATCGCCCTGGCCGAGTCACTGCGGAAATAGTCATGCAGGTCATCGCGCTCGCCGGCCTGCCGCGCATCAGCGCGGGCGATGACATAGCCGCACTCATTGCCCGGCACTCAGTCGAGTTCCCTGACGGAAGTGCCTCACTTCATGACGGCGACATCATCGTCATCACCAGCAAGATCGTGTCGAAAGCCGAAGGACGCGTTGTCGCAGCCGCGAATCGCGATGACCTGATCGACTCGGAGTCAGTGCGCACGGTCGCCACGAAGGTGCACGCACGTGGCACCACTCGCATCGTCGAGACTCGACACGGCTTGATCATGGCGGCCGCGGGCATCGATGCCAGCAATGTCGAGGACGGCACCGTCGTGCTGCTGCCGATTGATCCGGATGCGTCAGCGCGCGCCATTCGCGCTCGGCTAGCCGAGCTCACCGGGCTGCGCCTCGGCGTGATCATCACCGACACCATGGGCCGCGCCTGGCGTGATGGCCTCACCGACAATGCCATTGGCGTTGCTGGAGTTTCGCCTCTCGACGATCACACGGGCACACCCGATGAGTATGGGCGCATCCTCGAAATGACCGTGATCGCCGTCGCCGACGAGATAGCGAGTGCCGCTGACCTGGTCAAGGGAAAGTCCGCAGGCAATCCGATAGCCATCGTGCGCGGCATGGAGCAATTCGTCACCGCTGACGACGGCCCCGGCGCGCGGGTGCTCATCCGCCCGGCGAGCGAGGATCTCTTTGGCCTCGGGACGGCCGAGGCCATCGCACACGGGCGTGCAACCGCCGCGCAGCATCGGCGCACGGTGCGATCGTTCACCGATCAGTACGTCGATGAATGCGTCATCACGGAGGCCATTGCCGCCGCCATCACTGCACCTGCTCCGCATCACACCACCCCGTGGCGCTTCCTAGTGCTACGTGATCAGCCGATGCGCGCTCAGCTCCTCGATGCAATGCGCGATCGCTGGATCGCAGATCTCACGGCAAGTGGCATGAGCGAGGAGTCGATCGCCAAGCGGGTCGCACGCGGCGACATCCTCCGCCAGGCGCCCGTGATGGTCATCCCGTTCATCGATCTCGAGGCGGGCGCGCACGAGTACCCCGATGCCGAGCGCAATGCCGCCGAACGAGACATGTTCATGGTCGCCGGCGGTGCTGCCGTGCAGAACCTGATGATTTCCGTTGCCGCGCAAGGTCTTGGCTCCGCCTGGATCGGCTCGACAATGTTCTGTGCTGACGTCGTGCACGCCGCGTGCGATCTCCCCACATCACTCCAACCGCTTGGTGCAGTCGCCGTCGGCTACCCCACAGAGCCAGCGAGCGAGCGGGAGACTCGCGACCCGGAGCAGTTCATACTCCGATGACCTGAAGACCCATCGCTTGAGCTGCCTGGGACTGGCGGACATCGAAGGTGATGAAGGTTCCGCCGATACCG
>JACCDO010932868.1_pt1 | contig 14428 bp, 3 predicted proteins | sample 7446101 | NCBI WGS metagenome assembly JACCDO01 (sample SAMN15323440, study PRJNA562643) | freshwater metagenome | isolation source: river surface water | place: USA:Blue River Watershed | collected 2017-08-16
ATGAGGCTCTTCATTTGGCTCCTGAAATGCGAAGTGTTACTCTTGCAATGATTTTACCGCTGTTACATATGGTATCTAAGGTACACGACCTCGCTAAACAAGCAGCAGAGGCTACGGCAAATGAGCTGAGTAAAAGCAGTTTGCAGAATTTGGAGCTAGAAATGCAACTTTCTCTATACGCAGATGCCGTGAACACTTTCAAGCAACGTTATAGTTCTTATTATGGCGATGAAACTTCGCATGCATTCGGTGTGCTTTCCCTAATGCATGGCATTGTGCAGCGTATTTTGAAAATGACTGCAATCGAATTAGATATTATCGCCACGCATTTCATGGTTTTGCGCCTGAATGTGCAGCTCCGCGAAGCGATAACCCACGGAGGCATGCGACGAGATATGATAGGTAATATAGAAACTTGTGGAAATGAATATTCAAATACAAGCGTTGTATTACAAGAGATTCAGCTACAGCCCATCTGGCAAGCCATAGCTCGGAAGGAAAAATATCTTACAGACGCTGCAGCGTGCTCAAATATTGTAACACTGCCTGATACATTAGTCAAACTTTTTGATGTCGCTGAGCTCATAGTCACTGTCAGAGAAAGCATTTGTGATGCCATTCGCGGGGTTACTGATTCGAAGTGGCACTCTATAACGGAGGAATATCTTCCTAAGTTGAAACTGCTTATTCAAGAGAGACCTGTCATTGAATCTACAATAGAAGAAAGAGATGTTGGTGTGAATGAAAATAACACTGCATTATGTATTCCACAAGAAGTAAAAGAGGAAGTACAATGCATAGAACTTGAGTGCTTGCATCGATGGGTGTGTGCGAATATTCCAGCAGTGCTCAATGAAGGCATTCCGATTGACACCAATCGTGGTGTTTCAATACAAACTAATTACGGCGAAACATACCCTCTTAGTGCTGCAGCTCTATGTAATAGTCGATTTGAGCATATTGAGAAATGCCTTCATAGCATTCGCCAGATGTTGCTGGTTTGTGTGAAGCCTGCTGCAAGTGCTTCGGATTCATCGTTTATGATCAGTGCGCTCATGCCGTCACCTTTAGCGACATCGCTGGTCCATACAGCTGAGATGATGCTTCCTTTAAGGCGAATGCTGTTGGAAAGCGTGGAGACCATTAAGTGGGACGTAGTGCAAAAGACTTGCGAAAACATGCTGCAATTACCGGTACACTTTAGATTAAGACCGCCATTTACCCCAGTGCATTCGACATCGCAAAATGCAGCATTCGGGCCCGCAATATCGACTCAAAGTCAAACACCTACCCGCATCGAGCGAGGCATGATGAGCGACAAGCCATATTTACGAAGCTCAATCAAGTCTCCTCCACCACCTCCGCCAAGACGAGAAAGCCATTCCGCAATATCTTTGCAACCATCAATTCCTCCGCCTCCGCCAAGGCGGGAAAGCCTCTCTGCAGTTTCCCAGGAACGACTTGCTCAACCCCCTCCTCCGCCGAGGCGAGATTCTGCATCATCACTTCCTGTTTTTCCAAATATTCATCCAGAGGAAAAAATGATTTCTGCGGTTTTAACGGTCGAAAAAGGAATGAACCGCTCTATTTCCCCTGCTTTACCTGCAATGTCAACTTCGCACATCCATCCATGTGTGCGGGAAGAGCTCGCATTCTTAGCGCGCTTAGCAAACGATTTTATAATTTGCTCTCATTTAGTGAAGGCAATGCATAGCGGAAACGGAAAAAATGTAATTGATGGTGGATCATTCAATGCTCTGCCTTATGGGTCACCTGGAGACTTGAATATAAAAGCAGTAAATACAGAGGTATTACAACGTGCTTTAGATTTCTCACGAGAAGCGGAAAATTTGCATGGAAAAAGTGCGGTTGAACCTCTGCCTGATGTTTACTTTAAATCGCCCATGCACTTCGAACTTGCTGCTTTATGCACCCGGGTGCTTAATCTGCGTCTGGCTCTTCTTTTGAAGTATGAAATAAAAGGGCGTCTAACTGATTTTTTCAGCGCTCAAGCTGAAGAAAGAATTGGAATTTACGAAATGTATAGAGTCTTAGAAGCTGGCCCCCCTGCTTTAGCAGCAAATGACAGTAAAGAGAAGCCTAAATCGAAATTTAGCACGAATTCTCCCGTTCCCAATAAATCAGGATCAACGGGAACACTTAGCGTTAATAAAAATGCACCTATTTTGACATATGCGCGTGCCATGGAGCTCAAAACAAAGATGGATGATTTGACAAATTCCGCTCTCGAAGTGCATCGCAAGGTCCAAGTGCTCGTAGAAGATATTTCAATGGTGACTGCACAAAGTAGTCCTCAAGTGCAATCAATTGTGCAATTAGAAGTGCAATTTGTAAGGGCTGATTGTCACTTTACGGATGTGCAAAATTCGCTGAGTGATAGTTGCATCCGTGCTGTTCGTTTTTATGAGCGGAAAAGTCAGTCGACTTTGCACGACATCGAAAATAGTTTCTTTGCAAACTCACGCAGAAGAAGCATATCTACAGATAGTTCGCCTCCAAAGCGAACGAGCGGCCCACGTATCGGAAACGAAATCCTACAATCCCCGTCTGGATCACCTTACTCGTCGTCATTTGTAAATAGTTCAACTTTCAGTAGCAAGTCAGACGAAGCCCCTGCAGGGAATGACGTAGAGGAGGAAGGGGCAGATGTGATGCTGGAGGACATCAATTACATTTTGCACGCGATTTCATCTGGGCCCATGGAAGCACAAGTGCAACAAGATCCAACCAACAGCGCATCGCGCAATGTGTTGGTGCAATTAGCCACATTCTTGCTTAAAGTTCGTGACTTGGTGTTTATTAAAGGAGATGTCGACAGCTCGATGCAAATTATTGCAGCGCTTCAAACGCAGCATTCTCAAGTGTGTATTGCGAATCAAACCGCTGAAGCGATCGCTATTAGTAACAAACAACCACCTCCCAAACAAGAGCAAAGTCTTATGGCTTTAATTCTTAGAGCACCTTACGTTCGAATGGAGTACCAATGGGTATATCGTCATATCACCAATAGCTATATAATGTCTACGTTGCGCGCAGGGCTAGTATACAAGATCCACACTAAAGAGGGCAATGAAAATCCCGGGGAAGAGAGTGCTAAGGACATGAGCATTTCTGATAAGGGAATAAATATAATCAGCTCATCAGATTTGCCCAATCCTATCGCTGTTTATCAATATGGCTCACCTATGCTGGGAGATTCGCGTCAAGTTACACTTCGTCAGGCGATAGAATCAGCTGAGGCTTACATCAACAAAGCCATGAGCCCGCATAACTCGATGAGTGCCGGTAATGGAAGCGACGCACCAGTTGACATATTTGGCAACAAACTCGCCGTATTGGATGAAGATAAATCATTACAGGGCCGCCGTGGCAATCTAGGTAGTTTAATTTCTAAAATGAATACATCCGAACCTGGTGTTCGTAAGGGATCACGTGTCCACAATGAGCTTTACACATGCACTGACACGATGCTTTCTTATTGCAAAGCTGTGCTCACCCTTAGAAATGCACTTGTTGCGCGGGACTCCGATACAGTTCTTGTCACAATGAAACAATGGGTTCAAACAACTGATATAACTAAACGTGATGGTCAAATTGCTGGCGGATTCTCTACCTCTAACTTTTTGAAACCTGTTCAGAACAGTGTGCCTATAAACCAACAGAGCGGAGGTCAAATTATGAGTGGTTCAAAATTGTGGGAGCAGTTGCCATCTCACTACTTTCAAGAAATTAAGAATATATTTGTTTGTCATCAAAATGACTTATTAGTAGTATCACTTTTGAATAGTCTAAAGGACAGCGGTATTCGCGAAAATGCCCAGCCATTTGCGCAGTTCGATCGCAAGGAATGGGAAGTACGCCACGATGATCAGATGAAACGTTTGTCGACCATGGGACGGCTTTTACAACATTTTGATCGCTTGCAAGAATCAACTCGCTCCAGACGTCGATTCAGTTACCAGAATGTACCGAGTCGTACAGATGAAGGAGAAGGGCTTTTGATCGATTGCGACTCCGATCGCTCTGAGGAAGTTGCGCTTGGCTCTACTCTTGGAAATAATACAGGCAACACTTTTCTATGGGATGCTCTAATTGAACTTGTGACTGTGAGTCGATTAATTTTTGCCATGCGCCGTTGGGCTGATAACGTCGAAAGTTCTTACGCGTTGCACGAGCTTAAGGTTGGCGGTTCGTTTTCAATTTCAGATGAAGAATCTGAGCGTTTACTTGCAATGGGTCGAGATATTGTACGCGGCCTAGAAGATAGAATGCCTCCTCCTGGCATACCTGTGTCACCAGAAGGTCCCCGCGCAGTTGGGACGAGGGCCAGTGGTGGTCCAAATGCTCCCATTGCTCCATTCCCATTGGTGCAACGTGAACTTGAATTAGCAAGATTAATGGTCAGTGAATTAAAGGCAGCACAAGCACTTAAACGCTGTCTCTCGAACTTCTTAGTAAATAAAGAAGGCAAGCTTCGTCAATATTGCCTTCAAAGCTTTCAAAATTCGAAAGCTTTGGCGGAAAACAAGGTTTTTCTTGCTGACATCGACCCAGCAACTATTGACGTGGTAAGCTTGGCTACCACGGAAGATTACGTGCTTAACGGTCTTGGTGTCGAAGTTAATACTACCTTAGGGAGTTCCAATTCTGTTCAAAACAAAAAGCCTTTCATGTCACCGCTGTCGAAGAAAATCGACAAAGGAAGTGATGGATCGACAGCAGAAAAGCCAAAATATGACTTTCCGCGAAGTATCAGCATTGGAAGTAGTAGCAATTGCTATGTTACGCGACTTTTCAATACTGTGCAACTCGTTCGAAGACTTAGGACTGCTTTACGCACTAAAGATGCACGCGTTTCTGAAACTGGTTCTGACGATTGGGGCATCGTGCGCTCTGCTTTGAGAGAAGAAGGATTGCTGGACGCAGCTGATATAGCTTATTTTCAAAGAGCTCGCACAGTGTTGGCAAACGAACAAGACTATGTTCTGAACCGCCCGACTGCAAGCGAAAAAGACAATGAAGTGCCTCGAAAAGTGACTGACAGCAATGCGAATCAGAAAACTAGCAAAACGACTGAACTATTAGCGAAATGTTTTTTATTTGATCCAGTAGATATAGAGATTCGCTTGCTTATAGAGCAGGTTCAAGCTCGTAAAAACTTTTTATCATTGTCGAACGAGTTGATGCGGCGCGAATCGTGGTGCAGTGTTCCCCCGGACTATGAGGAGGATCGACCCAGTATAATAGTCCCACTCGGCGGAGCCCCTTCTTCTGACCCATCTTCAATCGATGAGAATAGTCCCCAAATGATTCGACGTCGTCAAGATATGCAGTCATTACGCAGACTTCAAGCTGCGATCACTGCGGCCGAAGAAGCTCGTTCGCTATCGCTGTTTTGCGAATTTTCTGTTGCGGATGGTGGGCTCCCTCCGCATGCGCCGTTCATGATTGCGGACAGTACTTCGAATAATAGTAATGCAGTGCTTGGTGAGAAAGATGGCACATCGCCTGTTACTGTCGTGAATAATCAGAAACAATTAAAAAGTGTTTCGAGTAAAGTAGATACTGGAAAAACAAAAGCGCGTTCCTCCACCAAAACCCCCATGGAATTATTATTACAAAAAGAGCGAGAGCAGCATCTGCGTGCAAGAAGGGGCAAACCAGGCCCACCTACTCTCTCTTCCGCTAAAGGAGCGAGCATTTTACCAGCGTTGACGTTACCTAAAGAGATTGTAAAACTTCAAGGACCATCTCAGCGCAATATTGATTTGCTACTGCATAGTGCTCGCTTGGTAGCACGTATTCGAGAACTTTTATTAGAGCCATCTGAACATGCAAGTTCTAGTAAGAGAGTTCATATGGCTCACTCGGCGGAAAGTGTTACGAGATCAGTACGGATGCGTCTTAGAGGACGTGAAGCCAATGAGAGAGCTGCACAATTGGTACAACAGGCACTAGGATTTTATTTCAATGCCGGTGACGTTTCAAGCGTTATTGCTAGTAGAAATGTGAGTAGCTCAGCTGATACGAGTGAAAAAGCACGCATCAATGATAGTTCAATATCTGCTCTTGCACATCCCTTAAGTATTCCAGAGTTGCGATGCTATTACACCCTATTGAACGGACAGCACCGTCAGATTAAAGCTATTATCAATAAGCTGTATTCAGTCTACAGTAAAGCTTTTCTGCTGTGCAATGGCGCGGCTTCTGCTGCAAAATCATTTACTTCAAAAGCTATTAAGTTAAGCAATTTCGCTGGGGGTGTACCTGTTAACGAAGCGGAATGTTCGCAATGGCTGCTCCTGCGACCGGGCTCGCAGCTGGCAAACGATCTGCCACATCACGTTCTTAATCGCATCGGTGTGCGTGTTCCCAATGCAGAATGGACTGGAATAGCAAGCGCAATGCATGAGCTACAGCAGGTGTTACGTCTCACAGAGCAGGCTTACGGACGCTTTTGGTACAATAATACTTTGCCAAAAGTGCCTGGATCTGATCCCGAGAGTAAACATGCTGATTTAGGAGTCTTAATTTTAGTGCGAAATGCTAAAATTCTGGCACAAGAATACAAACAGATTTCTTTCGAATTGGAGGCTATTCAAGCAGCTTCGACAAACGGTTCTCGATATGACCGCTTTTCATACGCTTCTACCGGCAGCAGCATGATACGTAATGCGATATTTAACGTCCGAGCGGTTGAGAAGTTGCTCAAGAACTCGCTTAAATTCGGTCTCCGAATGGCAGAAGACTCTATATCTTTAGAGACACCAGAAGAAAGTTTTGATGTCGACCGAGGCCCGCTTTGCGCTGCAGTAAGACATTACAGACGATTGCTGCGCCTAAATGACGTGCTCTTGCGAATTGAACAGAGGATTGGATTAAGTGTCCTTAAAAAGGACGGACAAGAAGCAGCGCATAATCGTGATATGGCCCGCGCTTTTATACTCAATCCTTCCCTTGCACATGAGGTTTTATCTTCGGTAGAGTCTATTGGTGCGGGTATGTGGGAACATCCCGCTGCTCTGGCTGCCCAGGCGGGCTTACGACGGCGATCGAGTACTACAGGATCAATTCGTTTAAGTGTTATCAATGCATGCATTAATGGAAACGCTTCTATTGCAGCAGGGGTCACCACACAGGCGCGCAAGATGTATTTCCATGCAAAAGCTCTTCCTTTAACCCGATTTCCTTGGCTCAACACCAAGGCTTCAGTACTGCCGCCAAATGGAAAAGTAACTCAAGCTTATACAAGGTTACCACCACTTTTGGCTGCCCTTTCTGTATGGGTTAATGACCATTTCATTGAGCGAATTTGCCGACCATCACATGCAATTCAATCAGAGAATACTGCTACAGCTTTAAACTCTCTGACGGCCTGCGGGCGATCTTGTCCTGTGTTGCGTGACGAAATATTGCTTATGCTAATATCTCGTTACGATAGCAGCGAGTCTGCTTCACAACTGGCGGTATGGCGTGCGCTATTGTGCATGCTCACGGCTTTCCCTCCTTCGCTATGCTTTGAGCCCTACTTGGAATCATGGTTACGGGATGCCAAAGCTGAAACGCTTAGTCCTAATGTACGAAGTTTCGCAGAACACTGTCTACAGAGAATGCACGAAACTATATTTTTAAGTGGATATGGAAAGAATTTGGCAGAATTGATGGAGGCTCATGTTTCAGAAGCTGCTGCATATATCGATGCCATATGGAATCAGCAAGGGTCTCTGCACTTGGAAGCCTATCTGCCTACACGGCCCACTGCTAAACATGAGGTTCATTTTGAAGAGGAAGACTTAGGATACCACAACATGTTCAGTGCTGCCTTTAATAGCCAGAGTGCTGTGGCGGCCGAACCAGCGAGCAAGGTTAAGGACATGACAGACAAAACAGTGGAAAGCAAGCAAGAGGTAAGAATATCAAAGACAGGGCATGGGAGAACATTGTTATCCAAAATTTTACACTCAGATGACGATGAGGATCAGCTTGTAGAACAAAAATTAGCTGATCTGCATTTTCAATCTCCCGAGCAACCGAAAGCACTTTTCCCATCCGACTTTATTTCAAATGAAGACACGAAGATGTCAAAAATTTATTATAAGAGGGCATTAGAACCCCAGTTATCATGGAATATTTGAATTTGTTGTTGTAAATGTTAATATGGTAAGCATTCACAAACCAAGTGAAGCCCACAAATGGGATCCCTCGGAGATCGCCATGCTTGATTAACCCTGCTGCTGTTAAAGCTATACAAACCAGCAAGTCCTAGTTCATTAATTTCCTTTAATAATGGAAGGTGAAGATGATAATGTAGTCGTCGGCAATGACGGTGAGCCCATGTCCAAGAATGCCCAGAAGAAGCTTCTGAAGGCAAAGGAGGCCGAGGCCAAGAAGAAGGAAAAGGCAGATGCTAAGGCCATCCTCAAGGAAACTGCTGGTCCATCCAAGGGAAAACTTGGAGGTGATGATGAAGAGGTAGATCCTACTAAGTACTTCGAGAATCGCACAAACGCGCTCGCTGTGTTTGAGGTAAGTTGTATCTTCGAAGTTTATAAGAACTTTATGTTTACTAGGACTTAGCTAACCCATGCTTGCTATTTTTTGCCTGTTATAATTATAATTACAGCGGGAAGGCGGTAATGCATACCCACATAAGTTTCACGTTTCAACTCGTATTAGTGAGTTCATTGAAAAGTACAGCAGTTTGGGTGATGGTGAGCATTTACAGGAAGTTGTGTCAGTAGCTGGTCGTATTATGTCCAAGCGTGTGCAAGGCAAGCTGCTCTTTTATGACTTGCATGGTGAGACTCTCAAGATCCAGATCATGAGCGATGTGTCCAATTACGAGTCTGGAGAAGATGGCTTTCGTGATATTCACGCGCTTATTAAGAGAGGAGATGTCGTCGGTGTAAAGGGATTCCCCGGCAAATCCAAGAAAGGCGAGCTTTCTATTTTCCCCAGCTCCATCACCTTGCTATCACCTTGCTACCACATGCTTCCCAAGGGCTACAATGGTCTCAAGAACCAAGAGGTTCGTTACAGACAACGCTACCTCGATCTTATCATCAATCCTGATGTGCAGAAAGTATTCCAGGTCCGTTCTAAGATTATTAAGTATGTACGCAAGTTCTTGGATGATCGTGATTTCCTCGAAGTCGAAACCCCTATGATGAACATTCAGGCGGGTGGCGCAATTGCAAAACCTTTCGTAACTCACCACAACGACCTCAAGTTGGATATGTTCATGCGTATTGCGCCCGAGCTCTATCTCAAGCAGTTAATTGTAGGTGGCATGGAGCGTGTATATGAGATCGGCAGACAGTTCCGTAACGAGGGTATCGATTTAACTCATAACCCTGAGTTTACTACTTGCGAGTTTTATATGGCTTTCGCTGATTTCAACGACCTTTTGGATTTGACTGAGCAAATGATATCCTCCATGGTCCTTGAGATCACCGGTTCATATGTGATCGCTTACGCTGCAACAGAAGGCGAAGAGCCTGTTATGGTGGACTTCTCACCTCCGTGGCGCCGGATTTCTATGATGGACGGTTTGGAACAAGCCATGGGAATTAAAATGCCTCCTTTGGATGCTCCCGAAACACCCAAATTCTTAGAAGGATTATTAAAGACACACAATGTTGATTGCCGCGCCCCCAGAACTGTAGCCCGTATGATCGACAAACTCGTCGGACACTTTTTGGAAGAACAATGCATTAACCCTACCTTCGTGACTGACCATCCCGAGATGATGTCTCCTTTAGCCAAGCATCACCGTAGCAAGGCAGGTCTTACTGAACGCTTCGAACTATTTGTCATGAAGCGCGAATTGTGTAATGCATACACGGAATTAAATAATCCCGTAATTCAACGCGCTCGTTTCACAGAACAAGCGAAACAAGCTGCAGCCGGCGATGATGAAGTACAGGTACGTATTATTGTAGTATTAGAGTCGCAATTATAATTCATTAGTATCAATCGTTTGTCTGTTGTTCTGTGTTGTGTTTTGGGTGTTGGCGTTGCGCTACCTCCATTGGATCTAAAAAGGACCCTTCATGAGAATTAGAGCTTCAACGCGCCCATATACTGATATCAGCGGCATTGAACACCTATTGTTTAGTCGAAAAACGGCTATAACGCGGTGCCTGTCACAGCTGCACATTTTTTTCTGATCCCAGAAGCCTCCATAGAGTGGGATGGGATACCTGTTTTCTGCTTTTGTCTGTTTCTAATATGTTCCTTTCTGTTATATAATGTCACAATTCTTCTTATTGTCGAATAAACTCATAGGCCTGTGACGAAGACTTCTGCGTTGCCTTAGAACACGGCTTGCCACCTACCGCGGGCTGGGGATTGGGAGTAGATCGCTTGACTATGTTCCTCACGAACAAGTGGAACATCAAGGAAGTTCTCCTTTTCCCGGCTATGAAGCCTGAACCAACACAAGCTCAAATGCAAGCTGCAGCTGAACTCAATAGAGCAAATGCGTCAATGGCTGCATTGAACGTGAACCCTCCTGCGGCACCTTGAAAGGGTGTTATCTCTTGCCGAAAGCAAGCGGATTATCCTAAGGAGATTTTCTTGTGAACATCATAAATTACTTATAAAAATCTATTTCTTTCAAAAAAACAAGCTATATAAACTCGATTTGGCTTCGCCTTGCTGCTGTGAACCTACAATATCCTGTTTTTGCTTATTCGGTTTCAGGACTTCAAAAAATGAACGACATGGCAGGCTCGGCCTCTCTTGCAGGAGGTATGTGCGAGCTGCTCCTTCCACAGTATTTCGAGCTTGCAGACCCCCTTTTTCGCCCGCAGAATTTGCATTCAATGTTTGGATTTGTGCAGCTTGCTCCAAGAATGCCATGTTCTCAAAACGTTTGCGCCAAATGGCTGTGCATTGCTCGACAGCTTCTAGTAATGAATTAGCCACATCGCTGGTAGTCCCTAAAGGCAGGTATGACATAAGTCGCTCAAGTGTTAAAACCGAATTGCACGCATCATTAGATGTCGATCCGTTTTGCATTTTTTGCTGATTGTAAGACAGCACAAGCGCACGACTGACCACGCTCATAACTGTGATGCACGAGAACAGCTCATCGATGTCAGTTTTACATGCATTCTCATCTGCGTGATTCTGCTCTTTCGTATTGCTGGTCCCTGTGCCAATACTGGCAGTCAAATTATTCAACATACCTCCCATGTTTTCAAATAAACTTTTCTTGCCCTTACTAGGACTGTGCCATTTACTTGCATTAAGAACTCGACGACAGTATCGCAAGCACAATGCAGCTTCTGCTTTAGTGGGTACAAGCGCATCCGCTACAGAAGTTTTTGATGTTATAAATGACCATATTATTCGTTCGACAAGAACAAGTTCTGCAGAAGCAGTAATTTCCGAGTCATCAGATTCTAGCCTGCGTAAAGGGAATGCGTTTTCATCCGATGCGCGATGACGAGGCGAAGGTGGAGATGCATGCAATATTTGACTATTATTACTACTCGAATTTGAACTATCAGCAGCGGTGCTCAATTGCATGCTTTTGCTATTCGCATTGGACATTGTACCTTCCGATTCATTTGCTAGGATGCTTCCTGTGAAGATTGCCATTACAGTGTCGAGAACTTCAGCTGAAATAAAAGAATCTGCATTAGAAGCTGTGAATTTATTTGAGCTTTTGTTTTTTTGCTGTCGAACTTCTTCAGGAAAAAGAAGAAGTCCAGCTACTTCTTTAATGATATCGGCTACAGCGCCCATGCCTCGGCCCAGGTGGGCTTGCTCTTCGATGCCCAGCCCCATCTCACGCATCGCGGAGCCGTTCCATGTAAATCCTGCATGAAGAAACGAATAATACTTTAACATAAGCATCGGAGTCATAAAATCAGAGTCCATATAAGCCGGAAACACACTTAAATTGCACCCTCCACTGCTTGTTGGCGAGTCCAGGAGAACATCTCCCCGTGCTTTGGCAACACATTCACTCATTGTGGACATAAATCCTTGTGCTGAAACCACAGGTTTGGTAAAAAGCGCAGAAGGATATACAACATCCATGTCAGGATGCAAAATTGCAGCAATTCCAAGATTACTTGCAATTCTAAGAGGATTGGCCGCTTTTTGAGTCCACGCAGAAGCCCCAATACACACACTACAGAATCCCGCCAATTGGGCTTGCTGCAAGATATTAGTTATAGCCAAACTGACCACATTTTCAATACCCCGAGTTGTCAAAGCTTTTCGATTGATATGGATGTTGTTAACGGATACAGATACAGTAGCATCCTCGGAGACAGAGCTCGACAAAGCTTCAAGCATTTCGTTTGCCAGTGCCCGCTGCTCGAACAAGAATAATACATTCAGGCTCTTACTACTGCAATTTCGCAAAAGTTCTATATCAACGCATTGCCGAAGACTAGACACAACAACTGTGGGAATGAGCTCTACACAATGGCGACTACATACTTCGAAAATAGCAAAAAGCTTTGTGTTATCGTGATTTTCCAAAGTGCCGACGTTGTCGTTAGTACCAATGCGGTTGGCCGTGTTATCCCCTTGAACGTTTGCTGTCTTGTCAATTGAACTATGCAAGCAGTCTACAACAAGATGGATCATGTTTATTCTCATCTTGCTCAGAAGCTGAACCATAGCTCTCAACACGCGAGCATTGAGCCTTGCGGCTCGACGATGCGACCACATTACTGCTCTGTTAGCAATATCGGGCCAATCATTAATTACCAGCGGGTAGAGAGAAATTGCAGTACCGTTCAGCAAATTAATGCCCCCGGAGAGAGCGGAAGGATAGGTATTACTTATCATTGGACTTGAACGGGCATCGCCATGAGTTGGAGTCGGCTCCACTGAACTGACCTTGCCATTCCGTACGACTACGACTTCACTGTGAAGCTGCATAAGTTGTATGAACGCATAAATGGAATAAAGCAAACCTGTTTGATCTGCAGCCACTAGCATAGCTCGGTCTTGAGTAATAACGAGCTCAAATTGATGAGGCTTCGGACAAAGACTGCGATCGATACACAAGCTCAGACTCGACCCAGGAACTGAGCGCTTGACTTGCGCAGTTAGTCCAAAGGAGTCAAATACATCCATAAGACCACTCCATGTAAGCAACGGATAAATGTCAATATCAGAAGACACAACGGAAATATATATAATCGAATTAGATTGCAGAATGAGCGGCGCTCCAAGAGTGCGTCGTTGACGCTGCGCAGGCGGCCACAGGACTAGCAGCGGTTGCCTGGCAAGATAATCTTCCTCATCTTCTGAAGATTCCGCCGATCCCTCGCTTTGCCGGAGCGCCTTGCGGGCCAATCGTTCATCCTCCCATTCCACCTGTGAGAAAGGGTCGTTGGCCTTTACAGCAGCTGCAGCTGCTTTGCGCACTAACTGACGTTGTTCATAGATAGCTCTTAGTGGATACGATGGCTTAAAAGTAGGTTTACTCGTTTGCTGCAACAGCTGTGCGATTTCTACAGAAGGCTTGCTTGCTAGTAGGTCTACATCTGAGTAAGCGCCTTCTTCCAATAGCATGGAAACCAACGGTGCGTTATTGGCTTTACAAGCCAGTAAAAGAGGAGACTCATGCAATAAGTTTAAAGCATTTGCATCGCAAGCGTGCTCTAGCAATATCCTACTCGCATCTGTATGCCCGAAAGAACATGACCAGTGCAAGAGCGATTCTCGATTGGGTCCACCGTCGACGATATCTATTGGCACTCCTCCATTTAATAACTTTAATATGCGATCAAGTTTGTTCATTGCCACGGCTTCAAAAAGAAAAACATGATAAGCTTGCAATGTGGTGCTATTTCCGCAAGAATTATACGGTTTTTTACCTATAAATTCACCACTTGTGCCAAGCACTTCCAAGTCACAGTCCACATTTAAGAGTGCCCTGACAACATCCGAATGATTGTGATGACTTGCTAAATGCAATGCACTTGCACCATCCTCAGGGCGTTGTCTAGATAACAGAGCGCGGAATTGTCCAGGATCTAGAATTACAGTTCGCAAAGATGCAATGGCGCTCTGCACTACATCTGTACGCCCCAACACACTGGCGTGAAACAAAGCAGCCATGGCTTCTTCGGCTAGTTGATTCGACATGTTTTTTCTCAGTGCTGAAATGGATGTTTAATTAAAATACTATCTAACCTCAACTATCCTAGCCCTTCAACAAAAGGTGGTAAGGTAAAAAAGGCAATGCAAACCAAAGATTTTTTCCAAACTATGAAAGACAAACGAAGAAGTGAGTTTACTTTTACAAATCTTTGTAATATACTCGAATATCCACAGATATCTGCAAGGGAATGGTCTCAAAACTGAGCCCAACCTGTCCCGTATGCGACAATCTGCAAGGTCTGAAAAGTTCCCACCGAAAGTTAAGCCTTAC
>JACCDO010084252.1_pt1 | contig 14426 bp, 14 predicted proteins | sample 7446101 | NCBI WGS metagenome assembly JACCDO01 (sample SAMN15323440, study PRJNA562643) | freshwater metagenome | isolation source: river surface water | place: USA:Blue River Watershed | collected 2017-08-16
GAATAAAAATAATTTTGTTGGTTTTTTACGTTGCATAGCAACTAGCACTACGTGCGTAAAAAACCAACAAAATTATTTTTATTCTATCTAAAAAATCAGAAGAAAAAAATATTTGCAAAAAAAAATATGAAAAATTTAGGAAAAATGTGAAAAAAAAGTTTTAAGATTTTTAAGATTTTTAAGTTTTTGATTTTTTTAGAATTTTTAACTTTTAAGAATTTTAAGATTTCTAAGTTTTAGAATTTTTTAGATTTTTTAACTTTTAAGATTTTTAAGATTTCTAAGTTTATAGAAATATTAAAAAAATTGCTTAAAGAATAAAATGCATAGTTGTTATATGGCAAAAAGTATTACAATAACAGACCATGATATTGTGGAGTTCTATAACAATAACACACACCTGAACCCAACGGACATAAATCGCACCTTCATAGAGATATTAAAAACTCTCTCTACCGACCTTTCTAAAACTCTAGAAAACACCAAACTGGAAAAGTTGAAAACCTCAATAAATTCCTTGAAGGAAGAAGTGCAGAAGATGAAACAGGAACAGGCAGACACAACAAGGGAAGCATTCAAGACGTTCACACTTGAAAATATAGAAAAGATTAATTCTGTAGTAGAGAAAAATACAAGCGCACTCATAGATAAAACAACCAATATCCTGAACGATATTATTCCTAGGAACCAAACCAACAACCAACAGAGGGTGGAATCCATTGTGAGAGAATTCCACAATAGTATTTCTGCTGATACAAAGAAATTGCTGGAAACAAACACGAGAGACGATGAAAAACTAAAGAGTTTGATTAATGGAATAGACAACAAGTTCAGCACCATGTCTGTTCAACTACAACAACCATTAATCAACTTCATGAAAGCCAGCGAAGAGAGAATGATGGGAGACATTGACAAACTCAAAGAATCTAGTTTTATCCAAGCAAAAGAACAAGAAAAAATGAGTGCCGAGATTATGGAATTCTTGAACAAATACAAACATTCTGCAAACGCAAAAGGGATAGTGTCTGAAAATATGTTGTATAATGCCCTACAGAACGTGTTTCCTACAGACGAAATCATAGATTGTCGTAGCGAAACCGCATCATGCGACTTTATGGTGAACCGCAAGGACCCCAAGCTTCCATCTATCCTAGTAGAGAATAAAGACTACGGACGACAGGTAGAAACACGTGAAGTTGTCAAGTTTGAGAGAGACATTCAAGAGAGAAAATGCCATGGAATATTCTTGTCGCAGTCAAGCGGTATCACCTTCAAAGAACCTTTCCATATAGATATCATTGAAGGATTGATTCATGTCTATGTCCCCAATGTCATGTTCAACATAGACAAGATAAAAATTGCCGTCGATATTATTGATAATTTAGCACCTGCGTTGTCCTTTGTAGAAGAGAACTACGAACAAGACAATCTGGTAATATCCAACGCAGAAATTGAGTTGTTGACAGACGAATACAAGAAATGGGGAGAGAAACGCAACCAGACGATTGAATTGATGAGAAGTGCAATCACAAACGTGGAAAGCATGCAGCTACCATCTGTGCAGAGCATTCTTATATCTGCTGGAAAAATTAATGCATCTGCGTCACTCATGTGCCCATGCTGCAAAAATTACATGGGAAAAAGCAAACAAAGTCTTGCTGCACACATGCGAAAATGCAAGCTTAATCCCAAAAGTTCAACATATGAAGGACAGAATGGCACATTACTTCAGGATTCATCTAACCCACCACCGCAAATAAAAATAGTCTTAGATTTGTAGTTCTCTTTTTCTTTCTACAAAATATTTCATAGAGAGAAATTATCCCTATAATTATTCACCACGTCCAGAAACTTATTTACACATTTGGCAGACGCATGTTAATTTACACCTTTTCTCATTTAAAATGGGTGTTTTAATTGAGAAAAGGTATAAAAAAGTTCCTGATTTGGACAAAAATTATTTTATTTTCTGTATATACTTTATGAGCGTAGAGAGAAAAGACAACATTACTATTGTATCTGGATATTGGCCAGTTCGCAATAAACACACACATCAAGACTATTGTAAATGGTTTGAGAATACATTGAAAATAAATCAACGCATGTATTTTTTCTGTGATACACCCACAAAAGATATAATATTACCATATCGCGAAAACTTGGAAACTATTTTTGTTGAACATCCTATCAATAAATTTCATTCAAATAATTTTTATAACAAGTTTTGGACACATCGCACCCAAATTCCATCTACCGAACTTGGCAAAATTTGGCACGAAAAAATCAATCTCATGAAACTTGCAAAGGATATGGATGGTGAAAATGCAACAGAATTTTATATTTGGTATGATGCAGGCGCCTTTCCCTTTAGAAATGAACCTCCGCCAAGTATTCGCTTGAATATAAAAGACTTAAATAGTTTTCCACATGATAAAATATTGTATAGCGACCCATATCCTTCTAATGGCGTCCATACTTATGCCAGCACTATTCACATTATACACCGAGATTTAATTGATAACATACACATACTTTATTATGCATACCTTCATAGATTTACCTATTCAAAACAGAAAGATTGGCAATATGGGTCCGATAGAATGGTTTTTACTGAATTAATAAAAGATTATCCTCAATTATTTTGCAAAATTTCACTTGGGTCTGGAGAAAATATTAGGCAATTATACAACAACATAGTATAATTCTATTTTTTACATAATTCGCACATGATTTTTTTATTTTTATCTATAATGTCTTTATTAAATTTACTTATTGAATCAACTAGTTTTTCATAAACTACTGGCGAATCTTCATTGTTCAATGTATCAATTAATTCTGAAAACCGCTTTTCATATACTATACCTGGTATATTATAAGCCTCTTTTGTTCTTTTATCAACTATCATTGGCTTTTTAAAGGATAATGCTAACGAAATCATCCCTGTAAATCTGTCATAATTTATATATGATGCATTACGTAATAACATATAACTACTATTGTTTATTATTTCGGTTAAATGTTCATATTGAATATTGTAATATACAACAACATTTGGAAATCTTGTTAAATTATCGTAATTTCCATCTCCCCATATAACAAAATTAAACGTGTGCTGGCTATTTTCTATAAAATACTGCAAATCTTCATCTACCCACCTATTCATAAAATAACCCACAAATGTTATTGACTTATTATAACACATGTGCACATCTTTTGGATTATACACTGGAAGCATATACGATACATTCTCGCCTTCTACAAATGGAGTTAACGATATATATCTATTAGATAAATCCCTTAACCATGATACATGTAGTAATGAAATCACACTTGGATGATGCAATACATCATCATCACTTGATAGCTTAATTATTTCATCATACATTGGAATAATTTCCTCCGTTAATTTTTCTGTTATTTTAATAACCTCAATATTAGAATACATTTTACAAAGAACATGTTCTTCTCCTTTTGTATTATTTGAAATATATAATGTTATATTGTGTTCTTGTAATATTTCACATAAAAAAAACAAACACTCACAATGCCCAAACTTTGAAATAATTGCAATTTTCATATATACATACATATTCTATAAATATATATGAAATTAAACGCCTAACCACACAATAATCATTATGATAAGATAGAATAAAATTATCAGTTGGCAACCATTTTTGGTATATTTCGTATGTAAATTTAGATGGGTGAATGATAAGGTCTGCATGCGCAAATAACTTACACGCACAAATATTTCTTGTCTATTGCCGTGTTCTCCGCTACGCGTCTTATTATCTTGCCAAAGTCTCTCTTCACTTCTACGTCATCTACTGGACCAATTGCTTCCATATTGATTCTCAAGTATTGCTCGTTTTTTCTGCTATTGTATTCCGTGCAACCTGGATTCGCCTTTTTCCAGTCGTCCACCCTCAAGATATTCTTATGCGTCAGTTGCTTGATTATCTTTCTGAGTCTGTCCAAGTTGGCATTATCACGCTCCCATTTGTTATCATCCTTGATATGAATAATTTCTCGTTTGACGTCGCTACAATGAATCGGTCTCTTGGTTATATCCAAACTATTCAAGCGGTCAACAAATACTCTGGACATGCCTTCGGCAAAGCCTATTTCACCCATCTTTTCCAGCTCTGGCAGACTCAATTCAAGCGATTTAATAAAATCCTTCATATTCATCGCATCTTTGCAGGTCTCGTTCAAGAATACATTCAAATTAAACGTCTTGTTATTATTGTTGCTATTGCTAATCGTATTATTCACTTGACTATTTTTCGCGACCTCTATCATCGTCTTGTTTTGTTCCATCATTTGGTTGCTTTGTTGTATTAATAGGTTTTTGAACTCTTGGTTTTGCTTGACAAGTTCAAGTATGAGATTCATTTGCATATTATCGACAACTGGTAGGGGGGCTGATTGAACTGGTTCGGTATATTTACATATTTTTTTATGACGAGAAAGTCCAGAAGCATGTTTGTATTGAGTATTACACACTAGGCATATGTGCTTGGCGTTAAAAAAAACGCCATCATTATCATTGACACGATGAATGTGTTTAAGGGTTGCTATATGTCGTTGATAGTCGCAGTTTTTACTGCATTTAAAGTCGCATGATTTACATTCATATTTTGGCGTTTTATTTAACGCCAAAAGCGATAGATTGTTATCATTCATTATCTAATATAGGATAACAAAAAAAACGCCTAAAGAATCCGCATAAAAATAAAAAAAAATTATCGTCTCATTTTTAAAAATATTTTTTCGGTCGTGAGACGCTAATTTTTCATTATGCTCACAAATGATCGAATTCCCAAAAGTATTTTGGGAAATCCAAAAATGGACATTTATAAATGTCCATTTTTCAAAATCCCATTGGACTTTTGAAGCAAAAAATCGATAATTTACAAGGTGGGAACTTTTAAGGCCCCACAAAAACAATATTATTTTTTGTTGAAAGGCGATTAACTCCCCTTGAATGACCTATTATCAGTAGGTATGATACACCTTTGCAAATATGTAAAGGTGTATTATCTGCGTTTTTAACGGATACGACGTTTTTTTGTTTTGTTGCACTGACAATCTTTGAATAATCCAGGAATAAATTTACCCATTTTGATGTGCTCAATTTCAGCAGGTTTTAATCCACGTTTAATATTTGAAACAAGCTTACCACTTTTGTAATATTTCACACTTTTGTTTCCTTTGCCTTTTTTAATCAATACTTTGCGGACAATTTTTTTGCCACCAGTTTGACTACATTGCGTATTAGAATAGTTGAACGCCGAATTAGAGGACATTTATATATTTTGCAAAGAAAAATAAATAAATGCGTAATATATAAAATGAAAGAATTGTACGTTCATTTGTTTCACATTTTGATAGTTGGAACCATTTTTTTATATGTTGGAATTAAGTCTACCAACACCCCACCATTTATGTATCCAGTTTTGTTGACTCTAGGCATAGTTATTCTTTTTTATCATGCATATAAAGTTTATCTTAAAGTTTCCGCGGGTAAAAATCCATGGGTAAATTTATTTCATATATTGATAGTTGCTCCTGTTTTAATTTATATTGGATATAACAAACAAACAACGCCAAGATATATGTACGAGTTCTTGTTAATGTTGGGATTTGCGGCAATTGGATATCATGGTTATTACGCAATTGTGAGTAATTGATTTACCAAAGTTTGTCAACCCATTTTTTAGTAACAACCAAGTCTACACTTTCAAGCGCGCCTTGCACCCAGCCTTGGTTCATGCTTATCATCTCTCCTACAACAAGCATACAAGGTAATGGTGTCTGCGCTTTCTTAATAAATTCTTTACGATTCTTGAAATTATTAGGGAGGGGGTCATAATAATGAGTCCCAACTGGCCAATAAAAATCCAGTATAGCATTTAGATGAAGTGTTCCGTTGGGTATACCGAGAGACAACTCTAATAAATCGCAAAAATACTCTCTATTTTCTGGTGTATTTTCTAATCGGGGTTTTAAAATCTTTGCATCTTCATTGTCTGAATACGCAATCATATATACACCATTATCAGAATCCATCGGAATAATTTTCTGAAGTGGCCCTGGAACTATCGTTAGGCCATGAACGTATTCTTTCATAATTTGTATGGATTGTTTTGAAAATTTTCCATATAAACGCAGAAATGCTTGTCCATGAATTTGTTGATAAATGCTGTTTTTATCGTTTGCACCAGGCACAAGTTTTAAAACACTTGGAATAGTAGTTGCTAAAATAACTTTATTGCATGAATAGGAAACATTTTTATCTGTATGAACAACAAAATGACACGGAGATGGGTTTTCAATATAATCCACATTACTAGATGTGCGAATATTTTTTAGACCAATCTTTTTAGAAATCGTTTCAATCAGTTGTTTCCATGGGATGTATAGACCGGTCCAGTCGCCATAATTATCTTCCAACCCATAATGATAGAGCGTGTCATATACATCTTCGTTTTCGTAGTCGGTGTATCCAAAACACATGGTAAAATGATTATACAAATCTTCGCCCAAAATAGGCAACGCAAACTCCCTAAATGTTTTCCTGACTGGTCCTTTACTTTTTGCGTCTTTAAAATGTTGTTTCAATACATTAATTACTTTTTTTACATTACAGGGCGGAGAAATAGTAGATGCATAATTATGCGTAACTGGAAACTCATTATATGGTATTTTCAATTCTCTTAATAAGTTAATTAGTAAGTAATCTTTTTCTTTGCGCCCAATACCTGCACCATTCACTACCATGGTTCCTTGAAACATTTCATTTCCTGTTCTGCCACCTAGCCAACGTTTTTTATAACGTTCAAGAACTAATAATTTAGTTTCAGGTGCCATTTGTAAAATTTTATATGCACTATAAAGACCTGAAATACCACCACCAATAATAATTATATCATAATTATGTTGATTAGACATATAATCATGATAGATAATAAATCGTACTATTTAACATTGCATCTTACTTGTCTATACAATTTTGTCCGCAAATAATGTCATGAAGACAAGATTACTAAATTGTTTATTAGCATATATACGCGATAGAACGTTTGTGATATACCATTTTGAATAATCTATAAATTTTCCACGTCCTGCTTGAGGTACCATAAAATAATTATATTTCATTATTGCAATTATTGATTTTTTAAACTTATCTAACAAAAAGCTGTAATCATTATCAGATGTTTTCAACAAAATATATTTTATATAATAATAAACCTTTTCTTCAAACGCTACATCTATTTTTTGATGTGTATATACAAGTTGTATATTCATTGGTATATCTATAGTTGTATCAACCATTCTACTTGGATTATAAAATACATCAAAACTCTGGTCTTCTGACATTACTGGGAAATTTCTCTCAGAGAGAAAAATGTCTTCTTGAGAGGGTGCCATAAACGCATTTTTAGTATATCTTATATCAATGTCTGCAATAACAGATAATTTTCCATTGGGTTCAAGATGAGATATTTTGAAAACGTTTGGATTCCTAGCATATTGTTTTATCGGGTTCAATACTGAAATGAGCGCCGAGGGTAAAGTTGTCTTTATAATCCATTCTATCATTGAACATATATCTCCTGCTACCATACCGCTATCTGTATACATCCCTGGTTTTGTTTGGACAGCTTCTCGGTCAGCTGGCACTAACAATATATCTATATCATCACTAATCAAGAATTGTTTTGTATCTATACTATTTGAAAATGATACTTGTAGGGCTTTACTGCCTTTTAAAATAAGACGATATTTTGTGGTTTTCAACAAATTTGTTAATTGTCCAATAATGATAAAGGTTACACAAGACATGAAATTGTAATACATATTACTCTGTAAGGTGTAATTTGTAAGATTAGATGTTATCAATCCACAAACTCCAGTGATATTACCCGAATCAATATATGTTTGCAATAAACTCATAGTTGATGCAATTATAGCATCTGGATTAACGCCAAGCATTCTCAATCCAGATAAATCAGGATAAATATATGCAACTTTGGGGGCACTCGGGATTGGTGCAACGATACTAACATATGGGGTGGTATCCATTTGACTAGATTGCGAGTTGCCAAATGTTTCTTGACTACTTTCTTCCATCTTTGAATATTTTTCGGGTTCATCTTCAAAAACAGGAGGTGTTCTTGCAGACAATCTTTGTTTTTCTCTAGCCCGTGCTTCTTCTGCTTCTGCTAATGTTGCAGCTAATTCTGTGGCCGCGGTCGCAGCAAGAGCTCCTTCTGCCTTTTTCTGAGCTCTTTTTGCCGCTTTTGTAGCTTTTTTCTCTTCATCGGTGACCCGTTTCCGTTCTGCTTCTGCTACCTTTTGCGCTTCATCTGCTACCCTTTTCCGTTCTGCTTCTGCTTCGGCAGCAACTCTTTTCCGCTCTTCCGCTTCCGCTCGCAACCTCGCTTGTTCAAATCGGACTCTTTCTTTTTCTGCTTCTACTACTTTTTTCCTTGCTTCTTCTTCTGCAAGGTCTTTATCTGTCTTCTTTTTCTGTTGCGCTTGTGGTTTCGGTTGTGCCTTTTTAGACCCCTTATTATCAGCTTTTGGAGTATCTTCTTCAAATTGTGCTAATAATTCGGCCTCGCTCATATTTTGTAGTCTCTCCTGTTCTTTAATCTCCGCAATATAACCCGATATGCTGTCGCCTAACCAGCGTGATATTGCCATTGGTAGTCCTGGTTCATACCATTCAACACAATATTTTATTATATATCCTTTATATTTTTCCCAAAAATTGCTTAACAGGTCATACATATATTTTGTGCTGTTCCTAATTATTATTGCATTCACATTTGCGCTTCCATCAGGATTAGAACCCACACTTATCATGTTTTTCATTAAAAGATAAAGTTTAACAGACTCAACCCTATCTCCAATAAGTTTTATACCATTTTCTCTAAATTGGTCAGCATGTATCTCTGGGTAATAACTATCTTTGTAGTAACGAAATAATGCTTTTTGCATAAGTTGGTTTGATTTAATTAGTTCCATTAATTCAACTATCACCTTCTTATCTTCTAGGAAAGATACGGCCGTACATAAAGGCGTTGTCCAGGTAAGTGGGCTTACACGTTCAACTATATGAGGGTCTACACCATGTAATCGTCTAGTTAATTCTAAACATATAGTTTTATCAGGTATGCAATAATATATTGCATCTAACATACCTATTAAAGTAGGGTTATAGTTGTAAATAGTATCATTATCAATACCTGCAAGATAACTAGCTTCGTCAAATATATCTTCTGGTATACCTTTCGCGTCATCATTATCTGCTTCTACAGCATAATCTGCTATAAATTGGTTAGATTTTACATATAATTTCATAACCCGTGGTAGTTGATTATCGCCAGCGGAAAAATCAATAATTTTTAAACCATAATTTTCTGATGTACTTGGGTAGTATCCTATTAAAAAATCGTAATGTTTAGGTGAACTCATCCGCCTGTTAAATGCGACTATATCATGTAATAAGGTAATTATGATAGTATAATTAGGTGGTTTTGTTTTTGAATTTCTTATACCACGAACAAAATCTATAAATCTTCGTTGAAATTTTATCATTTCTGCATATTCAGCATTTGTAAATTTTTTGGTACGCATTGGAATTTGAATCAGCTCATTCATGTGCGCCATGATATCATCACGTGAGCGTTGTTCGGGTTGTCTGGCACTGGGCGTAAAAACAGACCCGACACTACTTAGACTCTTCTGAACCGCACCATATGCTTTCGCAAGCACATCACTACCGCCTTTTATTTTTATTGTTTTTCTGTCTGGCCTAGTATATTTTTGACTCGCATATTTGCTCCTATTTTGGACTGGATTTTTACGAGTCTTATTATGTTTATTTGTAGGTTTGTTCCTATTTTTATATTTATGAATAGTACGTTTTTTATGTCTCATTTATAATAATCATATATTTAAAAATCAGTTAACTTGTAAAATATTGCAATGAATAGTTAATAAAATCATCGGCTAGATGTTGTCATTTATTATACATTCGCCGAATTTATAAAAAAATTGAAATCGTAATAAATCTGTCAATGAGGCAGTATCAAGACATATTCAAGATGGCCGAAGAGACTGGAACCATGACAAATAACACATATTACCAAATTAACAAACAAAAAATACAAGAACAATATGCTTCAAAGAGAGAAGATAAGTTGGCTTATCAGATTGAATACAATCTCATAAATCGCGAGAAATATTTGGATTATCAAAAGAGTTATTATGAATCCAAAAAGGATGAGATATTGCGCATGAAGAGAGAAAAAATAACATGCGAATGCGGTAAGTTAGTTTCAATGGGATATATGACAGCCCACAAAAAGACCAAGAAGCATTGTGCGTTTGAGGCGTTGTCTAACCTCACGCCCGAACCATCGTGTTCAACATAGACTGGGATTGCAAGTATCATCGTGTTAACCTTTTATTATTATGCTTTCGTTTTGTGTATCTATATTTATATTTTCCTTTTGGGCGGTTGGTTTTTCTTTTGGCGCGTCGTCTAGGTTTTTTCTTTGTAGTGCGCCGTCGGCGACCTCCGCCGAGCTCTGGCTCCCAATACTCACCACGTTGAGAATCTGCGGGTGGTTGCATTTCTTTTACACGGGCTGGTATTTTTTCTGATTCTACTTTTTGTGCCTCACTTGCAACCACTTTTCCGCACCTAAGCACCTTTACGTGCGCTTGGTCTTGATAATATTCACAACCAGAATCAAACAATGCTAGTCTTAGCTTGAATGCGTTTGCTATGGCGAATAATGCAGCGAGGTTTGTCTGATGTGTTTCGTGTAATGATTCTATAGCACGTACAGCAATATTTATATTTGGATTACTCATAGCATGCTGATTTCTAATCTTTATATATTCTATATATTGCGCGGGATTCGTCATTATATTTCTCATACTTATATCTTCTATCACAACATCTCCCATTAGATTTACGTGCATCCCATAATTAGCATAATATCGTTCAGTCTCACCCGGAGTAGATTCACAGGTGAAATTTTTACATATATTTTTCGCGGCACTTATTGGGTAGCTTGACCACGATGTATGAGAATCTGCTATTTCTTGTATTTGTTCATACCACGGCTTATCTGGGTCAGCATCGCCAATAGTTTCCATAATACGTCCATAATTGGAATCAAATGTTGCTCTTAATACGTGTCGGGTGAAATATATAATTAATTGCATTACATTGTTCGTAATTGGTATACCAGAGTCTACAAGGCTTGTCATAAATGTCTGGATAGTAGCCTGTTCAACTTCTCTTGAAGAGAGAACTCTATCTTCCTGTAGAGCACCTTCTTTTGGTTCGTCTGCCTCCTCAAAAATACCACATACACCACATGATACTTGTGATATAATCATACACTGATTGGCATACCTTTCAAAACGACTAATCTCAAGTGGAACAGGTTCTTCGCCATATGTCTCTCTGTAAAGTTTGACCCACACTTGTAATATTGTACTTTCATCGCGGATTTGTTCTACAACCTCTTTACCTAATGTAGTATCTTCTATTAATAAATTAGCGTGTGCGCTAGAAGTAATTACCACATACTGCCCCAATTCGCCTCTTATTATTGTACGTTGTTCTACTATCTCATTGTATTGCCGAATATAATCTATTATTGCGTCTATTTTATCTTGTGTCAGGTCTTTATATGGAACTATGAGCCTTTCTTGTACAAGTATTTGTGATTTGATATTTTCATTTATAAAACTCTGGGTTAACTCTCTTGTATATGCCTCAGGATTATAAAATAATGTATCCTTATAAACATTTTTAGGCCTCTTTGCAACCGATTCTTCCTTTGCCTCAGGTTCCTCTTTATCACCCATACTTATAATATTATATATATATCATATTATAATTCTAGAACCAACTACTCCCCTTCCGTTTATTTTTGCGTGTCTTATTTTTAGTGCCCTTTTTCACGCGAAGCGCATCGCGAATAAATTCATCAATTTTCCCACGTTGGTCGCAAATCATATCTGCTGTGGTTTGGAAGTAAGACCTAAACTTTTTGCGCATTTTTGGAATGTCGTCTATGCACACCCATCGTATCTCATCCTTTTCAAATATTTTGCTATTCTTTACCATGTTTGCAGACAACTTGCGTTCAATGAACTTGTGATTGTTGTTGTAATATACCGGCAACATCGGGTCAAATGCCATGGGGAAAATGTGCATTCTATACGTTTTACCACTTGGACTGCCCCAGTCAATATTGTAGGTACCATATCGCGTCAGTAATTTCTTAATATCATTCTCCATTCCTAAAAAACCCGTCAGTTCTTCGGTGCCTTCTCTCATCGCCGTCTGCATAAATGTCTCGTCATTATCGGTGCCCCCTCCAATGTCGCTCCAACCAGGCGTATCAGCATACTTGTTCTCCTTTCCAAACAGAAAATATAGCTTGTTGTTGTGAATTGTGGTTGGTAATATTCCAGCCCCCATGTATATATTATACAGGTAATAAATATTTAGTTGGCGATGACAACATTTTGAGTTGTTTTCACACTATTTTAATAGTCGGAAATGTTAATGAATACATGTTGTATATGCGGGGCAGTGAAAGATTGCGCACAATATTTAGAGAGAGTTTTGGCGAATATGGAAAAAATTGGTAGCATATTTGATGAATATATTATTATTCTATGCTACGATGATTCCAAAGACGATACATTAAAAATATTAACCGACTATGCAGAAAAAAATAGTCGGTTTCATCTACTTATCAATACTATACCTGTGAAAAATGGAGGCCGTACACATAAAATCGCAAATGCACGAAACCATTGTTTAAAACATATACGCGAGTATTTCTCAGATTACAACTATTTTATCATGATGGATTGCGATGATGTATGTGCATTGCCAGTTAATTTAGACGTCTTGCAAAAGAATATCAAAAGAACCGACTGGGACGGACTATCATTTAATTCGTCGCACCCATACTATGATTTGTGGGCTCTCTCTATGAAACCTCTAGTGTATAGTTGTTGGCATTTTAGTCAACCAAATGCTCATCAAATTTATAAGGATGCTATTCAACATTTATTTATAACATGCCCCCCTGGCGAATTAATATCCGTTTACTCAGCATTTAATGGCTTTGGCATTTACAGAACAAACAAGTTTATTGATAGTTGTTATGATGGACATTCTAGATTGGATTTGATTCCTCCATTTTTGATGGAAGAAAATAAACGTGTTTGTGGAGAGATAACCCCGTATTATTGGGGCGGACCTGACCAAGACAGCGAACATCGTAGCTTCCACTTGCACGCCATATTTAACAATGATGCGATAATCGCCATCTCTCCCGATGTTCTTTTTTAACCATCCAGTAGTATTTGTGTTATAATTTCATAATTTACAACATTTAGTATATTAGATGAATAAATGTTGTATATGCGCAGCCGTCAAGGACGTGGGTTGTCATTTACCTGCAATTTTTGCAAATATGGAAAAAATCGGCAACATTTTTGAGGATTATCGCGTTATTTTCTTTTATGACACATCAGACCAATCGTATGACAACACATTGGGTATTATTAAAGAGTACCAAACACGAAACTCCAAAGTATCCTTGATAGTTAATCCTACACCACTTACTAACACCAGTAAAACACGCAAATTAGCCCACGCAAGAAACGCATGTCTTCAATACATTCGTGAAGAATACCCGACATTTCAATATTTTGTGGTAATGGATTGTCATGAGATATGCACACCTCCAATTAAAATAGACCGATTTAAACACTATCTACAACGAACTGATTGGGATGCATTATCATTTCGCAGGAGCCATTATTATGACCTATGGGCTCTCTCTACGAGAGAACTTATCTATAGTTGTTGGCATTTTCAAAAGCCCCACGCATTGCCAGTATATCAAAATGCTATTGATAGCGCTTTGCGCGATTGCCAACCAAGCGGATTGGTTCAAGTGTACTCGGCATTTGGCGGATTTGCCATATATAGGACTAGCAAGTTTATAGATTGCATATATGATGGCGCATCTAGATTGGACTTGATTCCTCCTTTTTTGTTGAAAAAAAACATTGAATTATGCGGAGAAATCGCACCTTATCAATGGGACGGCCCCGACCAAGATTGCGAGCATCGCAGTTTTCATATAATGGCCAAAATTAAAAATAACGCAAAAATCGCCATTGCGCCAGAAAGTCTTTTTGATTATAGCGAAGGAGAACATGCATGAGATTATATCGGCCCATAATCGTCTTCCTTTGGTTTTAAAGGCCCTTGGAGTTGATTTTTGGCATATTTATAAAATGCGAATCCAAGAATACTGCCAATTATTGCACCAACTATTGTTTGGGACAAAAAATGTTGC
>JACCDO011081270.1_pt1 | contig 14426 bp, 11 predicted proteins | sample 7446101 | NCBI WGS metagenome assembly JACCDO01 (sample SAMN15323440, study PRJNA562643) | freshwater metagenome | isolation source: river surface water | place: USA:Blue River Watershed | collected 2017-08-16
ATATTGTAGGCACAATCTTGGGGATTTGGGGGATTTGGGGGATTTGAGACATTTGGGGGATGGGGATCAATGAGATCTGTTTTTGATCGATGATATTGATTTTTTTTAGATGACTATGCTCGAACTGAAGTTCTTCTGTATGTTGAGGCGCACAAGAGATCAAAAGCAAAAAGAGAATATGAATGCAATAATAATGAAAAGAGATATCTTTGATCTTCATGATCTTTTCCCCATAACAAAGCGATGATTGAAGTCAAGTTAAAGCAATCGTATGGAAATTTCAAGTGCAGTATTCATTGTTGTATCGAATTTTATTGATCATTATGCCAATGCACAATAAAATCATCTTACATCACAAATCGATCAAAAAGGAATCTATTGATGAAATATCTAGCAGCATGTGTGCAACTCTGTGCCAAAGAAGATCAAGAGAGAAATCTATCTTATACAGCAGAACAAATCAGAAAAGCTGCGTCTTATGGCGCTAAATTAGTCATTACCCCAGAAAACACACCTTTTTTGGGACCCCAATTCCATAAAATCGATAAAGCAGAAAGTTTAGATGGAGGCATTTGTCGATTTTTTGCTGATTTGGCCAAAGAACTATCGATCTATTTGATCATTGGCTCCATTGCTGAACGTATCTTGCATGAAAACGGAGAGATCAATACCCATCAATGCTATAATACCAGTGTTGTCTTTAACCCCAAAGGTGAAAGAATTGCATTTTATCGAAAAATCCATCTCTTTGATGTAGATGTGCCTAATGGTCCTAGTATCAAAGAATCCGATTTTATTAAACCCGGTGAAGAAGTGGTTATGGTGCCCACAGAAATCGGAAATATCGGTTTAAGCATTTGTTATGATTTAAGATTCCCAGAACTCTATGCTCAATTGGTCAAACAAGGCGCTAATATCATCACTGTCCCCTCTGCTTTTACCTTGACCACAGGTAAAGATCATTGGCATGCATTATTGAGAGCAAGAGCGATTGAAACACAGTGTTGGGTATTAGCACCTGGGCAATGGGGACAACACGATGAAAAGGGTCAAAGGCAGAGTTATGGACATAGCGTCATTATTGATCCTTGGGGTAATATTTGTGCTGACAAAGGACAAGGGGAAGGGATTTGTTTGGCTGAAATCGATTTGTCAAGGGTAGAACAAGTGAGACGAGCCATTCCTGTGCAATCACATAAAAAGCTGATTAGTCATTGATTTCATCGGTCATGATTCAATTAGTTTTGAGATTATCGCTAAAATAAGTTATTGATAACGAGTAAAGCTTTTTTTCATCTTAAACCTCAAAAAGGCAAAGGTCCATGTCCCTAATTCAATGTGCCATCTGTCAAAATCCCACTCAAGCAGAAAAAGATAGTCTTTGTCCCCTGCACCCACAGAGAATTATGCTTCCAGTTGAGGATTTTAAGCAACATGATACATTTTTGGGTTTGGTGCTTGATGATAAATATGAATTAAGGAAACAGCTAGGTAAAGGGGGCTTTGGGGCTGTCTATGAAGCCATTCAAAGGGGACAAATCAGGCAGAAGGTAGCCATTAAATTATTGACCCAACAGCAAAACGATTATCTCCATCTCTTTATCGATGAAATGACTGTGATTTCACAACTTCGTAGTCCTTATACTGTGCGTTATTTGGATTCAGGGATTCATCAAACTTTAAATCAACCTTTGCCTTATATGGTGATGGAACTCTTAAATGGGCATACACTGGCACATCATATCCTCAATAAAGGCACTTTTAGTCCTAGGCAATTGGCTTATTTTGGGAAACAACTTCTATATTCTCTCTTAGAAGCCCATGAACTCGGTATTATCCATAGAGATCTTAAACCTTTAAATATTATGCTTGTCAAAATCCCTGGACTTGGGGAATGTATGAAAGTGCTGGATTTTGGGATTGCTAAACTGGTCGATCAAGAGAGTAGAGAAGCGACTAAAAATAGGATCATGGGGACACCTTATTATTTGGCACCAGAAATTCTATTAAATCAAAGGATTACCACACAAGTGGATTTGTTCTCTGTAGGTGTCATTCTCTTTGAAGCATATATGAGAAAATCTCCTTTTTTAAATGAAGATCTACCAGGCATTGAACCTTATTTAAGACTTAGGAATGACTATAAGGATGGTAAGAAGTTTATTGCATTACCAGCAAATACACCCAATGAATTACAATATTTCTTCCAAAAAGCTTTGGCTGTTTCCATACAAGATCGTTTTAAAAATGCTGCTGAAATGATTGATGTATTGGTGGATCTAGAAAGAAAACTCGATTTATCTTATTATGAAGATGATAAGAAATTCACCCAACAAAATCCCCATTCCATCAATATCATCCCTAGCCTATCATCTCAACCCAATGCCATCCCCCAAGCACCAAATATGCCAGTGATTACCATGCATCCCCAAGTGCAACATCAAGTGCAATATCAAATCCCTGTGCAACAACCCATGCATTCCGCCCAATCGATGCAAGGGCATATCCAACCCCAAGTGCCTCTACAAAATCCTAAATCCATTCAAGCCAATCTCGCAGTGCCCAAACAGGTTAATACATCAAATACACATAAATACTTAACGCTAGATACCCCTCAAAGCTATGATGTCAAAAAAGGCATAGACATTCCTACATTTATCTATCCCTTAGTGATTGTGCTGATCTTTGCTGTGATTGGATTTACTCTTTATCAACAATCTCAGAATATTGTGGAATGTCCAGTGTCATACTCTCAAACTTTGTATGCCAAAACAGAACAGAAAACATTGGATGAATTGCTAAAAATAGAACTAGGTTCATCCAATACCCATGAATTTCCTTGTGAAGAAAATGAAGAATGTGAAAACAAGACCTGTAAGTTGCCTAATTTCTCCATTCAAACCAAAGAAGTCAGCAGAAATGACTATCAGCAATGTGTTTCAAGCGGATACTGCACGCCCATTGCAGATCGCATTTGTTTAAATCAAAGTCTTACGCCATCTCAAAATTGCTTATCGATCAAACAAGCCCAACAATATTGCCATTACAAAGGTTTAGATGTGCCATCGTTTTATGCTTGGACCATCGCATTACATACTTTAAATCAGCCAGAACACAAGATCCATGAAAGCCAACTCAAAGATTTCTTTGGAGGGCTTGATGAATTGGTTTCCACTTCAGATCAAAGATTTGCTCGGGTCAAATGGAATGGGAGTGAAGTGATTAAGGTAGAAGTGGATCAGCAATCTGGCTTAGGCAAAGATTTGGGATTTAGGTGTGTTCTGGGGATTGAGCAATAGTTAAAAACTGAGATAAACTTTCTTCTACTGCTTGATATCTCTTTGAAGAAAGCACTGTATTCATGAGATCCAAGGCATTATTCTCCAAACCATCTATACCAAAGGTCATAAAACTCTTTAGAATAGAAAGAGAAAAACCAGAAAACAAGAAGGTGTAAGGGGTTGGGGCTTTGACTTGAAGATTATGCTTCCTACCATGCAAGTTCCAAAAAACGATTTTGGGCAATTCATAACCAGCATCATTGAAAAGCTTCTTCATCTCTTCAAAAGCCACTTCATGATGTGAAGCTGCTATATCAAATTCCATATCAGAAAGCACAACCATGGCTTTGGGCATTTCTAGGGGACTTAGATTTCTTTCTTGAGCTTGAGTTAATAGTTTTTGATAAGCCAAGTGAAAATTGGTGTTTTGTGCAATCTCTGGAATTGCATTTAACTGATCCACAGGACTTTGTTGATCATTGACATTAAGCCAAATGGCTTCTTCACTGAAAATAATCATTTGATTCTTGAATGCACCACTTTGGGCATTGGCTATATACAAACCAAGTCCAATAGAAACATCTATGTATCTATATCTACTCCCTTGGACATACTCAGTCATACTCCCAGAAGTATCTACCATGGTGATGATCCCATCAAGACCTTCACATTGATCTAATTGTCCCCAATAAGCATTAAACTCTTGATCAGAAATCTTTTGGTTTTTATAGGAGTATACCAATTCATGTGGCAGTAGATGGGTATTATTCATCTGTTTGCTTGAGCTTTGATCTTTTAAGGATTTGATAAATTTAAGATATCTGTCTTTGTCTTTTCTATAAAAGGCAGATTTATATAACATCAATGCTGCTGAAGGGAGTTTGTCATATTGAATATGATTCCACTTTTTTTGGCTCATCATTTGCTCTACTGTATTGCTATGACTGACCAAGAGCTGTTTATATTGGGCTTTAGTGATGTGTAGTCTTTGACAAATAGCAGTAATGAGTTTTTGATCAAAAACATAGGTATTTTTTTTATTTTTAGCAAAACCCTTGATAGCTTTCATCACAAAATAATCATCTGTATAGGGTAACTCATCTTTATACCCTAGTTTTAATTCAGTTTTACTGTATTTTTGCCCACCATAAGGCCTTGGCATATACTTTGCCAACAAAGAACTCTTCCCATTGAATTGATTGAGTTGTTCAGCTAAAAAATCAAAAATCCATTCATCATATTCACTCACCATTTTAGCTGCAATCAATATATCTTTCCAATAACCATAGATAGGGACTAGGCTTAGTAAAGCATGAAACATATTCCTATTGCCATCAAGATAGAGAGAGTATAACTCTTTTGATAAAAGCACTTGAAAAGTCATTTTCTCTGAAGCCCCCCCTCTACAATCCCTTAACCAAAACAAAAGCTTAAATGTATTTAATCTATCTTCTTGACTTGCTTTGAGATAGAGTTCAAAGGCATCATAGATATGATCTCTTGCACTGCCAATCATAGCAAAAGCATCTAGTAATGCATGAGAAGTACTGAGATATGTTTTGGCTCCCTTCAAGGTTAAACCAAATTCACTGCTATTTTGAATATCTATGATTTCATTGTTTTGAGTTGTTTTCATCGATCAAAGTCCTTCTTTTTGAGTCTTGTTGACTGCATAGACAAGGACATTTATTTTTTATTGCAAATTTCCCTAGCACCAAAAACTAAGATATGATTCTCCCCAATTGGAATTTCAAAGCATCTGTTAAATCGTTAAATTCATATTCAAACCCCAAATCCCTGAGTTTAGTTGCTTCCACCCTTTGACTCGCTAATATCGTTTCTTCAGCCATTTCCCCATAGATCGCTTTTAAAACCATAGGTGGAATAGGAACAATGGTAGGGCGATGAAGCACTGTGCCTAGTGCTTTGGTGAATTCAGCATTTGATACAGCTTGTCTCACCAAGTTAATGGGACCTGAAACCTGAGGATTGAGCAATGAGAAATAGATTGCCCCTATCACATCATTGAGCTCAATCCAACTCATCCATCTCTTACCTAATCCAATATTACCACCTACCCCCATGGAGAAAGGTAAGAGTAATTTGGGGATTGCACCACCAGCACCACTGATGACAATACCAATTCTTCCCAAAATCACTCTTTGTTTTAAACCTGCTACTTGGGTTGCTTTTTCCCATTGATCACATACATCTGCCAAGAAACCTTGACCCAAAGAATGGCTCTCATCTAGGGGTTGATCGCCTTGACTACCATAATAACCGATGGCAGAAGCGCAAAATAAAACCTGATCTTCTCGTGCTTCTTGTGCGAGTTTTTGGCATAGTTGTTGCGTTCTGTCAATCCTACTGCTACGTATTTTCTCTTTGGCACTCTCTGTCCATGATTGTGCTACATTCTCACCAGCCAAATGGATGACCCAATCGAATGTTTTGAGAGAAGGGACTTCTCGATCCCAAATCAATGTCTTGTCTTTTTGTTGATCATTGGGATTTCTGCTAAATCGCCAAACTTCATGTCCTTGACCTTCCAAGAAAGCACTTAAATTCTTGCCAATGAGTCCGCTTGCCCCAGAAATAATGATTTTCTTGGGTGATACACCTTGAGATTGGGTATATGCTTTCCAACGGCTATCATGTTGTAACAATCGATGTCTATACGCAAATAATTCATCTAATCGTTGTCTGGCCATTGATCCGCCAAAGATCTTGCCCAAAGGACCCAAAGGCAACTCATAATGGATTTCATCTCTTAATCGGCTTTGGTTTTCTGATATTTTTTGCATTTTATGGGTATGAACCCAAGATTTAAAAGGCCCCTTAAGTTGTTGATCTTCAAATTGTTCATTTTCGATGTAGTTTTGATGGATCACTTCTAGGGTTTGGGGGATACCAGCGATTTTGACTTTGAGTTTTACTTTCTTACCATGATCAATGCCTTGGTCTTTGTGTATGACTTCTACATGATCCCAAGGGGGGGTGAGTCTTTCAAATGCTTGGGTGCTTTGGTGCCATTGAAATAACTCTTTTTGACTTATGGGGAATTCGCTTTCCTTGATAAATACTTCAGCCATTTTGGTTTTTTTCCTTATGCCTAAGCTTGATTCTTCTTTTGTATTTCCTTGATCTGTTTTAATAATTCATTTAAATCTACAGGTTTGGGAACCAAGGATAGTTGATGTTCTTTTAAAAAGAGTTCCAAGTCATCACAAATGATTCCTCCAGATACAAAAAACATTTTATTGGCCATCAAAGGAAACTCTTTTTTAATCCTCAAATAGAATAAATCCCCATTGAGTTCTGGCATCATTAAATCACTAATAATACAATGGAAATCATGATCTTTAAGCAGTGAGAGTGCATGTATTGGGGATTCTGTAATCACACAATCATATTCAGTGTTACTTAATTGTCGCTGAATGCCCTTTGCCACTTCAATCATATCATCTACAATCAAGATTTTATATAAACCTTGAACTTTGAAATTAATGGGGGTTTTAAGTCTGGTCAATACTTCTTGGGAAGGGGTAATCTCGGATTGGTGCGCATTGTGTTGATCGGCAATCGGAAGCACAATGCTAAAAGTTGTGCCTTCTCCTACTGTACTATCTACTAAAATTTCACCTTGATGATTTTTGATGATATTAAAACAAATCGATAAACCTAAACCAGTCCCTTTGCCTACGGGTTTGGTGGTAAAAAATGGATCAAAAATTTTAGTCATTAATTCTGGTTTAATCCCAGAGCCTGTATCTGAGATGGATAAAACAAGCTTGGCTTCATCTTGCTTTTGTTGGATCTCTGCTTTGACCCTGATCTTATTCTCTTGTACTTTGCCTTCAGGAATTGCTTGGGCAGCATTCATCAATAAATTCAAAATCACTTGTCCTAATTGAGATTCATTGCCTTTTACCAAAGGCAATATAGGGATATTGACTTCTAATATTGCTCTTTTTTTGATTTCACTATTGGCCACTCGAATACAAGCATCTACTATGTCTTTAATAGAAACTTCACTCATCTTCTTGGATTGATCTTTTCTAGAGAGCGATAGTAAGCTCTTTACAATCTCAGATACTCTTTCTACGCCAATCAACGCTTCTTCCAAAGCATCTTTAATATCATAGATTTTTTGAAGATCATGATCGATTAAATCCACTTCTGTTTTTATCGGACTTTGATTTAATGGAAGAGATGTTTCATGGATGTGTTGTTTTTTTTCTTCCAAAATATCATTTGCTAAATCGATAGAGAAATCTAGATTCCCCCTTAGATAACTCAAGGGATTATTGATTTCATGCGCAATACCAGCCACCATTGTGCCAATGGTTGCAAGTTTATCATTGACTCTTACTGTATCTTCAGCTTTTTTCTGAACTTTGGCACTTTCTTCCAAACGTTTCACAGTATCACGAAGCGCTTCAATCATCATTTGACCTTCATGGGCAGCCAAAAAAGACAAATCATCGATCTTTGCTTGATCTGCACTCCCTTGTCCGATTTCTTGCACAAAATTGAGAATCTTCGCTGTGCCTTTGGAGATTCTAAGCGCAATCAAATAACTGATGAGTAATATGGCAAGAACAATCACGCTGGAATACATAAAAGTGATATTTCTGGCTTCTAATGCTTCATCTTCAATCACAAGTTTAGGGAAAATCACATATAATTTCCAAGAACGATTTCTGATCGCTACATCACTGGCATAAACAAGCATCTCATTGTTCTTTTCGTCTTTTTCAAAATAAGTGCTTGTTCTTTCGATTTCCCCACCTTCAAATAGGAATTTTTGAAATAAAGGGATTTGATCGACGATTCTGTAAGTAGAACTTTGGTGCATAGAATCAAAAATCACTTGATAGATATGATCTGTCATCACAATCCTAAATCTAGGATCATCATTGATCATTTCCTTGGCTTTTTTTTCCAAAATATCGATATGTACATTTGCTGTGGTTAAAGCAGTAATTTCATTGTATTCATTTTTATAAGGAATCGCGATTTGAATGGCGGGTGCATTTGAAGATTTGCCTTTTTGTAATTTGGAAATCACTGGCTTTTCGATTTGAAATGCTTCTTTATAATAATCACGATCGCTATAATTCTTGGGCGCATTCTTCTGACCTAGCGCATTGTATTGGGGTGAGAATATCTCAGATATACCTTGTTGGTTTGCCACATAGATGCCATGAAAGATCCCAGCATTTTGGTTTAATCGATCTAAGAGATATTGTTTTTCTGCCAAACTAAATCTCTTTGCTCCATCATGCATTGCAATATCTACAAGTTCCACAAGCTTCACATCATTGGAGATGATTTGTTGGACAAAATATTTTAAAGCTTCATTTCTCAGTTTGCTTTGATGTAGATAATATGTTCTTTTTTGATCAGCAAATCGATTTCCTTGGTATACACTGAGAATGAGCAAAGGAATCAGAATAAAAAACAAAAAGAGAATGAGATAGGTATGAATACTTAATCTTTGTTTCATGCAAACTCACTCAATTTCATTTTAGTTTAAAACTGTGTATTAGATTTCAATGACTGTTAAATTGGTTCAAATTTTTACAATTCTGAGCAAAACTTTGAGCATTTGGTGAATATAGCAAAATTTTTTGATAAATTTGAAAAAAACATAAGGGAATATGTATAATGAAAGAAAATTACTTAAGTAGTTGGATTGAAAAAAACCAGCAACTCTATCAAAAATTTGAGTTTAAAGATTTTAAAGAAGCAATGATTTTTGGCAATGAAATTGCAGAACTATCCGAAATTGCAAATCATCATCCTACTTTGGTCATTGGTTGGGGCTTTGTGGAAGTGTATCTTTTTACTTTTAGCCAAAATCGAATTACAGACCAAGATTGGGAACTTGCTCAAAAAATTCAAGAACTTCATTGAGATTAATGTTGGATGGTTGTATCAGTCTATCAATGATTTCTATCAAGGCACTCTGATCTATTGTCTTATTTTTAGGACATATTTTGTTGATATGACATGTTTGTAGTTTAGACAAAGCTTGTATTTTAAGCATTTCCCATTGTTGAGGATGAGAGCGAGCCAAGTATACCTCTTGCATGCTGATATCAAAAAATCTTTGCCCCATCCATAATTCATACAAGATCAATCCCAGTGCAAAATGATCTCTTTTCAATAGTTCAAGCGCATTGTATTGGGATTCTTGCGTTTGTTCAAATTCAAAACAAGAATCCCAAGTGCTAGGGTGGCTGTAGAATATCTTGTGAGGCACTGCGATTCTTTGATGGCGTTCATTGAGGATGATGGCATTGGCAAAATCAATGAGCTTTGCTTGATCTCCAACAATCATGATATTACTAGGGCTGAGATCGAGATGTGCGATATTTTGTTGATGTAGGTTGATGATTGCGGAGATGATGGATTGAGAGATTTTGGGTTTGTTGATGATGCCTTGTTTGATTCTTGTTTTTAAATTCATACCATTGAGATATTCTAGTATGAGCGCATATCCATCTAAACCAATGGATTTAGCAAAGAAATCATTGGGTGAGACTTTTTGATTTTGTAGCATTTGTAAAATCTCAAATTCATGAACAATCATCTCAATCAGTCTTTGGTTGATTTGTGGCTCATGCATGAGAATGGGTGTTTTCTTGATATAATCTTGATCATTGATTCTCAGTTTTTCGATTTGAAAAAAAGGTGATAATTTAAGGATTTGGCTATGGTCCTTGGTCATTTTTTGATTTGATTTGGGGTAATGAGTTGGTTGAGTTGATCTAGATATGTAGAGATTTGGGGAATAGGGAGTAGGCTAGCATATTTGGGATGTATGGCTTTTTTCTTATCTTTGAGAAAATCATTGAGATATTGTTCTATAAAACTTTTTTGTTTTTCAGTACGCCATTTTTCGCTAAAACTTTCTCTCATTTGTGTCCAAGGGTACAAGGGTGTTTGGTATTCGATGATTTTGGCAATGACAAGCACTTGTCTGATGGGATAGATTTGAGAGGTTTGTCCCACTTGCATTTGAAAGAGTAGATCATGTAAAGGATCGGATTTACCGAGTTTGGGTGTATAATGACTTGGGGATTGTTTAAAGCTTTCAGTAAGGATTAATCTCGCTTGTTTTTGTTTTAACCAAGCTTTTTTATCTTCAACCCATTTTCTCTCGTTTTCAGGTAAAGCATCGATTTGATTTTGATCATCCCAAATCATTGCCATAGACAATGGGAGTTTTTCCATAAAATCTTTGACTTGGGTAGCAAAAGCGTAGGTGCTTGGGAGTTCGTTTTTTTGTTGAAGGATTTCAGATGCGATTTCTGTTTGAATACGATCATCATCTAATGATCTTTGGTAACCTTTGTGTAGTTTAATCACTTCATAAAATCGCCAATCTTTGTGATGGAATTTTAAATGGGTCAAGAACGTGACTGGGGTTTGTTCAAATTGTTGTGCATTAAAATTCGCTGGGAAGTCGCTCTTGATATTACTAGATTTAATGAGTTGTTCAAAGGTACATTTGAGTTTGGCTTGATCTTGGCATAGGGCTTTGAGGCTACCTTTATTTTTGAGTTCAATGAGAAGTTTTTGTTCCAAAATCTCCGCTCTTTTGATCCGATCTTGTTTGATTTCTTCTATGGATGGATTTGGGATGAGCAGTTGTGCTGGAATCAATTCATCGAGTTGTTGTTGATCGATTTGTACAACATTGACAAGATAATGATCTTCTTGGGTAAATCTGTGTATTTGGCTTTGATAAAAAGCAGTGATTTCCTGACTGTATTTTTGCTTGGCTTCTTGGATTTCTGGATAACTTGGGATTCTGGCGATTTGGGCTTGGAGAATGCGAATGGCTGTATTTTGCCTAAGATATTCTTTTTCGATATCTTGATCTGGGATTTGAGAGATCTTTGATTTTACCCATTTTTTCACCAATTCTTGTTGGATGATTTCTTGTTTTAAGATGTCCAAATACATAGGATTACCTAGAATAGGGTCTTGAGCGAGTTCTTGGGGGATTTGACTCAATGCTTTTTGTTGTTCTTCAGCACTGAGTTGCACTTGATCTTTTTGGGCATGCTCTTTGATGAGTTTGGCTTCTACAATGGTGCTTAATTGTTTTCTGATAAATTCTGTATTTTGGAAAGGATCGATTTTGGGGAGTTTTTTATGATGGAAGTAGATCAAAATCGCTTGTTTCTTAAAAATCTCTATGGCTTCTTGTATGGAAATCTTGGTTTGATCCGCTTGAATGAGAATATGATCTTCAAACGATTCTGCTTGGTTTACTGGGGGGGTTGTTGGATTTTGGGCGTATGAGATTGCTAGGGTTGAGATAAAGAACAGTAATGATTTATGGATAAAATTCAAGATTGACCTCAAGATGGAAATAAAGGGATGTGTTGCAAAAAAATTAAAGTCAAAATAAAAGCTTGTCAATTTTTTAGAGATATGCTATACACCTCAAGCACAAAACCCCTTTTTTTCAACCCCAACATACAATGGAGAGTTGGCATGGCGACACCTAAGACAAAATTAGAAGCTAAATTCGAATCTAAAGAAAAGCTTGTCACCCAACTATTGCCTCACTTAGAGGCTGCTCAAAATGAGTCTACCGATGCACACAAGGCTAGATTATTACGCCTTAGCAACACCAAATTACTCAGACTTGCTTCTAGAGTAGAAAAGCTCAAAGCAGCTGGTGGCAAAACAGAACTCGCACAAAAACTTGCTGATCTACAACTCGGTGCAGTGAATGCCAAAGAAAAAGCAGATCGCGTTCGCAAGAATAGCGCGCTTACAATTGGTCAACTCTTAGATCAAGTGAAGTACGCAGCACGTCGTGCTTAATCAGATATTCTGATCTACAGAAGTATGCTGATTCACAGAATCTAGATACGCTGATTCACAGAATCTAGATACGCTGACTCATAGAATCTAGATACGCTGATTCACAGAATCTAGATACGCTGATTCACAAGATCTAGACACGCCGATTCACAAGAATCCAAACATGCTAAGACTCACAAGAATCCAAAAAAAGGGAGCCTAAACAGCTCCCTTTTTTATTTGACCAGATTGATAGAACCTCCACAATCAAGCGATTTAAAAATCTAAAAAATCAAGTGATTTTCAAAAGAGAAATTGATATCTTGACAAATATTAATAGACGATTATCTATTTTCATCAATTCAAGAGGTGAAAATGTCAAACACATTAAAAACAATCATTTTAGCATTTGCTATCTTTACAAGTGCATGTGGTCCTATAACAGCACATTCTAGTATTGCTAAAGCAAAGATTGCCATTGATGCTGCTCATAGCGCACAAGCTGATCAATTTGCAATTTATGAATATGAACGAGCAGTACAATGCCTGAGAAAAGCAAAAGAAGAAGAAGGTTATTCTTCATTCCAAAAAGCAAATGATTTGGCACAAGAAGCAGTGATGTTTGCAGATAAAGCAAAAGGCAGAGCTTTAAATCGAAAAGGAGCGCCTAAATGAAAACTCAACTCATATCTGCAACTCTACTGACAAGCACAGTTTTATTACTCAGTGCTTGTGCTGAAGGTGAAGCCCTACATTCTCGTTCGATCAGTATTTTGACAGAACTTGAGAAAGCCAAAAACCCAGCATATCGTTGTAGAGAGAGAGAACTCGCTTTGGCTCAATCACACCTTGAATTTATGAAGATAGAATTAGAACAAGGCGATTATTTTAGAGCAGTAGAGCATTTTGAATTGGCAGAACCCAATGCCAAAGAAGCGATTAAAGCAGCATCCATTCCTATTTGTCAAGATGACACAGATAAAGACAGAATCCCTGATCCTAGCGATAAATGTGTGCTTGATCCTGAGGATTATGACAACTATGAAGATGAAGATGGTTGTCCTGAAGATCAAGATAGCGATGGCGATGGTTTATTGGATTCCAAAGATATGTGTCCTCAACAACCTGAAGATTTTGATAATATCGAAGATCAAGATGGTTGTCCTGATAAGGAATTGGATCGTGATGGTGATGGTCTACTCGATAATGTAGATCAATGTCCTCAACAACCCGAAGATTTCGATAATTTTGAAGATAAAGATGGTTGTCCAGACCCCGACAATGATCAAGACCGTATCTTAGATAAGGTAGATCAATGCCCCATGGATCCTGAAGATTATGATGAAGATGAAGATGAAGATGGTTGTCCAGATCTCTACAAGAAGATTGAACTCAAAGCTGATCGTATCGATATCAAAGATTCCATCTACTTTGAAACAGACAAGGATAAAATCAAAGAACTCTCTTTCCCTCTGCTCAATGAAATTGCAGAAGTCTTAAAGAAGAACCCAACCATCCATATCAGCATTGAAGGCCATACAGACAGCCAAGGTTCAGATCAATACAATCTAGACCTTTCCACAAGAAGAGCTGCTTCAGTGATGCGTTACTTGATTTCTCAAGGGATAGAAGCAGAGAGATTAGCTTCCGTTGGCCATGGTGAAAGCATTCCGATTGCAGATAATCTTACCGAAGAAGGTAGAGCTGCAAATAGACGTGTAGAATTCTTGATCACCAAGAGATAATTGTATACATTTTGGTGATCTTCGATCAATGAGAGGCTCTAAAATAATGAATGATTTAATAAGTATGTTAAACAGAAATAGATTAAAGCAACTGCTATGCTTGTTGATAATGCTATTCAATTTATCAAATGTATATGCTCAAAATTCCCCTCAAGAAGCTGGGATGCAATTGCAAAGATTAATAGGAGAAGCCAAATCCTATTACGAAAATCTAGATCTAGATCAAATGAATGCTGTGTTGGATCAAGGGATTGCGATTAGTAGGAGATTTCCTCCTATTAATCCCCAAATGACTCAAGCTTCTGCCATGCTACATCTATTAAAAGGTTTACTTGTATTTGCAAGAGATCGAAATAATGCTGAAACCAAGAAGGCATTTATTCGAGCATTACAAATCGATCCCAGAGCAAGACTCAATGATGAATGGGCTTCGCCAAGCTTAAACAAAATTTTCCAAGAAGCACAAAATCAATCTTATTCTGATGGGAATCAAGGTGGGGGCTATGGGAATCAAGGGGGAGGCTATGGCAACCAAGGTGGGGGCTATGGGAATCACGGGGATGACGATGAC
>JACCDO012437820.1_pt1 | contig 14426 bp, 11 predicted proteins | sample 7446101 | NCBI WGS metagenome assembly JACCDO01 (sample SAMN15323440, study PRJNA562643) | freshwater metagenome | isolation source: river surface water | place: USA:Blue River Watershed | collected 2017-08-16
CTTACTGCATGTGCAAATATAGAATTTGAATTAAGTCCTTATGCACCTAGGGATGTGATTTTTGTTGATTCTGTACAAGAAGATTTACACTTTATTTTTTGGAGATTAGGTCCTACCATTGATCCTGAAAAAGTTGAATTTGAGTTATATCGCAATGGCAAATGGGGCAAAATCAATCTAAACAGTGCGCCATTTCCAGCGAGTCCTTATGCTTGTGAAAAAAACAAAGTCAAAGCGACTTGCTATCAATTTCAAAGTCAGCAACGCTTAAACTACCTTGAAAATGGGATGGTACCTTTGCGAGCTGTCCATGTAGATGAAGGGATCTATTTCAGTGTCAGTGCTGATTTTTTGGCTGTGAATCAAAATACTTTTCCTAATAAAACATTCGATTTTGATCCCATTGCATTGGATTTAAATTTAAGATTTGATCCTAATCGTTTTGATTGGTTTGAAAGCAAAGGGATGAAACTGATTCGTCAATATGAATGGGCGTTATCTCCATCAACCACAACCATGGATGATTTGAGAATCAAGAGATTAGAAGATCGAGTAGCGACACAGCATTTCTGTGAAAAACAAGTGGTTACTGGGTTTACCACTGCACCGAATTTTGAATTACCTAGGGATTGGGAAAATCTTGTGTATTGTATGCATTTTAGACCCAAGCGAAAGGATGTAGAGAGTGAAAGCGAAATTAGGGCTTTTTTACCCAGCGCCAGATTATACGCCAATGCCCAAAAATACATCCCACCCAAAGAAATCCCTTATGTGATTTTCTTAACACTGACTGATCTCTTTATCAAAAGCGATGAGAGATGTAAGTTACTCAAAAATCTACTTATTGGCACAGCGAGAAATGGGATGAAAAGCTATATCCCTGATGCATTATTTTTTGATCTAGGGGATTTCTTTCCAGTCAGTGTTGCTGATCAAATGACCACTACTGGTTGCCATCAAATCGCTGAACAAGATTATCCCATTAGTGATATCATCAATGCAGTAAGCCAACAGATCAATGCTGCCAATCAAGACAGAAGTTTGCTGGTTTATTTGCTCTATCTCAATAATCAAAATCGAAGTGATATTATCCCCATACATCTTCAAACTCAATTACAAACCATTAAAGATGAGATCAGAAATCATCCTAGGGTGGGGGAAAATGGGGCTTACTATGTTTCATTTATTGGACAAGCCATACAACTTCAAAGTGACTGGAAAGAAGTCAATGGTTGGCAAGCATTGGAATCCAAAAATTTTGAGAAGAATCTCAAAAGCAAATACAAAGATTCATTGCCATTTTATACTCAATTGCATAACGATGATACAGATGTATTCTTGACTTTACCGAGAACCACAGAAGTGATCCAAAAATTTAAAATTTGCCAAACTTCCCCAGATCGCTTACTTGCTGTTGTACCTCAACCCAGCCTAAACGCTGGACAAGGTAATCCCAGTTATGATTTTCTCCATCAAGCCTATGATTGGCCTGCCCAAGAAATCCCAGCTGTTCGGTTATCTTTAACCCCTTTTGATCGTGTGTATGAAGATGATTATGGCTCAGATGCGAATAAAACCACTGTGGTCAGCGCAGAGTTTTGTACCCGTTTTTGTAACCATCCTTTTAGGAGTGTTGCGAATTTGATCGATTATGATTCTTGGGTTGATCAGGAACTTTGTCAGCAAGATTTTAGAGAGTAAGGGTCGTATGAAAGCATTGATCATCTTCTATTTATTGTTATCTCCACTCTTTTTGTACGCTCAAGAACCCAACCCCCAAATTGCACCCCAACAAAGCGATATCTATCCTGTTCCTCAAAGACATACCATTCAAAATAAATTCTTTAGTTTAGACAAAGCCATCATCACTGGATTTTCGATTGTATCTCATCAAAGAGATGATTATTATGATTCTTTGGGACTTGCTTTGAGTTTAAGCTATTTTTGGAATGAACAAAATGGCATTAGTTTTAAATGGATGAACTATTGGACTGATCTAGGCAGTGAAGCTGAACCATTGAGAAAGAACTATGGTTTTACCCCAGATGCTGCGCCTCAACATCATTGGTTGCTTTTGGGTTGGGAAAGATCTTTGGGGTATGGGAAAATACTCTTTAATGGGAGTCAGATTTTACAATTTGATCAATTGATCTCGATCAATACAGGGATTGCTACTGCGGATCAAAGGATCATTCCTACTGTTTTGCTTACCTTTTCACCCACATTCTATCTCAAAAATCTCTTCAAAATTAGGTTTGATTTTGGTTTTGATCTACAAATCGAAAATCGCACAAGGGGCTATGTATTGAGTTCTGGTTTTGTCCCAGGCATTACCATCGCATGGGGGGGCAATATCCCTAGTATGACTTCTGTGATTCAAGAAATCATAAATCCCAAAGGAAAGAACTGAGATGAGATTAGTGATTTCTTTGATTGTTCTACCCATGATTCTACTCTTGCCTTCTTGTATTGATTGGCAAAGACAAAGCATTAGCGAACAAACGATATATGAATTATTATCTCAAAGAAATATCAGCGCTTTAGAACAAAAAATCGCACATTTTGAAAGATTAGGGGAGAGTAGACGCAGTGTTGATTTTGCCAAACAATGGATTTATTTTGCCAACTGTCAACCCGTCCCACCCCAACACGATATCCTCCTACAATACCAATCAAACCCATCTTATTTCTCTAAAGATGAAAAGATTTGGGTGTTACTTGCCTTACAACTTAGGCTAGAAGAGTATAGACGCCTAGCTCAAAGCATTCAATTCAATACAGCATCGATCACGCCAGCCCAATACCTTCAATCCATTGGGATATATCAACATTGGTTTTCTGCTGATTTTTTCCAAAAATCAAGTCCAAATTTAGATCTCAGATTATGGGCACAATGGCCAAAGAATGCAGAAGGTTGGCCTGATGAAGTGCCTAATTTTATCTCTATTGAAAATCAATGCAATCGCAGTCCCATCGATCAAAAACTAGAAAAAGCCTTGATTCCACTTAAACCCGACTTGGCTTGGCCTTTTTCTTTGATCTTTAAAGAGATCAATGATCAAGCTTGGAAAGAACTCTATATCAACCTACAACAATTAACCCTCATCGACCAAATCTTAGCCATCTCAAAAAAGCTAACATTAGATACTCAAGCTTGGAAAGAATGGCAATGGTGGGTCTACTATCATCAATCTCAAGTTTATTTCAAACTCGCTCAAATCGATATCGGTTGGCCCATTAAAAATCAAAAAGCCCCAACCCAAGCTTTCTTTTTTTATCAAAATGCCTGTCAACAAATCTCTACCCTCTTGGAGATCAAGCTAGATACTCAAGACATCAAGTTAGCTTTGCAAGGGATGAGATATTTAAAAGGAATTTGCACTCTTGATCTCTCTGTTCCCCAAGATCAATTCGATCCTAGGCGAGAAGCATTGCATATCTGGAAATCCATTGATCTCGATCTTTTAGATGAAGATCAATTGGTTCTTCTTCAATACCAACGTCTTAAATATCTCACCGAACTTCAAGAATGGCAAGAATGCACGAGATTAGAATCAGCCTTACCCAAAAGCACCCATCCGATTTATACGCCTTTTGTCTATCTACTTGGACTTGCTTTTGATCGAAGTGGACAAGAAGATAAGTTTTTGGCTTTTGGTTTAAAGCTATTTAGGGATAAATCTTGGAGAAAAGACCCATTTTTGAGGGCTTTGTTTTATGTGTTTGTGCGGAAATTAACCAAACTTTCATTTGAAGGCAAAGTCATAGAATTATTAGAAGATTTAGGAGATCGTAGGTTCACTTATGAAAGAGTATTGATTTTTAGTGAAATCGCTTTAGATGAAGGTGATGTAGAACAAGGGATATCAAGCGCACAATGGCTACTTGCCCACCATGATCATGCAGAAAGTCATCCTCAATACCATTCATTATTGGCTTTTGCTTATTTTCTACAAGGAAATCAAAACTTATTTAAGAAATATATCAAGGAAATCATTGGCATCACACCAGCGCTCTTAGAAGCGATTCCCCAAGGCAGAAGAGCTAAATTTTTTGAAACAAGAGATATCGCATTGACCCAACTCTTGAGATTGATCTTACCCAAAATTGCAGAACTAGAAAATCGCCAACAAAAAGACCTTTGGCTTAAATTAATGATTGAAGAAATACAGAATTTCATTAGGCTAAGGGCTGAATCAAAAGCCAAAGAGGATTTATTGAGTTTGTATCGAACGGCAAGTCAAATGCTATCCAATCAAGAAGCACGAGCTTACCCAGAGTTGATCGGGAAGAACAGTTTACCTACCCTTGTTTTAGGGGAAGCGAGATTACATTCTGCCAATTTAACGCCTTTTGAACCTCGGTACTTACGATGGTTACCGATGAGAGTTTGGTCTTTACTGATGATCCCAAGTCATCAAAACCCTTATTCTTGGACACAGTCTTGGATTCAAGCAAAAGAAAGGAACTAAGATGAAATTATTGTTACAAGTATCTTTTTTCTTGATGATCTGTCATGCCATCGCTTTTGCACAAACCATGGTGGAAGAGAAAAAGCTCAGATCTGCAAGTTATCTCTTAAATGATCTAGATGTCTATCAAATCGATCAGAGTTGTGGGAAAGATAGGAGATGTAGAATAGGGAGATTAAGGGATAAATTAAGGACCAAAAGAATCCTAGAAGCAAAACTAGAAGATGAACAATTATTTAAATTATTAATGCTTTATGAAACAAAGAAGAGATCGCTATATCCAAGATTAGAAGATAATCTGTCTTTTAATTATATCGCTGATATTAATTTCTCTCTTAAATCACCACTCATCGGTTTAAATATCATGTATTCCCTTGATGAGCATTGGCAAGTTGATGCCGATATCCTAAATGTGTCTAGTTCTTTTGATGCAGGTGATTATTACTTCTATAATGGCTATCAGTTTAGAGTTGGGATGAATTACCTCAATGATGTCAGTGTTTTCTCTTCTTATTATGGTGTGGCTTTTGCATATACTGAATTAAATGATTATGACATAGAAAGTCCCGCCCATACGATTTATCTCAAATATGGTTTAGATTGGCAATTTATCACTGGATTTCACATGCGATTGGGTCTGTATTATGCTGTGCCATTGTATATAGGACTCAGGGATTCTAATAGTAAACAAAATGTTGCAGAGCCGGAAAAGTCAGCTACTACCGCAGAAATCGCCTCCGCTCTATATGGATTAGGTATGTATTTTCATCTAGGCTTTAGCTTTTAAAAAAGGGTTTTCAACATGATTGATTTAAACTTCATCCGTATTTTATTGATTACACTGATGATCATCCCTGATGTCTATGCTCAGAATCAGAATCAGAATCAGAATCAGAATCAGAATCAGAATCAGAATCAGAATCAGAATCAGAATCAGAATCAGAATCAGAATAACACACCAAGTCTTCTGCCTATACCTACAAAACCCAGTAAACCCAATCAACCTAATCAACCCATACAACCTAGTAATGATCCCAAAAACAATAAGATTGACGCTAAACTAGAGCCACAGCCACTCAGTTTAAGTGAATATGAAAAAAGGATGAGAGATTATATCAATACCAATGAGAGTACCATTAGTATTCATCAAGTGGTCATGGAAATGCTAGATGATGTCATGGCGGATATGAGGTTATTGAGATTAGAGCAGATCAGTCCTTTGGCAATCAGAGGTGTAGGATTAACCCCCAATCTCGCCGCTAATTTTGGACTTTGGACTGAAAGCGAATTAATCAGCAGAATCAATCGTTTAACATCAGTATCACTGAGATATTGTGTCTCTTGCCAATCATTGAAAACATCTGTAGAAAATGGGGATTGGGTCTTAAAACTAGGTTGGGTCAAACAAGAAGATATGTATGCTGAAGCTCAAAAACTAGGGGTAATGGCATTTATGGATCTCTTTGTCAGCTATATCCCGGGTGCAAATATGGTGACACTCAATGCCAAGATCTATAGGGCTGATTCTGGCGCAATTCTTTGGGCTCAAACCTATACATCAGATGGCACAACAGCTGCTGTATTGAGAACTGGAGATCGTGTTCAAACCAGAGATGAAGTGTATAAAGAACTGACAAGAAAGATCGAACAAAGACCTTATTATGGTTATACCCTATGGATTGGTGGGGGGATGGTGCCTTTTGCTGGGCCTTTGGGAAATATCAATTATATCGCACCGGGGATTAAGATTTATGAGAAGTTTGGGGAAGATAAGAGATTTTTATATGCGATCTTCTTTGAAGGGGCGATCAATATTACCACAAATCCTATTTTTGGTGGTTTTATCGGTGGACAAGTGATGTACAGAGTGAATCAACCCAATCTCAACGATGTTCAAATCTGGGCTGGTTCTTCTGGGTCTTTGTTTTTGGCGAGTTTGACTGGGGGAAATACAGTCGCTATGGAAGCGCTAGTAGATGTGATTATGCAGTTTAGATTAGGACTAGGTGCATCGTTATACTATGCTGTTCCTGTGGATTTTGGTGGGTTTGATATCGGTGGTGTGGGTTATAAATTCCGTTTTACCTTTAATTATTAGGAGTGAGAATCAATGAAATTTTTAATGCCTACAATGGGACTATTGCTGATCCTCCAACAACTCGCTTGTGGTGGAAACTATAATATCAATATTAAAGGTAGGGATAAAACCATTGTTGTCCCCAATACGGCATCGATGCAACCCCCTTATGAATCCAATGGTCAAAGTCCACCCAGACGATATGTGGTGCGTATGAGTGATGGGAAACTCGATTGGGAAATCGAATTACCAGAATCTGCAAATGGCTATGAACTCCGTATTCCTTTCCAAAATAAATCCCCAAATCAAAGCATGTATGATGGCGATCAAATGACGGCAGCAGATAAAGCGCTCGTAGGACATTTGAGACAGAATCATCCCAGCTATCAAAATGAACAAGAAGGGATTCATGTTGATCCAGCCAATCCCCAACAGAATCCACAGAATCCAGAACTCCCCCAACAGAATCCACAGAATCCACAGAATCCACAGAATCCACAGAATCCAGAACCCCAACAAAATCCCCAACAGAATCCAGCGCCAAGTAGACAAAGCTATTTGGTAGGACTTGAAAAAGCAAAGCAGTTATTCACAGCTGGGAAATATGAATTGTCTTTGGTCGCTTTAAGTTCTCTCAATGAAGATTATCCCAACGATATCAAGATATTATCGATGATTGGGACTTTGTGGATGAAGATGAATAAACCCGAACTTGCTCGGGGATATTGGGAACAAGTGCTAAGAATGGATCCAGAGAATAGATCAATCATCGAAGCCTTAAAACAAATCAATAGCCGATCAGATGGCACTGAAACTCAAGAATAATCGAGAAAGGTAAAAAACAAAATGCATTTTATCATTGGATTAGCAGTCGTTATAGGTACTTTTATCATTTCATTGGATTATGCAGATGATCAATTTAGTGGTTTTTATAATACCTATTCTTTGATTCTCTTAGCCGGTATGCCTATTGGTTTAGCGATCATGTCCTATCGTTTTTCAATGCTAGGTTCAGCATTATTAGGCTTAAAAAGAGCCATCACTGAAAGACCACAAAAACAACGCGCTGAAAATAATCGCTTGATTTTAGAGTTTGGTCGGCTTGTCAGACAAGACAAGAATAGTGAAGCATTACAACTCTTAGATCGCAGTCAAGACCCTATTTTAAAAGCACTTGGAAAACAAGTGGTACAACAAAGCAATGCAGATGATATCGAAGCAGATGCTTTGTTTATGGGGAAACAAGACTTGGCTGATTTTAAAAATGGGGAAAAAGTATTTGCGAGTTTAGGTGATTTTGCCCCAGCGATGGGGATGGTAGGCACTGTGATTGGTTTGATCCAACTCTTAGCAAACCTCAAAGATTTCGAGAAACTTGGACCAGGTATGGCCATTGCGCTACTCACGACTTTTTATGGGTTATTACTTGCGCATGGTTTGTATCTACCCATTGCCAGAATGATTGCAGAAACGGGTGCACTTAGGGCAGATAACTTGAATTTGACCATAGAATGTATGACTAAACTTGCCAAGAGAAGACCCATACATGAAATTCAGCAATTGACAGAATTTAAAGCTTAGTGCGCAAAGCCAAGAAAGGAAAAAATCCATGAAAAAAGCATTGGATATCGATCGATTTTCTCAGGACTTTCAAATGCCAAGAGGCGCTTGGATTGTGAGCTATGCTGATATTGTCACGCTGATCCTTACCTTTTTTATCTTACTGCTTTCTATCTCAACCATCTCACAAAACCAATATGATATGATTGTTCAAGCGTTTACTGGTGAAAAAGTAGGGACTTTGGCAGAAGTCAAAGAACAAATCGATCAAGTGGTCAAGCAACAAGGTTTAGCTGGAGAAGTGAAAACCAATCTAGATATGGATGGATTAGAAATCTCTTTTTCTAATGCACTCTTATTTGATTCTGGAGATGCTGAACTCAAAAATACAGCCATTCAAGCTTTGGTCGCGATTCAAGGTTATCTCACAGACCATTTGGCAGATCCTTATGGCATGATTGTAGAAGGGTATAGCGATGATCGTCCCATTAGTACTTCTCAATTCGCTTCAAACTGGGAACTCTCCACAAGCAGAGCCATTAATGTGATGAATGAGCTGGTCAAAGCTGGGATTGATCGCAGAAGAATATCCATTCAGGGTTTTGCAGAAACACGATCTGCCACAGATGTGGATTTGAGTTCTAGTGAAGAAATCGCTGCTTTATCCACAGATGTGCTTGAAAATGCAAGAAGCGCTAATCGCAGAGTTGTATTGAGAATCAATAATCTCAGCCCAAATCTGCTCGCAAAAATCAAAAGCAAAGGCGGTTGGAAAAAGACTGCAAATCCTGAACCATCACCCAAACCCTTACAACCTTCAGAAAGTCAAAAGAATGAAACCAAATAAACTTTTCTTGGTATGCCTTATCGATATTCTATTGACCCATCAGCTCATCGCTCAAGTATCCAATACGCCTTCTGAAAAAATGCTGATGAAGGCAAAGCAAAATGAAGTAGAGAATTTGGGTAAACAAAGAGTAGAAGCTGTGTTGAGTAGATTATGTCCTGGTAGTTGTGAATTGCTAGATATCAAAGCAATTGTCAGCCAACCCAAACCGGTAGGCGAAGTATTACCAGGATTTGATCAAACTTCTGCATCTGAAGTGCTTGTAGAATCCATAGAAGGCAAAATTCTCATCGATAAATCTTTACCAGGTACATTTAAATCCAATTTACCCCAAATGCTTCAATATCGCCTTGCTGATTTAAGCCCAAAGGTGATTTTTACCACATCGCAATTAAATTTCCCTAAACCCCAAAATGCACCGATGCCACCGCCGATGGAAGAAGAAGAGAGCGAAGAGCATAATCCAGAAGCAGTGGAACCTCAGCCTGAACCTCAAGTTCAACCACCTCCTGTGACTGAACCCAAGCAAGAGATGATTGAAGAGACAGTAAAGCCCAAAAATCCCTGGGAAGATGATTTTTTTAAACAGATCTTATTGATGTGGTTGCCTTTGGTTGTTGTGATGCTTTTTGCTACGCTACTCACGATTTATTTGATTAAAACATTGCGTAGATTTGAAGAACAGCATGAAGATAAAAAATTAAAAAGGGAAAAAGACCAAGAATTATCCAGTGCATTGGCTGATGAATATGTACAAATGCCCGATATTGACGAGATGAATCAAAGATTGAGAAAATCCAGAAGCATACAAAATAAACTCCTTAGAAAATGGATCGATGAAGATATCGCACAAGTCGCACAACTCATTAGATTATTAGGTGCTGATTTGCTTTATGATCTCAAACAAGACCCAGCACTCAAAAAACAATTAGAAGAATTGAGCACCCAAATCGCAAATCAAAGAAGCCAAGTAACACCCCAACAAGCGCAATATTTGGATCAAGCATTACAAGCGAGAATTTTGGCAACTCAAGTGCTCTTTGATGAAAAACAAAATCTAAATTCTTGGGAATTTCTCCAAGGTTTAAGTTTACATCACCTCAAGAAAATCTATCAGACCCTAACAGTGTCAGAAAAAGAACATTTGATTTCTCAACTCTCTGTGGAAGTACGCCCTCAATTTCTCAATCAATTAACAGCAAGTGATCGAAATGAGTTGATGTTATACGGTGGCACAGATGGTATCCTCTCTAAATCCCAATCATTAGAGTTAGCATCAAGATTAAAAAAACAAAGCGAAGACTTATCTCCAGTCTCTCAAGAACTGAGCCTACAAGTGAATCTGGTTTCTGAAATGCTCAATTCTTTGTCATTTCAAGCCCAAATCGATAGCGCTGTTCCCCTCAAGAAACAAAGAGAAGACCTATCTTTGGCTGTATTTGATGTGGTTCTCTTAGAAGCAAGTTTATTTGAAGTATCAAGCAATGTACTAGGGAATGCCCTATTAAAAATGTCATTTCAAGAAGCTGTTGACATCTTAAGGGGTTGCCATCCTATGCTCAAAGAAACTTTGATCGCTACGATCAATCCCCAAGAAATCAGTAAATATGAACAAGAATTACAATTTCAACCTTCAAGTATAGACCCAAATCAATATTTAAAGGTAAGGGCATTATTCTTGCATAATGTAATCAAAGTACTGCAAAGAGATGGTTTATCGCTAAGAGATCTCAATTTGCAAATGCTTCATAAAGTGACAATCATTTGATCTTTAAATAAAAGGAGTAGATCATGAAGGCCTTATCATTGATATTTGTCTTATTCTTGTTCACAAGTTGTACCATTCTACGTGATACTGGTGAGAATAATGGTGGCAACGTTGCTGGTGGCAGTGGGGGTTCTGGTACAGAAGTTGAGTATGAACCTAAAACTGTGGATATTTTGGTGGTCACTACTTTTGATGATGTATCAATGGCATCTTATTATAATACGATCATTCAAACTTTGATCGCTGAATTAGCGATTAAAAAAGTAGATATCGCACACATCGCCTATGCACCAATGTATCATAGAAATTCAGATCAAACCCCTTTGTTCTATGGTGAAAATGATGCAGAACCTGAGTTTGATTCTTTTAGCACAGCTTATGCTTATTTCAGTTCACCAGAGGGTTTGGAACTACTCACTGATGATCCTAGCCACAAAGATGGGATGAATATCGCCCAAATCGGTAAAAATCTAGATCTCTTGCCCATTTACCATCCTACAAGAAGCACTGTGATGGGACGAGCTTATTTCGATAATCCCCAAGATGGCTTGATTGTGATTTGGCTAAATGCTTCCCCAAGAAGATGTGAATTAAGGGATTGTATCATGGATGATGGTAGCCGTTTGGATGATTATTTATCCGCTACTGATGAAAATGGAAATTTAAAATGGTTGCATTTTGCAGAAGGACAAAGCTTGCCTAAGAAGAAAGTAGCACATTTATTCTTTGGTACAGCTGAAGATGTGGATTATGAAACTTTTGCAGATGATTGTAGCACACTACCAGGTTTTCCAGCTGTTGCATTGGATTATATGCAAGAATCAAAAGCGACTTTATATGAAGATCTATCCGATCGCTTGGATGAAAAGGGGATTGTGACCATGAATGAAGATTTATGTGATGCGATGAGCTTGAAATTCTTAATTACTGCTGTTGAAATGGCATTAACCGTCAGAAAACTCTTTTAATTTTGATGATCAATCACAAGGATTAAAGCATGCATCACTTGGAAAGAATGACTTGGTTGGTGATTTGTGTTCTTTTATTAACATTCTATCTCAAAGAGAAGAAGAATACTGCTATTCATCAAACATCAATCACTCAAACAGATACAAGTACCTTGACTTGCCCTCCTTGTGCAACTTGCCCGCCTTGTGCATCTTGTGCGCCTTGTGATTGTGCGCCGAGTAAGAAAATCGAAAAAACAACTGTGGGCAAAGCAGTGAAGAAATTACCTCCTCCACCAGAACTCAATGCTCAAGAAAGACAACAATTACTCGCATGGGTCAAAAAGAATCTTCATACCCTCTACCCTTGTCGAGATGCTGGACAACCGATTTATAGAATGACTGTGGCTTTGGAACTCGATCAAAAGGGAGAGCAGATCAAGAATACTTCGATCAATGGTGACAAGATTCCTGGAAATAGTAAGAATTGTATTCAATCTAAAATGAAGCAGTGGAAACTCCCCAAAGCATTTGGTGAAAATGCACCTAAACTTGTATTTGGTTTGGCTTTGGAATAAAGATTTAAAAATGCAACCAAGTCATTGTGGCATAAGCGACCCAAGGCTCAGAACCCGGGACTGAATTATATTTCACTTCTACAAATTTCCCATATTTCACATAACCAGCATGTACACCGATCCAAAAGAAAGGCAATGGTCTGTATAATAATTCTGCATTTAATTCCCATCCAATAAATCGATCTGTATTAACAGGTTTAGCAGCTGAACCCGCCAATGCTGTTCCTAGTTTGAGATTGAGTAATTCTGGAATCAAATCTCCAGCAACATTAAAACTTGTCCCCATCACACCATAGCCCAAATTACTAGGATCATAAACCAATGCCATCTGTCGATTAATCGCTCTTGGGTCTGGGAATAAGAGCAATGATCTATGTGTGAGATAGAGAGAACCTGGGAAACCATATTGATTACCAGTCAAAACAGAAGAGAGTGTTTGATCATTTTGGTTTTGATCACCTGTAGCATAGATACCGCTGATATTGATATGATCGCCATCCCCCTTGCCCCAACGATACACACCATCACCTTGAGCCATGAGCGCAAATAGATTAGCACCCGTGGGTTTATTAGGATCTAGATTTGATATTGAAGCATTCTTGGCTCTGTATTTGATATCTGCCCAGTTCATCGCAACAAAACCGCTTAAACTCAATGGTCCCCCAGTCATCCACCTTGAATAACTCCCATCTATGGCCAACCATAAAGCATCAATATCTGCAGCTTGTCCCATACTATTCACTGTAATTGCCCCATGGTAATCAGCCAATTGGCTTGTTGGTCCCACGCCAAAAGCTGTGCCTTTGCCTTGAGATCGATCTTTGAGGTACCAAAGATGCAACCCTGCTTTCATGGGGTCAAAAATAGACCATTCTAGGTCTAACATGGTTAAAGTCACATCATCGGGTTTGTTGAGATTATTTGCATATAGGGTATAATGCCCTAATCTTGAAGAGAGTTTACGATCAAGCATCTTACCAAAGAGCGTAAAACCCGCAGCATCACTCCCCCAAAAAATCATTTTTGTTCCACCATAGAGAATATCTGTAGGTAAAGCACTCGCAGGGTCCAAAGCATTATCTGCCAAAGGTTGTAAGCCAACAACCAAATTCCAATTACTGTTCATCACCCATTTGGCATTTAATCTCTTGGTTTGAAGATTTACTGTATCTCCATTAAATGCCCCACCCACAGTGCCTTGTTGCGTATTAGAGAGATCACCAAAAGCAAAATCCACTTCAAATGCAGCCCTTAGGATTAATCTACCATTCATTGGCGCTGGTGAATAATTGAGGAAGGAGAGATAACGCATTTCAGTAAATGCTTGTTTTTGTTCGTTAGGTCTATATGTTGAACTCCCATTACTCCCATATAATCTCCCATTTAATGGACCATTGAGAAGAGGGTTCTTGGAAAAAACATTGGTATAGCTTGTTTTGGTGAAGAACACACCTAAAACCTGTAAGCTTGATGGCGGTGGATCGCTTTGTCCTTGTGCTGGACTAAAAGGCAACAGACTAATGGTGTTTTTTTGGACATTTTTACCAAATTGAACCATATCTTCTTTTTCGATTTGTTGATCAACAGCTTCTTTCTTGTTGTTTTTTGATGTTTCTTGAGCATGTACCATTGTAAAGCTGAAGATCATTAAAAAAGAGATGATATTACGCATCTTTATCTCTGCCTTCTATAAGTCTGAATATTTTGATTGCCAAATTGACCATCACTTGTAGAACCAAAACCATTTTGTACTGTAGGAGGAGTAACATTGGCAATACTTGGCTCAGTTTGAGCAACTTCATAGGTTAAAACATCCCCATCCACCTTGAAAATCCCCTTTGATTTTGCTGCACTGGGTGAAGTTTGAGTGAGTTCTATATCAAAAATGGGACCAACGCCAGAAACTACATAACTCCCAGCAAGATTAATAATATCATTGTTTTCATTGATCGCTTCGACTGTAAAAGTCATATCAGCTTTAAATTCACTTTGTAGCCTAACAATAGAAGCTGGCGGATTACTGAGTAACTGACAAACATCCATGCCTTCACTTACCCAAGTCCCTACATAATTAGGTACATTCATCATCTGCGTGCCAGCTTGAGTGCCAGCTTGAGTGCCAGCTTGAGTGCCAGCTTGAGTACCAGCTTGAACACCAGCTTGAGTGCCAGCCTGCA
>JACCDO010094077.1_pt1 | contig 14424 bp, 13 predicted proteins | sample 7446101 | NCBI WGS metagenome assembly JACCDO01 (sample SAMN15323440, study PRJNA562643) | freshwater metagenome | isolation source: river surface water | place: USA:Blue River Watershed | collected 2017-08-16
AGACTGCCAAAGATTCCATCGTAAACTAAAACCGAACCAGCAAAACCTAGTGCTGTAAAATCAACAAATTGAAGCACAAATGCAAAGCCATCACCACCTCTACTCCTACAAAATGTGTTGACGTCATCCATACGATCGCAGCGTAATGACGGATTTGATATTTCAAAGGTTATAGTGGTATCAAATCCCTCGCCAACATTTAGCTTACGCTTATACCATGCAGATCCAGAGTGTCTGGCCTCGGATGGAGTCAAGCGGAGTGCAGGTCCACAGCGACTGGATGGTAAATCAGCACCTTTATTCGCCTTGAGCTCATCCAACGTAAAGATCACTATCTCATTGGAGTCAGGGATACCAGGGTAAGGCAGGTTACTTGGTACTTGACGCCGCGATACACCATCAATGGCGAACTCATACGCCAACATTCTGGCGGGCAACACAGCGCATACTGACCTGCCAGTGCCACACGAGGCCAAGCCTATGGTAGCGTTGTAACCATCACAGCACGTAGAGGATACATTGCAATTTTGAATATTTGTACTACCAACAACCACCAATCCATAATGCCCTTCACTACCATACTGCCCAGTGGGACCCAACATGTTACTGGAGCTACTGCCACCAATCTCTAATGTCTTGTTGGCATCAAAAAATGCAAAATCAAAGTCGTACTCGGTGGTACCAGTGATGTTGGTGTATGCCGAGAACGTACCAATCAGGGCGGATGACGTGGGACTCCTTCTGCCATATAAATCGGTGGGTAACGCAGCACTATTCTCGTGATATGCACCCTCGCACATTCCAGCCACAGCGAATACATACTCCGTGTTGGGCGTCAGTCCCCGCACCGAGGTGTACGTGATGTTACTCACGGTTATGTTATGAATAAGAGAGGGTTTCTGGGGTTGAAACCAGAGTATCTTGTACCCGGTGATCATCATGTGGTCAAACACGTCACCTGATGGGGTCCAGGAGAGGTCCACCTTGTATGAGGCAATGTTACTGACTATAGGGGATGCTAGCACCGGTGGTGCATTGCGGTATGCAAACGTTTCTGATTCTTGGAATAATCCCGGAAGAATACCGTTCTCAACCCTCAATAATTTGCTGCCGGGTGTGCCGGCAGGCAAGGTACATACAAACGACTCCAAACGCGAATCAATGAGAGAATTTGTCCCGTAGGATTTTATAATACACTCATTGCCACCAATGAATATCCTGGCCTTTGGACCGAAGCCGATACCCTCCACTGTAATGTCAACCCCGCCAGATAAAGGGCAGTCATACGTAGTGGCGTAAGGCAAGTCCATTGATCCTTTCGTAAACGAGTGAATAGGCAAGTGATTGTTGACAATTTCAATGTGAGGAAACACATTATATTGGGGATTATAGTAATTGGAATTGTCATAGTACTTGTCGAGGCACCCTAATACACGCCGCACTTCAGGAGCACGCGCAATACGTATGAAATCCACATTAAATGCTTCGTAATAAAGCTTTAGATCCTTCGGGAGTGTATTATCTTTCACTTTCTCCATTTCCAAACGTAACCGCAGCAACGGGCCTCTGACATGCTGGAAGATAGGTATGTAATACGTCTTGTAGTTGCCAGTATTGTCAATGTCAAAGGTGTGTGCTGATATCTGTTCACTGTAACCACTGAAGGATACTTCTCTAATACCAACGTGGTTACCACCATAATTATCAATAACCAGAATACGCCAATAGCGGGAGTGAGCGTTGAATTGACTAATTGTTTGCTCTTTAATCTGACGGTTATAACCGTTCTTAATGGTGGCGTTTAACTGAGTACTACTATCAATAGTGTAGTCACTCGTTAATTTATCGAGTGTGAAACTGGCAACCGTCTCGAACGGTCCAACACCACTAGTCATGGACTTTTGCAACAAACAACGTTTAGGCGAGTTAGCATCGCCAGTAGATAATATTTTCATCGAAGTAATAGTTCTATACTCACCCAAATCAAAGGTGACATACACTCCCTTATTATCATTAGAAAGATAATAACTATATGCATTGTTATCTGTAATTTTATCCATTGAATAAGAAGAACCGTAACTGAGAGAACTACTGATTGGTGTAGTAGTGATTTCATTATACCAATAATTCCTTGAATGATCAGTATTCTTGGCGTTTCCAGCAGATGGAATAGAACCTGATCGTAATAACAATTTCCCCGTTGTTTCGCCTCCCATATACATCATTCTAATGACTACATAGTGACGCTTAGACACATCAATAAACAGATTTGGCGAGTCAATATTGGGGTTACTACCTCTAACACTTGCTCTCAACTCACCATTTTCAATTCTACTATCTATTTGCATTTCCTCCGCGGTACTGTTCGCCCAACCTTCGTAGTTATTATTGACCTCGAAGTTCCACGAGACATCGATATCAAAGCCGGTGCCCTCGCCGCCAGAGGTGGACGAGTGCAGGCGCAGTGACGCCGTCCACAGCGCGAACCACAGTAGAAACCAATGCATTTTTTTGGATTATTTGGTTGTTTTTTTAATCCGGTGGGGGCCTTATTTTTGACCCAAGGGATTACATTAAACAATGTTAAACAATGAGCAGATAATGGCAGTTATTGTTGCTTATACAATGAAAATGGTTGTTTTGTACTGCTCAGAGTGTTAAAAAAAAGCTGTAATTTTAGCGGAGGGGGATGGGAGGGATTAGGGGCTTGGATTGAATGGACTAACAATACAAAAGTTGATTTAGTATGTTGTATTGTTTATGACAACTTGTGGGATTCCGACTCATGTGCGCCTAAACCACACTTGGAAACGTATCGTTGAGTCAACGACGTTGACTAACTTAAAGTACCGGCAACTTTGACTATCTAACGAACTCCAAAACGAAGTCTCGAAATGGCTCAACCGGAAACTGAAAAAAATTTCGGTGACGACTAGTCTGAAATTCAGTGTGAAATTGTCACTCATTCACTGACTCACTCGCTTACTCAGTCACTGATTAAAATATAAATTAGTTGCAGAAAGAGTGGCAAAATGGTGACGCAATCCCTGATCTGCGTGGTACTATTACTGGTCGCGACTTTCGGTCCACAGGTGAGCTCGCGCACTGCAGTGATACTCTCTGGAGAGTTACGCTCAGCAAACCTGACTTGGACGTCAGGAATGATCAAGGCGAACCACGCTAGTCGCATGTTCGGTTCGGTCGATCCAGAAACTCCAGCGAAATGTCTAATTGAATGGCTATTCAAGCGGCTTCATGAACAAGGAGGATTGGATGTCTTTTATTATGTAACTGCTAGTTTAACTGCAAATGCAAGTGAATGGGATGGCAATCCGTTATTTTATCAAGCGTCACTAGGTGACCATCGGATTTGTGAAGTATTTGCAGATCCCAAAATATTCAATAAACGTACAGGAAATCACTTCTTTTGTGTTATCGAACCAGAGCAACAATTACTAACGACTTTTTTAAAGAATTTTACTATGTGGAAAGGACGTGGTGAACTCTACGGTTCTGATAAGATGAATGAACAGGCATTACAGCAATATTATGGTCATTATAGAGGAAATCTTGCTGCCAAACAGTACGCCCTAATGAAGAATATCACTTATACACACAAAGTGCGGATGCGTCCCGACACTCCCTTGACCAGACCGCTTCCTAACTTGACCACTTTCGAGTTTAATTACGGTCCTCAGTACCATCCGGATGGCAAGTTAAAGTGCCGTTCTACTGTTTACTACCCAAACAAAGCAGTCGGAGGACACAATGATTGGTTCAATATCGGGCTCGCGAAGGACATGGACCACGTGCTTGATCGTTACATTGACTTTATCTCGACTTCATTTGAAGAGATTTATCCGTACGGCACACAGTGGAACTTAGAGGACCATTTAGAGTATTTAATGTTGAATAAATACAGCATTTGTGTCTCTCATGCGATAGAGATATGGATGGTGGCCATCCGGTCGATTACTAACTGCCAGGGCTTTTATGGCTGCATTACACATTACGATCGCGTGAGCGCTTTTGACTGGGTTGATGTATCTGCCAATTAACGATGTACTTACTGTATTCTAATATTGTTTACTTGTTCCTTCCACGCGCTACTCTCTAGGTTCTACTGCGACTGTCGGTCTTGCACTCCCTAAATGACGGCTTTGTACTGTATCGTTCGTGTCCCATTTATATTCCGTATTCAAATATTGTAGCTAGGATCGAGGGTGTGGACGCAAAATTTTTGGCGAGGAAAAAGAGGAAGAGGAAAAAGCATAAGCCAAACATGTGGTTGCTGCTGCTGTTGGTAGTGTGCCTCTCTCTTTTTGTCGAGACAACGAGCTCTGCCTTGCCTTTAGAAGCAAATATTCCATTGCCTGCAGAAGAAAATATTCCTTCGCCATTGAGTAGTTGGTCGCTCAAGGACAAGTACATCATCGTAACTGGAGGCTCGAAAGGTATTGGGAAAGCGATCGTTCACGAGCTGTGTGAGTTGGGTGCTAACGTATACACCTGTGGCAGGGATAAATCCAACTTAAGTGAGTGTTTGAATGAATGGGAGGCGCTTGGATTCAGTGTCAAGGGTTGCGTCTGTGATGTAAGTACTCAAAGCGGTCGGCGCAAGTTGATAAATAGCTTTAAAAAAGAGTATGGAGTTGATAAATTACACGGATTGGTAAATAATGTAGGGAGTAATATTAGGAAGAGTACTGTTGAGTACACAGAAGTCGAATACAATAAAATTATGGCAACAAATTTAGAATCAGCATTTTATTTAACAAAAGAATGCTATCCGATACTATGCAATGGGGGATTGGATACATCGTCGGCATCGGTGGTAAACATAGGTTCGGTAGCTGGTGGAAACGAGGTAACGTTACGCACTGGTTCTATTTACGCCATGACTAAGGCAGCTATGACACAACTAACATATAATCTTGCTGTGGAATGGGCTAAGAACAATATCAGAGTGAATATTGTCAGTCCGTGGTACATCGACACCCCCTTAGCAGCGCAAGTGCTAAGTAACCCCGATTTTAAATCAAAAGTATTATCGCGCACACCGGCGAACAGAGTCGGAAATCCAAGAGAGGTTGCGAGTCTTGTCGCCTACTTACTCATGGATAAAGCGTCTTACGTCACCGGTCAAAGCATCAAAGTCGATGGCGGTTTTACAAGAAACGGGTTTTGGTTATAATTTTGTACACTAAATAACTAACTTAATCTAATTCAGCGCCTAGCTTTGTCAGCAGTTCGCATACTACGTGAAATCCATCCGTCCATTTTCTGTTACCTTTTGGAATAACTACCGGGTAGGTTCGCTCGAACTCACTGTAGTCTGGATTGTGTCCTTCTTACTTGATTCGCTTGGAATGACCACTTGATTCTTCTGTACTTCTCGAGTTGCCAATAGCGGATTCACAGTGCTCGCTAGGCTTGTAGGCACCTCACTTCTATTAGTGGTAGCAGTAGTAATGCCAAACAGATTTTCAAATATATTATACGCCTTAATAAAGGATCGGCGGGTTTCGACTTTGTTGTACCTCTTTTGCTTCTTACTTTTCCACTCTTCGAACAGGATTTCATCAATTTCTTCCGTGGACAGACCCGTCAGATCAATCCTTTGTACATCAGTAGATTGGGTTACACTTTCCTCTAGATACTGCTTCATCAGCACATCATGCGGTGTACTATCGACATCTATACTAGGGCTTAGTGTGCTATCACCTATCGCCTCGTCTACACCATTTGTCATCTTGTCTATGATGGTGCTTTTGTCACCATAAATGACATCCATAGAGAAGTCGTGAGCTTCCACCCCAGATACTCTGGGACTGGTGCTGATATTGTGCATAGTCTCGGGACTTATTGGCGCATACTCTTTGTAATTATTAGCATGAGTAGCTGCTGCGGCACTGACATCTGCAGTACTGTCCCCATCCTCTAGAGGAATATTACTCCCACTCACCGCGTCATCCTCATAATATACCACAGGCTTACGAGTAAAGTAATCCCAGAGGCTCTCTACCTTATTTAATGCAGAGCCTACCTGCTTGTTAACGGTTGCCTTTACACTGCTGGACTGACTATTGATCATTTCTATGGTCCTTTTCTGCAAAATACCCGCTTTAATAGCTACTTCGCGGTTGATTATGGTGTGTATCGTAACGACACCGCATAGTGACACCGTTCGCAGGATATAGTCCTTGTTCATCGCGAGATTATGGTAAACAATCAGCTCGGCATAGCGGTTACCGATACTGAATAGGGTGTGTGTCTTGCCCGTTAGGTTGATGTTAATTGCGAAATAGTAGTCGTCGATAAAGTTCAAGTAGATGATAACTAGCTCGAGTAACAAGGAATATAGTTGCACGTTGAAGAAATAAGTCACTAGTACCATGGGGATATCGCGCCCAGATGTGAACAGGCATGCAAAGACCAGCAATCCGAATACCAACACCAGTATCGGCATTACGGATGTCTTACCGAGGAACTTGAGAATGCAGTGCAGGGCTGGGTACTTGAATTCAAAATTGACATCCCTCTCTAAGAATGGTAGAGTGTACAGGTATATAACAATGCATACGAGCGATAAATAAGATCGGTTATTTATTTGATGAGGGATTTTGTACCTTGACTGAGTCTGCTAATAGATGGCAGCATTAGTATCATAAGAATAATGCCCAAGTAGTTGAATCCAGCAACTCCCAAGTACCGAAGGATGGTAAATGCCATTTGCGACATGAAGAAGGAAATACAGTCCTTGGTGATATACACAATCCTGCGCCCCATATGCCCCAATCTCTCCCCTTCTGCACTGTATAAGCAACTTAGCACCGTGTGGTGATTGCAGATGTACAGCAGTAGATCCTCCAACTTAGATTTAGGGGCATGAAAGTGAAAGCAGCCTACCTGTCGATTAAACCCGTTTGGGAACAATATGCTCTGACAGCCTAGCAACGTGCGGCGCTGTCGGATGTACTTGTACATCACATCAGGGTAAGACCTCTTACCATGTACCAGTCTGGCAGCAAACGAGAATGCGCGATCTTCAACAATTGTCCCCTTAATTCTGGTTGACTTTTCTCTCATTTCTTGACGATTTACGGTACGGTTGAGGTCTTTATTCAACCGAAAAAGTACTGTAAAGGGGTCATTAGAATTACTACCCTGGTCTAGATGACTACCTACTTGATTATTACCACATATATCAAATACAGCGGTACTATGGGCAGAGTCGTGTAGCCTTCTGACAATCTGCTGACCATAACTCGTTAACTCTAGCAGCCACAATAGTATGAAGATGACCACGAAGTACCCCGTAAAGGAGCCGAGGTAATAATCCGTCTTGCCCTTCAATATCTCTTCGGATAGCCCAGTATTGAAGATATTAGCAGCTATCACATCCAGCTGGGTAGGCGCTGAAGTAGGCATTGAAGTGGGCGCGGCAGTGAAGAATGCTATTGAAATGGTAGTAGCATTGAGGAAGGGGTTACTCTCCCAGGCACTGTTCCGTAAGAAGGCATCGAAAGATTCTCGTGCAACTGAATCGTTCAATGCCTTGATGATAGCTGCTATCCCATGGATATCATCAGCCCAGCGCTGGCTGCTGTATTGGATGGTATACTGCACCTCCAGAGTCTTCGAAGCAGCACTATGGATTAAGGATCTACTAGAGTCTGCCTGATCTCCAATGGAACTAATGGTGATGGCAGTCATCTTAATACCCAGGTTGATGGACTGTGTAATAGCTGTTAAGAGGATAGTGTCGCTGAGGGAGCGATTGAAGTTGTAATCTGTTGCGGATAGGCCTTGTAGGACTTGATGCGTCATGAAATAGATCTCCGAAGGAATTGTATGTGATGGATAGGCTGTAGGATGACCACTTGGAGGTAGCGAAGGAGGCGTAGTAGGAATTACCGTCGATATTGCAGCACTTGGCTCATATGATGGTATATAACTAGGACTAACTGTGCTTGGCACAGCTGATGGAATCTCTGTACTCACCGTTACTACTTTTCGGATACGATTATTTTCAGAAATATAAAGATTTCCGTTACTGTCAAAATGACTGAAGCCTGTAGGACAGATCGATGCAGCTGTAGCAGCTGCTCCGTCACCGTTAGATGATGCTTCCCCATTACCAGCAAATGTGGTTATCACCCCTGTTGAAATAGTGACTTTGCGCACTCGGCAATTACCTAGATCCGATATGTATATGTTATCATAACTATCTACTATCACGAAATAGGGATTTTTCAAGGTAGCGGCAGTAGCTTGTATGCTATCCCCATTATACCCTCCAGTAGTACTGCCAGTGCCTGCGATTGTGGTTATAATTCCCGTTGAAACGGTTACCTTGCGAACTACACTATAAAAAAGGTAATCTGTAAAGTATATATTGCCACTAGAATCGAGATCGACGCCTATTGGATTTGCTATGCTGGCAGCTGTGGCAGGACCATTGTCTCCCGAGTAGCCAAGATTACCATCACCCGCAACTGTCGTGATAATACCAGTGGACATTGTCACCTTTCGGATACGATTACCATCAAAATCTGCAATGAACAAATTATCACTGTCATCTATAGCAATGGCTTGCGGATAACCTACAGTCGCTGATGTAGCTGGCATGTTATCGCCATTATAAACATTGCTACCAGTCCCAACAACTGTGGTGATGATATTGCTGGAGGCAGTGACCTTGCGGATACGATTATTGCAATGATCAGATATATAGTAATCGTCAGACGAGGAAAAAACGAGACCCACCGGCATGCATATATTTGCACTGGTGGGACTTCCATTGTCCCCTCCATAGGTTCTATTTCCTGTTCCAACGACCGTGGTGATTATACCAGACTGTAATGTAATCTTACGCACGCGGCAATTCCCGTACTCTGCAAAGTAGATGTTATTCTTGGAGTCAGAAGCAATTCCAATAGAAAAATGGGTAGTTGCACTAGTGGCAGCTGCACCATCCCCGGAATAACCCGCCGTACCGTTACCAACAACTGTTGTAATGACGTTTATCGAATGGGGACTTAGACTAGGAAATGATGTAGGAAGCTGTAATAAGGTTGGACTAAACGTTGATGGCGCAGTGCTAAAAACATGAATATAAGCGTTTATAGATTAAAGGATTGGATCTCTATAGCAGTATTAACATACTTACCTGGGTGAAAAAAAAGTCACCTTCCGTATACGATTGCTACCCCAATCCGAGATATAAATGCTTCCTATGCAGATTTAGGTGAGGTGGTCACTAGATGATGCAAGGAGATGGCTTACCTGATGTATCAATTGCCAACCCGGCTGGTGTATCAAACGTCGCACCCAAAGCTGGACCATTATCTCCTGAATAACTTTGACTTCCAGTGCCTGCAATTGTGGTAATTATTCCTGTGGCTACAGTCACCTTGCGGATGTAGTTATTAGTGCTATCAGAAATGTGCACATTGCCTATTGAGAGGGACGGTATTAAACTAATTTACTCTGTGCTCCAAGTATAGTAACGACGGCGTACCTGACGAATCTAATTCTACACCACGAGGATAATTGAGTGCAGCGCTAGTAGCTGGGCCATTATTTCCCGAATAACTAGCAACACCCGTCCCCGCGACGGTCGAAATAATCCCTGTGGCTACCGTCACCTTGCGGATACGATGATTGCCGTAATCAGCGACGTACACATTGCCTAGTTGAGCAAGCGGATGTAAGTTATACCCAGTATACCATAGATACTGGACTGTGGAATTACCTGATGTGTCAATGGCTATACTGCACGGATAATTTAGTTCAGCGCTGGTAGCAGGACCATTATCTCCTGAATAACTGCTAGCGCCCGTGCCTACAATGGTCGTAATAATCCCTGTGGCTACCGTCACCTTGCGGATACATTGGTTGTAAGTATCAGCGATGTACACGTTGCCTAGAGATTGGGGCTATAAGAACTTGATACGATTATTCGGTTGCGAGATGGATTACCAGCTGTGTCAGCTTTTATTCCATATGGTCGAAACAATGCCGCACTCGTGGCGGGACCATTATCACCCGAATAACTGGAAGTCCCCGTGCCCGCGATGGTCGTGATAATATCTGAAGAAACTGTCACCTTCCGGATACGATGACTCCATTCATCAGCGATATAGATATTGCCTGCATATATATGAGAGATATGAATATTTTATTTATCACGATTATAATGATGCCGAAGGGACTACCTGATAAGTCGAGTGCTAACCCTTGTGGAAAATTTAATGCTGCTGTCGTAGCAGGTCCGTTGTCCCCGGAATACCCTTTTGTACCAGTCCCTGCAGTAGTCGTAATTATCCCTGTGGATGCTGTCACCTTGCGGATGCGATGATTCCAACTATCAGCGATATATAAATTGCCTAGTGAAGGAATTGCAAATGTGAATGTAACAACGACTACGACAAATAAATGGGCGGTCATACCTGCTGTGTCACTGAAAACGTCGTTAGGATAATATAGCGCAGCACTTGTAGCGGGTCCATTATCTCCAGAATAATTAGCATTACCAACCCCCGCGCAGGTAGTAATGATGTCCGTGGATACGGTTGGAGTGGCGGTGGATGGGGTGGAAGATGGTGTCATGCTATAAGTAAAATATTTTTAGAACGAGGAGCAAGCTGAGGATAGCATCGAAGAAGGTTGAGTGAGATCTCATAAATAGCTGTAGAGCATGTATAACAGTAAATGATCAGAAGATTACCTCGGCGCAAACGTGAATACCGCCGTCATTTTGCGGATACAATTATTTAAAAAATCAGGGATGTAGACATTACCTATAGGGAATGTAGGTGAATGTATGAGCATATTGGTAAAGACATTCATTGATGGCATACCTGATATATCGACTGCTACCCCGTATGGTTTTGAAATCATGGCGCTGGTAGCAGCACCTCCATCACCGCTGTGACCATTAGTGCCAGTCCCTACAATGGTCGTAATAATCCCTGTGGCTACGTTCACTTTACGAACACGATAATTAGAAGTATCTCCGACGTAAATATTGCCCGATGTATCAACAGCTACCCCTGCTGGATTGTTTAAGCCAGCGCTTGTGGCGGGACCATTATCCCCTGAGAAAGTAGTAGTACCAATCCCAGCAACGGTCGTAATAATTCCCGTGGAGACTGTCACTTTACGGATGCGATTATTGCCATAATCAGAGATGTACACATTGCCTAAGAGGGATAAATAATGTATTTAATTGTGATGACAATCTATTAATGATAGGATACATGCAATACCTGAGGTATCGAGTGCTAACCCATGGGGAGCAGCAAGAGTAGCGCTGGTAGCCTGGCCATTATCTCCCGAATAACTGCTAGAACCAGTGCCCGCAATAGTTGCAATAATCCCTGTAGAGACGGACACTTTACGGACACGTTGATTACCATAATCGCTGATGTACACATTGCCTTAACGAAGTTGATATGAGTATACGAAGGATGTGATGATGACGAAGAGTGCACCTGCTGCATCGATTTCGAGGCCCCGTGGATTATTCAACATAGCATTAGTGGCCTGGTCATTATCTCCCGAATAACCATAACCACCGTCACCGGCAATGGTCGTAATAATCCCTGTAGAAACGGTCACTTTGCGTATACGATTATTGTTATAATCAGAAATATAAATATTATCGTCGGTGTCTACTGCCACGCTATGAGGACTATTCAGCGCAGCATTAGTGGCCTGGCCATTATCACCTGAGAATGTAGCAATACCAGTCCCTGCAATAGTTGTAATAATCCCTGTAGAGACTATCACCTTGCGGATTCGGTAACCATTCAACTCACATATGTACACATTACCCGATTTATCGAGCCTGACGTCATATGGACTGTACATCGTTGCACTCGTGGCGGGACCATTATCACCCGAATAACTGCCAGTACCTGTGCCCGCAATAGTGCTAATAATATTAGTGGGTGATGTTGGATTCACGGTGGGCGTCGCACTATAAATTAGTATGGTTAAAGTACAGGAAAGATGATGAGCAACAGTAAATCTAGATGGAAGATAACGATGAAGTAGCAGCCGAATATTACCTGGGTGATACCGTCACCTGACGGACACGATTATTCACAGTATCAGCGATGAACACATTCCCTAAAAGGAGTAATTATAATTGGCATTTATTGCTTCGTATTATGCTAAGGGATACCTGAAATATCTATTGCAACTCCATATGGATAATAAAGCATAGCACTCGTAGCGGGTCCGTTATCCCCTGAGTAGTTGCCACTACTGCTGCTACCCGCAATGGTCGTAATTATCCCTGTATCTGCGGCCAACTTGCGTATGCGATGATTGTCAGTGTCACAAAAATATAAAGACCCTGGGATAAACCATGAAGATATTATGAAGTGGCATGCAAATGGGCGATGGTTGGCGTACCTGATGTATCAAATATTAGTCCAGATGGATAATGTAACACGGCGCTGGTAGAAGGACCATTATCTCCTGAGTAACCTGTAACACCCGTCCCCGCAATAGTAGTCATGATTCCTGTAGCTACCGTTACCTTACGGATACGATTATTACTACTGTCGGTGATGTATACATTACCTAGAAAGATGGACATTAATATGTATGGACCTAAATATCAGGTGATAGTACCTGATGAATCTAGTGCTACCCCCCGTGGATAGTTCATAGTTGCACTTGTAGCGACACCATTATCCCCGGAATAACTACTCGTACCTGTACCCGCAATAGTTTCAATAATCCCTGTAGCTACCGTCACCTTGCGGATAACGTGATGCCCAGTATCAGCTATGTAAATATTACCTTTAAAATAGTACATGAGACAATTCGTCTTTTCTTACTAACTGTAACCTTGACTACGTACCTGAGGAGTCTAAAGAGATACCTTCCGAATAAAATAACCCAGCGCTCGTGGCGGGACCACTATCCCCCGAATATACAAAAGCGCCCATCCCAGCAACGGTCGTAATAATCCCTGTGGACACCGTCACTTTACGTATACGATTATTGCCATAATCAGAGATGTAAACATTATCTATAGGGGATAGAAGATATTATTATTAAGGAATTTTATGAGCTATTACCCTCTTACCTGATACATCTAAAGCAATGCAACGCGGATTATAAAGAGTCGCATCAGTTGCTTGGCTATTATCCCCGGAATAACTACCAGTGCCTGTACCAGCGAATGTACTAATAATCCCTGTGGCTGTCATCATCTTGCGAATACGATGATTACCATAATCAGCAATATACACATTACCTATAGAGAGGCGTATGGTGATACGTAAGCATACACAAGCAGGGTTTAATACAAACGATAGAGATGAGTGCACCATAGGAATCCAATGTTACACTATATGGATAAGCTAATGCAGCACTCGTAGCAGCTCCATTATCTCCTGAATAACTGCTAGCGCCAGTACCCGCGATTGTCGCGATAACGTCAATAGCAATACAGCAAGTGATACAATTAAGTATGACGATCCAGACACAGCTATATTTCATTGGTTCTACTAGTTATATAAAACAAAATAATCACCGCAGTCTTCAATATGCTCGCACAGAGCAGAGGTAAGATCAAGCCACTGTGGCGTTATATTTGTGGTGGGCGGAAACGGAATAAATGATGCTTTTGATGCTCTCCTCGAACCAACCGTAGAAATAGTGATAAGTCTTTGGTACCAAATGCCGGTGGTGGTATGGTAAAAAAGACTCCTGTCAAAAATTACGGTACCGGTATGACCGGCGCCGGTACCTGTAATATCAGCATATCAATCCACATAGATTTACCATAGATTATCCGTGCTGCTGTGATTTTTGAAGTGGGAACAATCCCAATGTCTTAACGCTTTGATTTATCAGGTGGTCCGCTTCCTCGGCTGAAATCCTCATTTCTCTTCCTGTTTGCATCATCACTGAAGCGCGGCGGCATTCTAAGACCCTACTCGAGATCTTGTCGCCTACTTACTCATGGATAAAGCGTCTTACGTCACCGGTCAAAGCATCAAAGTTGATGGCGGTTTTACAAGAAACGGGTTTTGGTTATAATTTTGTACACTAAATAACTAACTTAATCTAATTCAGCGCCTAGCTTTGTCAGCAGTTCGTACGTCATCTCGACGTCTTGCATGTTGTCCGTGTTGTCCGAGCATATGCTCTTCAAGTCGTTTGCTTCCGTTGAGGTGTACATAATTCCTTTGTCATTGATAATCTCCATGGCTTTTAGGGCGTGACCTCCAACGATCAAACAAGAAGTATATATCTTGATTTTCGCACTGTTATTGCTTAGAAGTAACGCGCTTTCAAGCCCAGTGCTCTCGAAGGCCTCCAGGAGCCAGTCGATGCCGTACTCCATCGACAAGCTCAATGCGCAAGAACCGGTTTTATCGCATAGTAAAATATCGC
>JACCDO012361956.1_pt1 | contig 14422 bp, 14 predicted proteins | sample 7446101 | NCBI WGS metagenome assembly JACCDO01 (sample SAMN15323440, study PRJNA562643) | freshwater metagenome | isolation source: river surface water | place: USA:Blue River Watershed | collected 2017-08-16
GGCGTCACGCGAGAAGTAGACCGACTGCGTCCACTGCACCGACCAGGCCGGTGCCGGCACCCAGCGCGCGCCGAGCACGAGCTTGTCCGGCCCCTGCGAGCGCGCGCCCAGGTCCAGGTCCAGGTTGCCACCGGCCGCGCTGGCCGTGCGGCCGCGCGTCAGCGCATAGCTGCCGTTGAAATGCCAGTCGGCGCTCGGGCGCCATTCGCCGCTGATCTCGAAGCCGCGCACCGTGATCGGCACACGCTGCACCGAGCCGATGCCGTTGCTCACCACCAGTTGGCTGCCCAGGTCGGAGTGCGAGCGGTAGACGGAGGCCGAGACGCTGCCCTTGGCGCCGCGCCAGGCGATGCCGAGTTCGCGGTTGTCGATCAGGATGGGCTGCAGGTCCACCAGCGTGTTCACCGAACGGCCCGGCGTGTTGACCGCGCGCAGGATGAGCCCCACGTCGGGCGAGCCAAAGCCTTCGCTGTAAGCCACGAAGCTGGACCAGCCGCTGCTGCCGAAGCGCCACACGCCGCCCAGGCTCTTCACGAGCTTGCTGGCCGTGCGCTCGCCGCCCTGCACCGACTGGTTGCCGTAATAGGCCAGCGTGCGGAAGTCGTCGACCTGCAGGCGGCTGCGCTCGTCACGCAGGCCGCCGCGCAGGGTGAACGGGCCGCGCTCGTATTCCAGCTGCGCGAACGGGGCGAGGCTGCGGTAGGTCATGGGCGGCACCCAGACGCGCCCGGTCTGCGTGAGGCGCTGCTGCGACTCGTCGTTCAGGTAGTCGGCGCCGAGCGTCAGCTCCAGGCCCGGCGTGCCCAGGTCGGGCCTCACCCAGCTGGCGCGCAGGCCCCATTTGTCGGCCTTGATCTCGCTCTGGTCCACCAGCGTTCCCACCGGCGCGAGGCTGGCGTCCTGGAAGGTGGTGATGACGCCGCCGCTGTAGCGGGCCGTGAAGTCCTGCTTGTAGAGCTGCACCGACGCAGCGCCTTGGGCCAGATCCGCATGCGTCCACTCCAGGCTGGCGGAGCGCACCTCGTTGCGCGGTGCGTCGTAGGGCAGCGTGCCGGGAGCCGATGTCGTCGGCTGGCCCGTGGCGCGGTTGCCCGGCACATCGACGCGATCGTCGAAGCCATCGGCATGGAAGCGGTTGACCATCAGCTGCACGCGCTGCGCGCCGAAGTCCTTGCCGATCTTGAGGAAGCCGTCGGCGGCCTGGTGCAACGACTCGGTCGCCAGCGGCCGGCCGGCGCCGTCGACGCCGATGTCCTGGTTGCGCACGCCCACATAGGCCAGCACGTCGAAGTCGCTCTTGTGCTCGACCATGTAGCCCGTCTTCCAGCTGTCGCTGTCGCCGTGGAGCTGGCTGCCGTAGCGCATTTCCACCGTCTGGCGCGTGCCGGGCTGTGTCGGGCGGCGCGTCAGCGTGTTGATGATGCCGCCCGTGGCGCCCAGCCCCTGCGCCGCCGACGCGCCCGAGACGACCTCGATGCGCGACACGATCATCGGGTCGGCAAAGTAGCCCTCCCGGCCGCCCAGGCGCAGCGGGTTGGTCTGCGGAATGCCGTCCAGCAGCAGCAGCGCATTGCGGCCCCGCAGGCCTTCGCCGAAGTTGCTGAGCTTCTGGCGCGCGGGGGCATAACCGGGGATCTGCACGGCCAGCAGCGCGCTCGGGTCTTCGCTGACCAGCCCCTGCACCTCGATCTCAGCGGCGCTGATGACGCTGACCGCGCCGGGGATTTTTTCCAGCGCCTTGGCGCCTCGCGTGGCGGTCACCACCACCTGCTCCAGGGATTGGCGCCCGTCGGCGGGCACTTCAGTGGGCAGCGGCGCGGCGGGAGCCGCAGGTTCCGCACGGACGGCGGCGCCGCCGAACAGGCAAACGCTGGCCCAGGCCAGCGCATGAAGACGCGAATGCATGAAAGGTCTGACAAAGGTGGGGGAACTCGCCCATCGCCAACGCGCGGCGGGACGGCAACGAGGGCAAGACCGTCAGGGCTTGCGTCTCTGGGATCTCGCCATTTTATTTGCAAATGAGAATCACTCTCGTTTTGTGGTTCAACGAAGCGAGTCGGGCACCCCGTTTGCCCGCTGTCGCCCCACAGGCGGCAGGTAGCATTGCCGCCCCGGACACCCCACTGACAAGCTATATGGTCGGCATCAGCCACCACGGAGGAATTGCATGAACAGGCACATCGCAGCGCTTGTCGCGCTGCTGAGCGAATCCCGCGAGCAAATCCTGAAGGATTGGCTGGTCGAATTGCAGGCCGGCAACGGCGCCCGCGCACTGGGTTCCGACGCCAAGGACGCTGGCGACCTGCTGAACGCGCTGCCCGCCGGCCTGACCGGCGGCGGCGACGCCGAAAACTTCCTCGATGGCCGCTGGGCTGCCGTGCATGCCGTGCTGGAGGGCCTGTCGCGCACCCGCGCCGCCCAGGGCTCGACGGCGGCGGAAACCAGCCGCTTCGTGCAGGCGCTGAAGAAGTCGTTGTTCAGCGGCCTGCAGGAGCGCCTGCGCGACGACCCGGCGACGATGGTGGATGCCGTCTGGGAAGTCTCCAAGCTCATCGACAAGATGGCGCTGCTGACGATCACGACCTACCAGCGCACGCGTGAGGAGATCATCGTGCGCCAGCAGCAGGAGCTGCTGGAGCTGTCGACGCCGGTGGTCAAGCTGTGGGAGGGCGTGCTGGCCGTGCCGATGATCGGCACGCTGGACAGCGCGCGCACGCAGCTGGTCATGGAGACGCTGCTGCAGCGCATCGTCGACACCGGCTCGGAAATCGCCATCATCGACATCACCGGCGTGCCCACCGTGGACACGCTGGTCGCGCAGCACCTGCTGAAGACCGTCACCGCCATCCGCCTCATGGGCGCGGACTGCATCATCAGCGGCATCCGCCCGCAGATCGCGCAGACCATCGTGCACCTGGGCATCGACCTGCAAGGCATCACCACCAAGGCCTCGCTCGCCGATGCGCTGTCGCTCGCGATCAAGCGCGCCGGCTTCACGGTCTCGCGGGCCACGAAGACGGCGGCCTGACCATGATGCAGCGCATCCCGATTCTCCAGATGGGCGCATGCCTGCTGGTGACGATCCAGGTCGACCTGCAGGACCAGGTCGCGCTCGCGCTGCAGGACGACCTCGCCGCCAAGATCGAGACCACCGGCGCGCGTGGCGTGCTGATCGACATCTCCGCGCTGGAGATCGTCGACTCCTTCATCGGCCGCATGATCGCGGGCATCTCGGGCATCGCACGCGTGCTCGACGCGACCACCGTCGTCGTCGGCATGCAGCCGGCCGTGGCCATCACGCTGGTGGAGCTCGGCCTGACCCTGGACGGTGTGCGCACCGCCCTCAACGTCGAGCGCGGCATGCAACTGCTGCGCGCCGCCCACACAGAGATCGCCCCTCATGACGACGCCGACTGAGGGACTGCTGCCCATCCTGCTGGAGCAGGACATCGTGCTGGCCCGCCAGCAGGTGCGCAAGCTCACGCAGGAGCTGAAGTTCTCGCTCGTCGACCAGACCAAGATGATCACGGCCGCCAGCGAACTGGCCCGCAACACGCTGATCTACGGCGGCGGCGGCGCCATGGAGTGGCAGATCGTCAGCGCCGGTGTGCGCACCGGCCTGCGACTCGCCTTCGTCGACCAGGGCCCTGGCATCCCGGACATGGACCTGGCACTCAAGGACGGCTGGACCTCGGGCAAAGGCATGGGCATGGGCCTGTCGGGCAGCAAGCGGCTGGTCAACGAGTTCGACATCGTGTCCGCGGTCGGCCAGGGCACGCGCGTGACCGTGACGCGCTGGAAGTGACCGCGTGCAAGCTCACCAACGCCTGAGCATCGTGGAACCCAGCCAGGTCGGCGAAGCACGCCGCACCGCGCAGGCGCTCGGCCGCGAGCTGGGTTTCGACGACGTGGCCTGCGGGCGCCTGGGCCTGGCGGCCACCGAGCTGGGAACCAACCTCGTGCGCCACGCGCGAGACGGCAGCCTGCTGCTGCGCGCCTGCGCGCCCGACGCCGTCGAACTCGTCGCGTGGGACCACGGCCCCGGCATGGACCTGGCACGCTGCCTGCGCGACGGCTACTCCACGGCCGGCACCGCCGGCGAGGGCCTCGGCGCCGTGCAACGCGCGTCGGACCGCTTCTCGGCCTATTCGCTGCCGGGCCGCAGCTCCGTCATCGCGCTGCGCGTGCAACGCGCGCCGACCGTGTCGCCCTCGCCCTTCGAGGTCGGCATGGTCGGCCTGGCCGCGCCCGGCGAGCAAGTCAGCGGCGACGGCTGGGGCTGGCATGAAGCCGGTGGCCGCGTCAGCCTGCTCGTCGCCGACGGCCTGGGCCACGGCCCCGACGCCGCCGTGGCGGCCGACACCGCCGTGACGGGCCTCGCCGGCCTGCGCGGCGACAGCCCTGCCGCCACACTGACGACACTGCACGACGCGCTGCGCTCCACCCGCGGCGCCGCCGCCGCGCTGGCCAGCTTCAGCGCCGCCGACACGGGCCTGCGCTACGCCGGCGCGGGCAACATCTGCGGCCGGCTGATCTCCGGCGTGTCGGACCGCAGCCTGATGTCCCAGCACGGCACGCTGGGCGTGCAGATCCGGCGGCTGCAGGACATGGCCTACGACTGGCCGCCCCATGGCATCCTCGTCATGCATTCCGACGGCATCGCCACACGCTGGACGCTGGACGACGCCCCCGGCCTGCTGCAATGCGACCCGACCGTCATCGCCGCGTGGATCCTGCGCGAGCATTGCCGCGGGCGCGACGATGCCACGGTGGTGGTGGTCAAGCGGCGCGAACACTGAGGATGAATCGACATGAGTAGCGTCGAACAGGAACTGGCCGCCGCGCGCGCGCAGCTGGCCAGCCTGCAAGAGGAACTGGACGAGACCAACCGGGGCGTGCTGGCGCTGTACGCCGAACTCGACACGCAGGCGCAGCAACTGCGCCAGGCCACCGAGCTGAAGAGCCGCTTCCTGGCCTACATGAGCCACGAGTTCCGCACGCCCATCTCGTCCATCCGCAGCCTCACGCGGCTGCTGCTGGACCGCGTGGACGGCCCGCTGACGCCCGAGCAGGAAAAGCAGATCAACTTCATCCGCACGACGTCCGAAGAGTTCGCGGAGATGGTCAACGACCTGCTGGACCTGGCCAAGGTCGAGGCCGGCCGCATCGACATCTCGCCCGAGTGGTTCGAACTCGTCGACCTGTTTGCGGCGCTGCGCGGCATGTTCAAGCCGGTGCTCGTCAACCCCGACGTGCAGCTGATCTTCGAAGACCCGCAGGGCACGCCGCAGCTGTTCACCGACGACGCCAAGCTCTCGCAGATCCTGCGCAACTTCATCTCCAACGCGCTCAAGTTCACGACGCGTGGCGAGGTGCGCGTGACGGCCGTGCGCAACGGCGACGCGTCGATCACCTTCTCCGTCAGCGACACCGGCATCGGCATCGCGCCGGAGTTCCACGACGCCATCTTCCAGGACTTCGTGCAGGTCAACTCCCCCATCCAGAAGCGCCTGCGCGGCACCGGGCTGGGCCTGTCGCTCAGCCGCCGCCTGGCCGAGCTGCTGGGCGGCAGCGTGGCGCTGACCAGCGAGGTCGGCGTGGGCTCGACCTTCTCGGTCACGCTGCCGCTGCGGCTGGAAGCGGAGCCGGCGCCGTGAGCGTGCTCAACGTGCTGGATGGCGGGCAGCGCTCCATCGACCGCGCCAAGCACCTGCTGCTGGTCGTCAACGACGACCCGGTGGGCCGCTACACCACCGTGCGCCAGCTCAGCGCGGCAGGCTTCCCGACGCTGGAGGCCGCCTCGGGCGCCGAAGCGCTGGCCCGCGCCGACGAGTCGGTGAGCGCCATCGTGCTCGACATCCACCTGCCCGACATCGACGGCTTCGAGGTCTGCCGCCGGCTGCGCGCGCGCAACGACACGCGCCGCGTGCCCATCGTCCACGTCACGGCGGCCTACCTGACCGACGAAGACAAGGTGCGCGGCCTGGATGCCGGCGCCGACGCCTACCTGACCCATCCGGTGGAGCCCGCCGTGCTGGTGTCCACCATCCAGGCGCTGGTGCGCACGCGTGCGGCCGAGGACGGCATGCGGCGCAGCGAGGCCCGGTTCCGCACCATCTACGCCCGTGCACCGGTGGGCGTGTGCCTGCTGGACAGCGCCAGCGGCCGCATCCTGGACGCCAACCCCGCCATGCTGCGCCTGCTGCAGCGCGCCGAGGCCGAGGTGCTGGGCCAGGCCCTGGCGGACTGGGCCGCGCCGCACGATCGCGCCGACGTGCAGGCCTTCGTCGCGTCGCTGGCCGCCGGCGAGGCCACGGCAGAGCTGCCGATGCAGGGCGCTGCGGGCGAGGAGATCATGCTGCAGTGGTCCACCGTGCCGGACATCGAGCCCGGCATCTGCCTGGCCATGGCCGTGGATGTGCGCCCCCGCATCGAGCTGGCCCGCCAGCGCCAGGCGCTGCTGGACCGCGAACGCGACGCACGCGGCGCGGCCGAGCGCGTGAGCCGGCTGAAGGACGACCTCATCGCCGTGCTGTCGCACGAGCTGCGCACGCCGCTGAACGCCATCATGGGCTGGGCCAACGTGCTGCAGCGCCAACCCTCCGAGGACCTCATCGCCCGCGCGGCTGCCGCCATCGACCGCAACGTCACGCTGCAGGCGCGCATGATTTCCGACATCCTCGACATGTCGCGGCTGAACCTCGGCAAGCTGCCGCTGCATGTCGAGGCGGTCGAGCTGCGCGACATCATCGACGCGACCGTGCAGGCCATGCACGGCACCTTCAGCGACCGCCAGCAGCGCCTGACGCTCGACGTCGAGCCGGACCGCCTGCCGCTGCAGGCCGATGGCGCGCGCATCCAGCAGGTGTTGTGGAACCTGCTCGGCAACGCCGCCAAGTTCTCGCCGCCGGGCAGCGAGATCACGCTGCGCGCCCGCCCGCACGCCGAGGGCGTGACGCTGCAGATCCAGGACCAGGGCCAAGGCATCGCGCCGGAGTTCATCCACGAGGTGTTCGACCGCTTCGCCCAGGGCGATATCGCCAGCAACCGCCGCCACGGCGGCCTGGGCCTGGGCCTGGCCATCGTGAAGAACCTCGTCGAAGCCCACGGCGGCCGCGTGAGCGTGGCGAGCGAGGGGCTGGCACGCGGCGCCACCTTCGAGGTCTGGCTGCCCACCGAGGCCCCGCCGACCGACGCCGCCTCGGCGCCGCCCCTGGCCGGCGACGCGCCGGCCGACGCGGGTGGCGAGCGCATCGAGGGCGTGCGCATCCTCGTCGTCGAAGATGACGCGGACGCCGCCGCCATGCTGCGCCTGGTGCTGCAGGAGCGCGGGGGCCGGGTGGTGCTGGCCCGCAGCTACGACGAGGCCGTGCAGGCCTTCGATGCCGGCCGGTTCGACATCGTCATCAGCGACATCGGCATGCCCGACCGGGACGGCTACGAACTCATCCGCGAGTTGCGCCAGCGCGAATCACGGCGGGGCGACGCCCGGCCGGTGCCCGCGATCGCCCTGACCGCCTTCGGCCGCGCCGAGGACCGCCAGCAGGCCCTGGCCGCCGGCTTCGACGACCACCAGAACAAGCCGCTGCGGCCGCACCTGTTGCTGCGCGCCATCCAGCAGCTGCTGCGTCGCGGCGAGCGCTGACGCCGCGGGCGCTCAGGCGGCGAGCAGCTGCTCCAGCCGCTGCTCGCGCAGGCCGTAGAAGCGCTTGATCTCGGCGATCTGCGCCAGCAGTTCCGGCCGGCGCGCGGCCAGGGCCTCGGCCGCCGCGCCCTGGGCCTTCACGGCCAGGATCATCTTGTTCTTGCTGGTGTGCTCCAGCGCGATGAACTCGAACACCTGCGTGCGATAGCCCTGGCTCTCCAGCAGCAGCGCGCGCAGCGAGTCGGTCACCATCTCGGCCTCCTGGCCCAGGTGGATGCCATGCTGCAACATGGGCCGCAGCACGGCCGGCAGCGTCATCTGCGGGCGCAGCTCCTTGTGGCAGCAGGGCGAGCTCATGATGATGCGGGCGCCCGACTCCAAGCCGACGTGCAGCGCATGGTCGGTCGCGATGTCGCAGGCGTGCAGCGCGATCATGACGTCCAGCGGCTGTGCCTCGCGGGTGCGCACGTCGCCCTGGTCGAAGCGGATGCCGCTGAGCTGCTCGCCGTCGATGACGGCGTTGCACAGCCGGACCATGTCGTCACGCAGCTCGATGCCCGTGACCCGCGGCTGCAGCCCCTGCGCCTGCAGCCAGTCGTGCACCGCGAAGGTCAGGTAGCCCTTGCCCGAGCCGAAGTCGGCCACGCGCACCGGGCCGGCCAGGCCCGCCTCGTCGACCGCGGCCGACAGGATCTCGACGAAGCGGTTGATCTGCTTCCACTTGCGCGCCATGGCCGGCACCAGCGCCGGTTCGCCCTTGACCCGATGCGTCAGCCCCAGCGCCGACCAGACCGGGTGCGCCATCTCCAGCGGCCGGTGCTTGGCCTTGTCGTGGGCCGCCATGGCCGGCGCCTCGGCGCCGCCGCCGTCCACACGCGTCACGCGCAGCGTCTCGCGGCCCTTGCGGCTGACGGCGAACTGCACCTCCTCCGTCGCCGTGTGCAGGTGAGCATTGCGAAAGCGCGCGCCCAGCAACGCGGCGATCTCGGCCAGGCCTGCGGCGGGCGCGTGGTTCTTCGTGACGTCGCGCGTCGCGTGCCGCCACAGGAAGCTCAGCGCGGGCTCGCCACGCAGCTCGATGGCCCGCACGGTGAGGCGCTCCACATCGGCCTCGTCGCCGTCAACGGCCACCGGGCCGGACAGCAGCAGCTTGCCGAACTGCCCCCCGGCCAGCGCCAGCCGCACCAGATGCAGGAAGCGTTCATGCGCGGGCGCCGTGGCGGCGGGCGGCGGGGTGATGAGATTCGTGAAGAGCGGTGCGGACATCGCCGCGATTGTCGAGCAGCCCGCTCCCCCGCCCGCCGGCCCCGCATTCCCGGGGCCGGGGCCGTGGAATGCCCAATTCCGCACGCCCGGCGCCCGCAGCCACCACGGCGCGGGGGTGCGCCGCCCGGCAGGCGCCGGCAGACTCCCCCCACGTTTGAAGTCCACCCCTCGGCCCCGGCCGTCCATCCACCAGAGGTTCCCATGTCCAAGTCCCTGCGCCTTCTCGCCGCCTCGCTGCTGACGGCACTGGCCGGCGCCGCCCATGCCGACTACGTCACCACCAGCCAGGGCGTGGATTTCCTCTTCAAGGTCGTGGACGCCGACACCTTCACGCTCGAGATCAAGCACGCCGACCAGGCCACCGGCAACTGGCAGTCCGCCGACTACCTCAGCTACCTCGGCTTCGACGGCCTGGACCGCCCCGGCGGCAAGCTGGCCGGGCTGTCGGGCGTCAGCGTCGCCGTCACGCCCGACCCAGGCCACACGATCAGCTGGGCCCTGACCCACACCGAGCTGGCCGGCCAGGGCTGCAACAAGGCGGGCAAGTCCGGCGCCATCTGCCTGGATGCCAGCCCCAACATCCCGCTGACCAGCGACCTGCTGTTCACCATCGACCTGCTGGGCACCGGCATCGACCTGCTGGGCGCCATCACCCCGAGCCTGAAGGTCGGCTTCACCGACCAGGTGGGCACCAAACCCATCGGCGACCTGCTCTCGGCCACGCTGGCCTACGCGGCCACCCCGACCATCGTGGTCGACGTCCCGCCGACAGTCACCACGACGCCCTCCGCCACCACGCGCGAACTCCCCGAGCCCGCCTCGCTGGCCCTGGCCGGCCTGGCGCTTGCCGGCGCGGGCGCCGCATCCCGCCGCCGCCGCTGACGCACCCGCACGCCGCTCAGGCGTGCGTCATTCACCCCGCCGCCGCTCAGGCGTGCGTGATTCGCCCGCGCGCCTGCGCCGTGTCCAGATGCGGCAGCGTGTTGAACGTGACGAGGTGATGGCGCTTGGGGTTGAAGCCGAACTCCGTCACCGACGAGTTACGCAGCTGCAGGTTCAGCGCGACGACCGTTTCCGCCGGGCAGGCCAGCACCTGGCCGATGGCGGTCGAGATCGGGCCGCCGCTGGACACGATGAGCACCCGGCTCGCAGCGTCCAGCGCGCGCACGCGGGCCAGCGCATCGGCCACGCCGGCCGCGAAGTCTGCATGCGGCGGCATGCCCTCGGGCGCCACCTCGCCGCGCATCCAGGCCAGCAAGCCCTCGCGCAGCAGTCGGAAATGCTGGCGCACCGCCTCGGCGTCGGTGGGCGGCGGCAGCGGCGCCGGATGGATGGCGCGCACGACGGCCTCGCTGTCGTACTCGTCCAGGCCCGGCAGCGCCGTGGCCGGCAACGCCTCGCCCAGGCCTTCGCTGATGCCGGCCCATGACTGGCCGTGCCGCCGCAGCGTGCCGGTGAACACAGCGTCGAATCGCTCGCCGCGCTCGCGCCAGTAGGCGCCCAGCAGGCGGCATTGCTCGTGGCCGTTGGCGCTGAGCTGGTCATAGTCGGCCGCGCCAAAACTGGCCTGGCCGTGGCGCACGAGGTAGAGGCTTCCCATGCCCTCATCATCGACCGGCGCGGCGCCCACGACTGTCGCGACAATGACGCCCATGCTGCTGCGACAAGCCACCCGGGCCGACACCGCCGAACTCTGGCGCGTGCGCTATGCCGTGACCGAGAACCGGCTCACGCCCGGCCGCATCGCCGACGCCGAACTGCACGCCTACCTCGAGGACCATGGCCGGGGCTGGGTCATCGAACTGGCGCCGGTGCCGAACCTGAAGATTGCCGGCTTCGCCATCGGCGACGCCCGCGACGGCCACATCTGGGCCCTGTTCGTCGACCCGTCACTGCATGGCCAGGGCTACGGCCGGCAGCTGCACGACGTGATGGTGGCCTGGCTGTTTACCCAGGGCCATGAACGCCTGGATCTCGGCACGCAGCCCGACTCCCGCGCCGAGGCCTTCTACCGCCGCGCCGGCTGGCGCCCCACCAGCGCCGGCCTCGACGCCCATGGCGACAAGCTTTTTGAACTGCTGAAGAAAGACTGGAACCCGCATGCTTGACACCCACGTCATCGAGACCGGCCCCAACCCCCGCACGACGCTCATCGTGCTGCACGGCCTCGGCGCCGACGGCTTCGACTTCGTGCCCATCTGCGGCGAGCTGGACCTGAGCGCCATCGGCCCCGTGCGCTACGTGTTCCCCCATGCGCCGCAACGGCCGGTCACCATCAACAACGGCTACGTCATGCGAGCCTGGTACGACATCCTCGTGACCGACCTCGTGCGCCGCGAAGACGAAGCCGGGCTGCGCGAGTCGCAGCAGCTGATCAATGAACTCATCGACCACGAACGCGCGCGCGGCGTGCCGGCGAACCGCATCGTCGTCATGGGCTTCAGCCAGGGCTGCGCGATGACGCTGATGACGGCGCTGCGCTACCCCGAGCGGCTGGGTGGCGCCATCGGCATGTCGGGCTATCTGCCGCTGGCCGCGACGACGGCCGCCGAGCGCTCGCCCGCCAACGCCGATCTGCCCATCTTCCTGGCCCACGGCACGCAAGACCCCATCGTCGTGCTGCCGCGCGGCACTGCCAGCCGCGACGCGCTGGTGGCGCTGGGCCACCAGGTGGAATGGCACGACTACCCGATGCCGCACTCGGTGTGCGCCGAAGAGATCCAGCACATCAATGCCTGGCTGCTGAAGCAACTGGGCTGAGTTCGGGGCGCTGTTCCGGCCGCCAGGCCGGCAGCGCCTGATGCAAGATCAAGCAGTCATGGAGCGCCTGCCCGAACAGATCGTCGACTGGCACAACCGCCACCCGCTCGCGCGCCGCATCCGCGTGGATGACGTGCACACCGTCGGCGTGGTGGCCCTGCCCTTCGTGCGGGCCACGGCGCAGGCGTCGGCAGCGGTGGAGCCCGTGCTGACAGACACGGTCAGCACCTTCGACGGGCAGCCTGGCACGCCCGCCACCTCCCGCGCCGCCGGCTGGCTGCAAAAGCTCAAGGCGCTGCTCCCGCCGGGCCTGCGTGGCCGCGAGCCGGCGCAGCAATGGCGGACGTTCAGCGAAAAATTCCTGCCCGGCCTGAGCCCTGCTGGCATCGAGCGCTTCGCGCTGGACCATGGCTATGCGGAAGCGCCCGGCACGCCCGAGTCACACCCCTGGCGCGTCATCCTCATCGACGACAAGCTCGCCAGCGCCCGCAGCGGCTGGCCGTTCGAGCTCTACCTGCTGAGCGCCGGCATCGAGGTGGGCAACGCGCGCACGCGCGTGCTGTGTGGCCGAGGCATCCCATCGCAAATCATCGGCCGTCGGCTGTGGGATCCGCTGCGGGCCGGTGGCGCCGCGGCGGCCGTGGCGCTGCTGCTGGCGCTGGCCGCCTGGCTGCTGTGGCCTCGCCATGCCGCCGAACCCGCTGCCCCGGCGCCGGGCCCGGCCGCCTCCGCGCCCAGCGAACCGGCGTCGGCAGCCGCCCCAGCGGCGTCAACAGCCTCGGCAGCAGCACCGGTGGAGTCGGCCTCCGCCGCCACGCCGGCATCGGCCGCGGCATCCGGCTCCGCGCAAGCGCCCGCATCCGCCCCGGAGGACGCCGCCAGTGCGAGCACCGACGAGCCGCCAGACATCCGCCCCCGCCTGGTCGAGCGCAGCGACGGCGTCAAGCGACCGCCGCTGCTCAGCAGCGGCAAGCCGCCTCCCGCCGACCCTGGCGCTGCCGCCAAGCCAACGCCCAACGCAGAGCAACCACGCCCGCAGGCGGCCGGCGCCGGCTCGCCCGACACCCCGACCGACAAGCTGGCCCCCGCTGACCCACGGCTGGCTCGCCTGGCCGGCGCGCCGGACCGCGTGGCCGTGGCCCTGGTCGGGCCGCCGGGCAGCAAAGCCGACGCCGAAGCGCTGCTGAAGAAGATGAAGGAAGGCCTGCAGGGCGTGCACAGCAGCCCCGAGGCCTTGCAGGCCGACGTCATCCAGACCCCCGACGGCTGGCGCGCCACCATCTGGCCCTTCCCCAGCCGCGAGCAGGCCCAGCTCATCAACGCGACGCTGGTGGCCCGAGGCCTCAAGACGAAAGCCGTCAACTTCTGAGCTGCACGCGGCCGGGCTGGGCAGGCCCGAGGCACGGCAAATCCGGAGCCAGCGCGGCCTCCCGTCTACGGTCGCATTGCCAGCCCGAATCCCGCTGCGCCGCGTCCACTCTGAGATCCCCTGGATTCCGGATTCCGGGGCTTGGTCACCTACTCCCGCCCCCGCATGTTGACCACCTGAACCAGCCGTGTGACCGTCAAGATGCGCTTGCAGACGCCCAGATTCCCGTAACGCCCTTCTGGCCCGAGCGTGCCCTCGACCACCACACGCGATGTTCCCCAACGATCTGGACGCTCCGCGCGAGACATGTCGCCCTTGATGCACCAATGCTCGTCCACCCCGTCAGGCGTCAGGTATGCGGACTCGAAGTTGTAGAAATACTCGCCGGTATAGGCGACCTCGTCCTTCGCCACAGCAACGGTGGTCGCTGCGACAAGTATGGCGAGCACTCGGAATATTCGGGAGGCAGTCACTTGGTACCTCAACGTTGACGTTTAGCGGACCAGCCAGCGTAGCTGGCGCAGGTCCGCTGCAGTGCCCCGTTAGCCAGCTTCATGGTCAGCAACTCCCGTGAGTACCGTTGAACCAGCCCAGAGACAAGTTGCTGACCTGCCAATCGTGCTGACGCGCTGGCATAGACAGTGCTGAAGTCACTACTGCCCAACCCGCATTGCCAAACACTAGGTAGGTGTTGGTTCCGCAACTGAGCCCGCCGGGGACATGCTTCTGACGACTACCGATGAGGATCACTCCTGCGAGCTTTCCGACCGACGCGGCGACGTCTGGGGATTGCGCAATTGCCGCTTTGGAGATCGGGTGAGACGTCGAAATCAGTGAGAACGCGAACAGATACGAGGCTGCCAATGCCACAACTGCGGCGATGGCGATGAGCGCCTTCTTCGAGCGCGACATGGAGGAGCGGCTCTGGCGCATGCTGGCTACCGTGTTCTCGGGAGACCGCCAACGCCATCTAGGCACTCAAGCTGCGCCCCAGATCGGCGCGCCCGGACGCCGGTAAGCCTTTGATTGATCGTCAAAATCCCTCCCGTTGCTGTCGTTCTACACAGCATTGAATTTTTGGCAAAAGCGGCACGCGCTGACCAGTCCTCGGCGAGGGCTCGCTGCGCCAGGCCGGCGCCCATGATGCCAGTCCGGGCGTCTGGTCAGCGCCCTCGCAAATACCGACGCCATGGCCCGCCATCGACCGGGTGCCGCTGCGGGCCACACGGGGCCTTGGCCGTTTGCGCGAGCGGCTGCGCCTGGTACGCGGCAGCCTGCGCACCGAGCCGACCTGCGCGTCCGAACCGTGCCATCAAGGCGTCAGCCGTTCGGCGAGAAAGTCCAGCAGCAGCCGCAACGCCAGCGGCTGGTACTGGCGCGAC
>JACCDO011219614.1_pt1 | contig 14421 bp, 11 predicted proteins | sample 7446101 | NCBI WGS metagenome assembly JACCDO01 (sample SAMN15323440, study PRJNA562643) | freshwater metagenome | isolation source: river surface water | place: USA:Blue River Watershed | collected 2017-08-16
TTATAGTTCAATCCCATGATTTCGATGATAAAATTGATTATTGTGGACAACAAATATGTAAAATATATGCAGATATATGGAGTGATGCTACATATTTTTATTATGTTGATTGTGATTGTATATTTTATAGTAATTTAAATATACAAGAAAAATATTTTGATATAAATAAAAATATAATTTTATTTAAAGAACATTGGCACAAAATCCCTGATACTTTTAAATGGCAAGGATGTTTAAAAAGATTAGGTTTATTAACTGAATTTGAATTTATGAGAAGACTTCCTCAGTTATATCCTGCACGTGTTTTAAAACCATTACGAACTTATATAGAACAAAAAATTGGTAAAGATTATATAAATTCATGTTTAACAATTTATAAAGAATGTAATTTTTCCGAATTTAATATTATTGGTTCTTATATTTATTTGCATGATTCTAATGAAATGAATATTTGTTTTTATAATCCTGAATTAAATCAAATACCTGTTAAACAATTTTGGTCTCATGAAAAAAGAGATGTTTTAATAAATGAAATTAATAAGTTATTATTAACGTAATTTTTACTTACTCCATGTTTCAAAAAAGAAATTTATACAAGGACCCCATCCTCCTTTTTTAGAATATATTTTTCTAAATCCATATTGATTTAACATATTATCAACATATATTTTATGTTCAATATTATGATAATCATTTTCCATAATAATTAAATTAACGTCTTGTAAAATTTCCGGCATATCTTGTAAAATATAATAAAATGCACCTTCACAATCTAATACAAGAGTATCAAAAATCATATTATATTTTTGTTTCAAATTATCATATGAAATAATATTTACAGGAGTATATCCAGGTAATACTATATCACTAACAATAGTATCCCAACCAATTTGAATTAATTTTTTAAGAGACAATGCTGAATTTTCAATTTGGAAATTCATATTATTAAGAATTCTATTTTCATTTAATTGCTCATAAATATGACTTGATGTTTCTAATGTTACTAAATTTTTATCATCATTTAAGATTGCACCTATAATTATTGTATTTCTACCAATATTAGCACCAATTTCTAAAACTTTAGATTCAGGTTTAATAAATTGAATTGCCATTAGTTGTTCTGGAAATTCATCTTTTAATGAACCATAATTTAATTTAATCTTTTCATGTAATTTATTTAATCTTTGCTCATAATTATTAATATTTTTACAATTTTTATTATACCAAAAATTAAGTGATTTATTAAAATCAATATTTATGTCAAAATTAATTTCTTCATTATCATTGAAATATTCACTATTACAATATTTATCAATGATTTTAATATGTTTTCTTATTTGGACTAAATGATCTATAAAATATGATGCTCTTAATAAATCTCCAGTTGGAATATTAACAATATTTTCTTTAATAAAATTATTATAAACAATTGAAGTAATATCAGTATAATTATCTTTTATTCCATAATAAAATTTCATAATAGGATTATAAATTGAATCATTATGAAATTCTATATTATCGTCTTCATTAAATAATTTAGTAAAATTATTATTATCAACTACTTTTATATGTTTTTTAACACCATGAATTGGATCACCGAAAATATTTGCTCTAGTAATATCATCCGTTGGAATAGTAATTACATTATTATTTGAAAATTTATTATATACAATATCTGTAATATCAATATATTTTGAATTAGCACCATAATAAAATTTCATATTATATTATATATTTATATTTATTTTTTTAGATATTGTCTAATTTAAGTAATAAAAAATTAAAATACATTATAAATTTTTTGTAATAAAAATTTGAAATACATTTTTTAAAATACATTATAAATTTTTTGTAATAAAAATTTGAAATACATTATATCTAAATCTCTATTTCCATTATTATCATTTTTAACTCTATAGTATAAAATATTATCTTCTGCTAATAATTTTGGTTGTGACTCATCATAAATATTATTTATTAAAAATTGAAGTCTAGTTTCATCCAATACATTTAATGTTATATTATGTGATTTTAAAATTAATGACATTAAAACATCATCAGCAATTTTTAAGTTAAAATTATTATAATTATATAAATGATATGATATATCTTTTGTAATTATTGTTGATGTTCCATGTAAAAAATTGCCATGTACTGGAATATTTAATGTAAATCCAACAGCATAATTTTCTTTTGGTAAATTACTTAAATACGTAAGCATATTTTCAATATTAAAAAAACTACTTGCATTTGTTCTCACTAAATAATCATAATTATAATTATCATTAATATATCTTAATGCTTTAACTGTTTTTATAAAAATACCAGGAGTATATGTTTCTTTATCTTTAACAAATATATTATTATCAATTACTTCCATTGGAACTCTAATATTTGGATCTCCTTCAACAAAGAAAAATTTAATATTATATGCATATTTTCTCATATATATTGATGTCAATCTTTTCATTTCTTGATAACAATTCTTATTTTTAGATGATATTATTAAAAATACAATGTCATATTTAGTTTTTATTCCTTTATCTAATGGTATATTTATTTCATCATTAATTGTAAATATTTTTTTACCATAATCATCTTCTAAAACTATGTGTTTTACTACTTGTATCAATGGATCACCAAAAATACTTGCACGTGCTAAATCATTACTAGGTATATGTATTTTATTATTTGAAATACATTTACTATAAACAACATCTGTAATATCAATATAATTATTTTGAATACCATATAAAAATTTCATTTATTTATAATAAATATCAATATTTTATAAGTATAATTTGTATTAATAATAATATAAATTAATATTATGAATTATATAATCTCATTTCCAGTAAGTGGTGAAAATAATATATTAAATATGTTAAATATATTATGCACTAAAAATAATATTAAATATTCTTGTTGTAATTTTTATAATTGTTGTAAAAATATAATTTGTAAAAAAAAATCTTTATTTTCATCAAATCATGATTTTAATTTAGACATAAAAATAAATCCACTTAACAAATATTTAGTTATTTATTGTAATGATATTATATTACAACTTACAAATTATTATAAATATAATATTGCAACTAATAAAAAAATATATAATGATATTGATTTAATTAATTTTTTTAATAATAATATAAATTATTATAATAATTTTATTAATAAATGGATTAAATCAAATTATACTAATGTTTTAGTAATTGATTTTTTTGATTTTAAATTTGATATTAATAATAACTCTAAAAATATTTTTAATTTCTTTTTTAAAGATAATATATTAATTAATAATGAAAATAATTTAGAAAATAATATAACAATATCTAATGAATGTATATTATTTTTAAAACAATATTATCATAATTTAAAAAATATTTTATTTTCAAATAAAAATATTAAAAATACAATAAGTAATTTGTCTAATACATATTATTATAATTATTCTAAACATATATATTTTACACAAGTATTACCATATTTTACAGCAATAATAATTGAACCAAGACAACACAAAGCATTAAGTTTAGTATTAAATAATGTTTTATCAAATTTAGATAAAAATTGGATTTTCTATATTTATCATGGAATTAATAATGAAGATTATATTAAAAATATAATTAATAATGAATTAAAAGATTATGCACATAAAATAAAACTTATAAATTTAAATGTTGAAAATCTTTCATTTGAAGATTATAATAAAACATTATATAATCATAGTTTTTATGATAATATTAATACTGAAATGTTTTTAATGTTTCAAACAGATTCATTAATATCAAATAAATATTCTAAATTAATATATAATTTTATTGAATATGATTATGTAGGAGCTCCATGGACTAATGGTATGGTTGGAAATGGTGGATTATCATTTAGAAAAACAAATAAAATGAAAGAAATTCTTAATAATACAAGTTATTATTATATAAAATATAATAAAGAAGAATTAATGAATGAAGATATTTATTTTAGTAATAATGAAAATATATTTTTTAAAACAGATTATATAAAAGAAACTAATGATAATATTGATAAAAATAATTTTATTAATAATAATGTATTTAAACCATCATTAGAAGAAGCTAAATTCTTTTCAGTTGAGTCAATTTATAATGAAATGAGTTTTGGAATTCATAAACCTTGGTTATATGTAAATAATGATGAATTAGACAGTCTTAAAAAATTATTTCCAGAGTTAGAATTATTGATCGAATCGCAAGGATTGAATTCCATTGATTAATTCATCACTATTAAAATCTCTTATGTATTGTAAATAATATTGTATATCATAATTAAATTTTAATCCACAATTTATTTTATATTCTTGTAAATTAAAATTATTATATTTTTCATAAAATGTATCAAAATTATCTAATAAATTATTATTTAACATATCTAAAAAAGAATAATTAAAATAATCTTTTTTCAAAAAATAAAAATAATATTCTTTATATAAAAAATCTATATTATTAAAATTATCTAAAAATAATTTAACTAAAACATAATCATATTCTATATTAAATATTTTTTTAATTCTTTGTATATCTATAGTATTTTCATATTTTTCTAAGAAATGATTATAATTTCTTAATCTATTTTGATCAACACCATAACTAAAATAATGATGTCTACATTGCATATAATCATAATTTATAACTTCTGGATAAATATATTTATAAAATACTGGATCAACATAATCATTATAAATAAAGAAATGTATAATATCTTCTTCTGTACTACCTTCTAGATCTGTATGTCTTTTAACATATTTTTCAAGATTAAAATACTTGAATTTTTCATAAAAAAATTGTTTATTTGGAATTCTACATTCTTTTACACCATAATTATTATAATGAAATACTAATTCTTTTTCTGTTTTTATATGTTTAACATCATCATAAATATTTTTATAGAAATTAATGTCTAAATCTTTGTTCATATTTATTTGAATATAATTTTTATTTTTTATTTATACATATTTAATAAATTTATTAAATAAATTTATTAAATAAATTTATTTAATAAATTTTAATTGAAATAATATATTACTATTATATAATTTATATGAAAGTTTTATACAATATTTTTAAGAATTTTTTAAAAAATCCTGAACATAAAAAATATTTTATATTATATTTAATTTCTATTATATTATGTTATCCAATAGAATCCATTGTATTACCTTTTTTAACTGGACGTTTAGTTAATATATTATATGAAAAAACAAAAGATATTAAAAAAATATTAATAGCATTTGGAATTATTATTTTTGCATGGATTATAAACACAATTACATATTATACTACTAATGTATCAGAATCTTACCTTATTCCAAATTTTATATTATATTTTAGAAATTTTATTATGGAAAAATTATTTTTAAAATATGAAAATAATTATGATGAAATTAAAATTGGTATTATAACATCTAAATTAATTTCTATTCCAGAAAACTTTAAAGAAATATTTGATTTATCATTAAATTATGTATTACCAAAAATATTTATTATTATTGTAATTTCATTATATTTAGCATGGTTGGATTATAAATTAGGTATAATTATTTTAATATCATTTATATTTTTAGGAATATCAATTTATAATATATTTAATAAATGTATTGTTATAACAAAAGAAGCACAAAAATATTTTGAAAATATTAATGAAGATTATAAAGATAAATTATCTAATATTTTTAGCATATTTTCAAGTAATAAAATAAAAGATGAAATAAATAATACTAATAATACTAATAATAAATACAAAACATATTTACATGATTCATTAAATTGTATCAATAATATTAAATTAGTATCATATATAAATAATATATTCTTGTTTTGTGCCATTAATTTTGTAAATATTTATTTATTTAAAAATAATAAAATTAGCGGAGGACATTTTGTAGCAATATTCTTAACATTATTATATTATTTACAATATTTAATGGATGTAGCTTTCTTAGCACCTAAATTAATTGAATATTATGGTGTTTTAAAGAATTCAGAGCAATTTTTAGAAAATTTAGATAATACAAATAATGATAATAGACCAGATATTGTTATTAAAAATGGTAACATAAAATTAGAAAATATATATTTTGGATATAATAATAAATTATTATTTAATGATTTAAATATTGAGTTTGAAAATAATAAAAAAGTAGCAATTATAGGAAAATCTGGTTCTGGTAAATCAACTATTATTAAATTAATAATGGGTTTTTATAAGATAAATGAAGGACAAATATTAATTGATGGACAAAATATTAATGATTATAATATTGGTTCAATCCGTAAAAATATATCATATATTAATCAAAATACAAAATTATTTAATTTATCTGTTTATGATAATATATTATATGGTAATGAAAATAAAGATAAAAAATATGTTGATAATATTATTAAAAGTATGAATATTGAAAATATTTATAAAAATTTAGAGCAAGGATTGGAAACAAATGTAGGAGTTGATGGTGACAAACTATCAGGAGGTCAAAAACAAATAACGTTTTTAATTAGAGAACTTATTGGCGATAAAAAAATATTTATTCTTGATGAACCAACCTCTGCTTTAGACGATATTAATAAACAATTAATATTAGATCTTATTAAAAAAATAAAAGGTAAAACTGTTATTATAATTACACATGATATGGATTTTACAAAATATGTTGATACAACCTATTTAATAAGTGATGGAGTAATAACTAAAAAGTAATAACATATTAATTTAATCATTAATACATAAGATAATTAAATAAATATATAAAACATATATATTTATTGAATGATTTTTATAATTTTTTTTTAATAAATAATATTTATATATTATTTTTCTAAAAAATCTTTTTTACTAAAATAAAAAAACATTTTTAGTTCTTTTTACTAAAATAAAGAGGTTTTTTTAGTTCTTTTTACTAAAAAGAACACTTAAACATCTTCATCATCAACCTCAACTTCAGAGTCATATGCCTCATCATTTGATACTTCAATATTTGAATCATCAGTTGATTCAACTTTCTTTTCTACAGTTGACTCAGCAACTTTTGAATCTTCAATAGGGTCAGAAAAAGCATAAGTAACTGGCTTACCAAGCTTTAAAGAATTGTTTGCCAACTTAATTTGAACTATTCTCAATCTTATACCACACCCACCGGGCATAATGTAAAGAGTAGGATGAATAATTGCCTTAATAGAACTTCCCTTTGGAATTAATTCCACTACTTCATTAAAAGTATTAGCTTGAATAGGCACAGGAGTGTCCCTAAAAATAAGGACATCTAGATTGCCACTATCATTTCTTGAGAATTTAAAATCAATTCTATCAGGATAAGAATTTCCATCCTTATCAACTGATGTCTTGATCAGCTTCTTCTTCTCCAATAGTGCTTCTACAATACTTCTTTTTTCTGGTTCGTACTTCTTTCCAAAAACAAGTAATGAGTTTTCAATTGCCCAATCAATTAATCTTTGTTCTAATATTCTAAAAATATCAAAAAATTTATCAACATTTTCTTGCGATTCTCCGTCTCCTGGAGAAGCCTTAACAGATAAAGACACATTTTTTTCCTTTTCAGGAGTATTATTATTTGGGTCATATGTACTAGGACCGAAAGGTACTCTTACATAAGGTGTTTCAATGTAAAAACTCTTCTTGAGTTCATCATGAAGCAACGATGCTTGAGCCTTTCCTTTATCATTCTTTTTAGCTTTAGTTAAAATAAGAGCGTTAGCATCAATAGAGCTAGACTTAAATACGTTTGTGGCAGGGGTTTTGTTTTGGGTTGACATTTTTATAGATATAATTATATTTATTATTATCTTTTTAAGTTAAAAATTTTACGTTAAAAATAAAAATCATTTTTTTTTAATTATTATAAAAATAGAAATTTAAAGAAATTCGTATATATATAATATAAATATGGAACATACAATAAATATGGATTTTAATAATGAATTATGTAATTCTATTAAAAATAAAAACTGTAAAAATTTACAATGTACGCATAAAAAGAAAGTTGGGGAACTTTTTTGCGGGATTCATCTAAAATCTGGAAATATAGAGTTATATAAACCTAATATTAATGAAAATGTTATTGATAATGTTATTCATAATATTCCTGAAAATACTGTTATTAATAATATTATTGATAATGTTATTCATAATATTCCTGAAAATACTGTTATTGAAAAAGTTATTGATAATATAATTATTAATGATAAAATTGAAGATAATTCAAAAGAATTAATAGAAATTGATAAAAATACTGTATATTCAAAGGATGAATTCTTTAATTTATTTACAACAAATAAATACTCAAATATATCAATATTTACACTGAGAAATAATATTAAATTATTAGGTTTAAATAAGCTTATACATACAAAGCAATCAAAACCATTGTTAATAAATGATATTATTAAATTAATTCAAAAAGAAAGATATTATGAAAATAATTATGATAAAATAATATGTGTTCAAAGTATTATTCGTCAATGGATTGTAAGAAGACGTTATATATGCTGTAATCCAGTTGAAATAACGTCATTTGATAATATTTTTGAAATACCTTCTATATACTATTATTTATTTCATGATAATATTACTAATAAATCGTTTGGTTATGATATAAGAAGCTTATTAGCTATATTAAAATCAGATTATCAATCGTGTCCATATACTTTTAGAAATTTTACAGATGAAGAAAAGCAAGTTATATGGAATCATGCTAAGAAATTATCAAATATTGGAGTGATTCTGGAATTTGATAAATTAGAGTTAAATAAAGAACAAGAAATGGAAATGCGTATGAAAGATATATTTCATAAAATTAATATGTTAGACAATTATTCATCGCATTTATGGTTTAAAAATCTAGATATAAAAGGTCTTGCTAATTTATATATAAAGCTTGAAGATATATGGAATTATCGCGTTGGAATGAATACACCTGAAAAAATGCGTATTTTACAAACAAATAATGGCAATGCTTTTATGATGTCTATTAATACCATAAAACATATTAAATCCAAAATTCAATTACAAGAAATATTGTTAAATGAATTTGAACGATTTATAACAGAAGGTATTAATAGAGATGAACGAAAATTAGGGGCAATGTTAATGCTAACAGGACTTGTAGAGGTTTCATATGAGGCGGCTGCTGGATTACCTCATTTGGTTCCATTTTAGTATGAAATTCCTATAAAAAATCTATAAATTATATAATAAATCTTATTATATAATAAATTCTTTATTTATTACTTGAATAAATATTTATAATCCATCATCAACATATATTCTATATACAATATTTGCAGGCATTGGATATATAGGGATCATTTTATGATTATCTGGATCTTTTAACTGTTCCATTAAAAATTGATTAAAACTAATAATTTCCGTAAATGGTAATAATATTTTTTCATTATTTGGTGTTATTATATATAACGATCTAACTTTAAATACTCTTAAATGCATTGCTGCTTTTTTATATAAATCATATAACGATTCATTTTTATAAACAGTTGCTAATGATGTATGCCCATTAGGCTTTGTTAATTCAATAAAATACATATTAAGCTTTACATAAATATTCAAATATTTATCTATTTTTTGATTGTATGTTTCAAGTGAATTATCATAAATTTCCATCTTATTATACTTTTGATATAATATTATTAAATAAAAAATCTTTATATAAAATAATTTATACAATAATTTATACAAAAAGAACTACAAAAAATAACTACAAAAAAGTCAACAGGATGGGGTGGAATTCTAACGCATACACCTCCAACCTTAACAGGATGGGGTGGTAGATTAATACCTAGTCCACCCACAAAACCCAACAGGATGGGGTGGTAGGGGAAACCTGGGTTTCCCTACGTCATGTATTCAATACCCGCCATTCCACCAGCAACATTAAGTATATTATAATTTACAGCAAAAACAGTTATCATAGGATCAATTAATTTATCTGAAATCTTCATATAAATTTGTTGATTATCTATTCTACTAAAATTCGCTGTTCCTGATGGCTGAAAATCTTCCGGATTTATTGCAAAACTATAAACATAGATGAAATTATTAGGTATTCTAGTATGTCTTTGATAAGGAACAACATTTCTAAAATATTTTGCGGATTTCAAATCAAATAAATCTTGACCTTCAAATAATATTTTAGCATCAACCATTGGATCTTCTCCTGATTTAACACCATTTTTGTATGGTTCTGTTGAAAAATTAAACCACTCATTACCTCCATATGGATATAAAGATAATACTGTTCTATTTTGTAAGACCCATATTAATTCTTTAACTGGATTATTAAAAGTCATGTAAAAATTTTGGTCTAATTCTGGAATTCTGTCCATTTTATCAGGATCAGTTGGGTCTTGTCTTAAACCATTACTTGTTAATGATGTTGCATAAACTTGAACTTGATCTATTAAATATTGATGATTCGTTTTAGCAAATATTTTACGCTCAGTGTCTTCTAAAAATATATAATCAACATCTAAATTACAACGAGTTATTTCAATATTTGAGAAAACTTCTGGCGGAGGTGGTAAGCCATTTGATGAAACAACAAGTTCTTCAAATTGTCTTATTGTTAAATTAATTCTTACTTCTTGTGCTTGTAAAGCAATTAATGGAAGAGATAATCCAATATTTTTACAAAACCAAAATCGCAATGGAATATATAAATTTAATTCTTTATTATTATTATAATTAATTGGACTGTCTGAACGTCCAATCATTTCATTTAATCCTTGTATTTTATCAGTAGGTGTTGTTAATTCCATCCAGATTTCCATCCATATACCGTATTGTCTATCAATAACAACTCCTCCAATTTCAACTTCTATTATTTTTATTAATGCGTGTCCAATTGAATTGACCCAATAATATTCTACTACAACATCGTTTTCATCATAATAATAATATTGTTCTAATTCTGGCAACACAACGTGTAAAAAAGTTTGATTTACTAAATCTCCAATTCTGTCTAATTGACAATATATTTTTTGTCCAAATGTAGCATTTCCTGTAAAATATTGTGGTACGTTTTGTATTGCAAAATTAGTATAACGCCTATAAACACCAACAAAAAATGTAATTTGTGGATTTCCTGTTAAATAAACATCTTGTGCCCCGTATGCGGCTAATTGTAATAATCCTCCAGTCATTATATTATTATATAATTATATAAAAAAGTTTTTATATTTGGAATTGTTATAATTATGATTATTTAATATAAAATTATTTTCATAATTTATTTCATAATAAAATAATAATTCATAATAAAATAATAACAATAATAAAAAATATAATTATGTCATCACGATATGCAGATTTAAATACTAATTTTTTAAATGTTTTAAATAATAAAGATGTTTCATATGTTGATAATGGAAAAAATGATATATTTAAAGCTTCTTTAACAGTAGAAGGAGGAGGTGTAATAAAAAAAGGATTAAAAATAGGATATCAAGAAAAAATGGTTTCTGGATTATTAATATATGATAATGAGAATTTTTTTGGTTACAGTGATAAATATGGATTAACATTATTATCAAAACATAATGATTATACAGAATTAATAATTGAAAAAGATTTTTTTGAAAAAAATAATATTCAAAAAATAGCGCCAACACAAACAAATGGGAGTAAAGATATGGTTAAAAATAATAATGATTTAAATAAAATAGTTCCTATAAAATTGGATATTGAATTCAAAGATTTAAATAATTTTTATTTAACAATACCATCATTATATTCAAATAAACAATTTAATTTAAATATTGAACTAGAATTATCAATCCATAGCGAATGTTTAATAACAAATTTAAATATTGTGCTTGTTAATGAATCTAATAAAAATGTAAGTTATAAATTTATAAATAATAATTGTTATTATCAAAAAGGGTTTGATAATATTGTTAATGGTAATAATATTATAAAAATTAATATTGAGTTAATTGACAAAAAGTATTTTTTAATTTCAAATTTGATTTATTCAAATTGAATATCAAAAAGTATTTTTTAATTTCAAATTTGATTTATTCAACTTAATTTAGTTAAGTTAATTTATTCAACTTAATTTAGTTAAGTTAATTTATTCAAATTGGAATATTTTCATCATTAAAAATATCATCCATAAATTTAATTTCTTCTTCATCAAAAAATTCATTTATTCTTTCATTAAATTTTTGCTGTTCATCAACATAAAAATATTTTACTAATAAAATAATAATTTCTTTGTGTTTAAAAAAAATTGCTACATCTAATGGAGTATGTCCATTATTATTTTTTTCGTGAATATTTATATTACATTTATTAATAAGCATATCAACAAAAAATATATCACCGCGAGCACATGCAAGATGTAACGCAGTATTTCCTTTTTTATTTTTAGCATTATTAAAAATATTTAATGAAGATATATAAAATCTATTTATATCATCATAAAATATACATGTATGTAAAACATTATTTCCATTATTATCACAAAGATTATTTGCAATAATATGTTCTAATAAAACACCGCCAAAATGAGCTTCAACACTTGATAATCGACGAATTGACATTTTTAGTATAAATATTTGTATGTGTATTTATTTATATATTTATTATATTCTACAAAGAACTTTATTCAATTTTTTGTAGGGAAACCAACTGGTTTCCCCTACCACCCATCCCGTGTTTTTTGTAGTTTTTGTAGTTTTTTGTAGTTTGTAGTTATTTGTTAGTTTTATGAATTTAAGATATTTCTGTATATAATTGTTCTTTTTATTGAGTTGTAGAAGGACCTATATGAAAAGTCATTTCATTATATGTTTTTTCATTAATAATTAATAATATAAGATTATATCCCCAGCTTTTATTACTAATATTTTTAATAGTAATATTTTGTGTTTTTTCATTATAATTAAATTGAAAAATATCATCATTATTTGGAAATACAAGTACTTTTATATAGCTATTTATAGTTATAATATTTTTATAATAAACTTGATTGCTATGAAATAGCTTACCATAATGATTTATGTCCAAATAATTATTATAATATCCTTTATAAAATCTATATAATATTATATCATTATTTTCTATTAATTTAATATTATTATTTATATAATCAGTATGATAATCGTCTATATCATGTATTGGTCTGCAATTTTTTAATATAAAATTTGAATCATTAATATATTTTAATAAAACTTTATAAAGAAATCTTGGTCCTGTTATGCTTAATGGGCATATTTTTACTTTTTCCATTATATTATCAGAACATTCATCAATAACTATTTTCATTATATCTAATTTTTTTACACATAATATAACAGCATTTAATATACCATCTTCTATGAAATCTTTACATAAAAGTAAATTATCATCACTTTTAATTATATTATATAATGGTTTTATTAATATTTGTTTACAATCAAAATAACACCCCCCATATATATATAACAAACAATATCGTAATAAATCAGCTTTATATGCTCCTGGAACTAATAAATCATACGCATCATTAACATATTTATCAAAGTATATTCTTAAAAACCGACGACTATCAATATTATCATAATAATAATAGTTATAATCCGGATTTTTATCAATAAACGTCATTATTGAATTATAATGCATTATATTTTTTACATTATTTGTTAATCCTGTTTGAAATATATTTTTAGGAATATTTTGAATATTATATTCAAGTTTTTCTAAGATTATATTTGTTTTAAAATTAATACTTATATAATTATTATCAATAGAATTATCAATATTTTTATCAATAAATATAATTTCTTTTCTTTTATTAAATAAACTTTCAATAATAACTTGAAATTCAATATTTTTTAATTCATCGTCTAAATTACGTATTAATATTGAACATTCATTGCTATTAATATAATATATTACTATACTAAAATTATTATTATCTTTTATATAATATTTATTTTTTATTAAATATAATTCTCTAGATGGAATAAATTTTGGTATTAAATTATCATAATATTCAATGAATATTTTTGTTTTAACATTATCTATAATAATATAATTAGTATTTAATTTTATTGAATTAATTAATTCTATTTTATTAAAAAATAGTAGTTCATCATTAGATTTATCAACAGAATATATTTTAATACTTAATAAATCATTATCTTCTACTAAATTATTATTTAATAAATCATTATCACATAAATTAATAACTATTTTAAAAGTATAATTATCAATATAATATATAAAAAAATTAATATTTGGTAATAATGTATTGCTATCTAATATTTCATATACATTTTTAATTATATAATAATTTACTAACATTAAAATAATATTATAAAAAAATAATTTAATTTTAACTATATTTTTCTCATATACTTTATAGAA
>JACCDO012162728.1_pt1 | contig 14421 bp, 3 predicted proteins | sample 7446101 | NCBI WGS metagenome assembly JACCDO01 (sample SAMN15323440, study PRJNA562643) | freshwater metagenome | isolation source: river surface water | place: USA:Blue River Watershed | collected 2017-08-16
CGTGCAACACGGTGTTTTTGTGGAGAGCTAATGGCTATTGGTCGTATTTCCGGTCAGCTCTTGAAGTCAAACTTGCTCCGTGCGGGCGAGAACCTGGCTTTCGAGACAGACCTTCTCTATTTGGATGTTGTTAACTCTCGTATAGGAGTAAAAACAACAACTCCTACCAATGACTTTCAGGTCAATGGTCACACAAGAACAACCAACCTTACCGTAGATAATCAAATAAATGTAGGTGATTTAAGTTTTACTGGAAATACAATTACCAGTAGTTCTAACACTATTAATTTTGCCGCGGCTGCAGGCGAAGCTACAGTATACCACGCTAGATTACAGATAGATGATCTACAATTACAGGGTAATAAAATTTCAACAACTGTATCCAACAGTTCAATAGAAATAGATCCCAACGGGACTGGTACAGTAAACATTATCGGTAATACAAATATTACAGGTAATCTAGGAGTTACTGGTAATATTAATGCTACAGGTAATGTGGTAATTGGTGGAAATATTCAAATTGGCGATGCACTAACTGACGAAATAATTATCAATGCTAGCATTAAGAGTGATTTAATTCCAGAAACAAATAACACCTATGATTTAGGTTCGTCTACATTTAGGTGGAGAGCTGTTTATACTCAAACTTTATATACAACATCTATAAATGTTCCTAGCCTAGATGTTGGAAACTTAATGTTTCGTGATAACGAAATTACAACAACTACAGGTTTAGATTTATATATAGACGGTAATGGATCTGGAGGAGTAAGATTAGGCAATTTTAAAATAGTTGATAACGTAATTACAAACGTTGTTTCTGGTGCAATAAGTGAAATAGTACAAAGCGGCACCGGTTATTTTAAAATTCAAGGAACAAATGCATTTGTTCCTCCAGTGGGAACTAACGCACAAAGACCCACTGCCTATGCAGTATTAGGCATGACAAGATTTAATACAAATTCAAAAGCATTAGAAGTATGGGATGGAGCATCATGGGCAAGTCCTGCGGGTACATCTGGTGCTGTTTCAGCTGCCCAAGCTGAAGATATTGCAGTTTCGTGGGCACTCACACTAGGATAAAAAAATGCCAACAGTATTCAAACATAGTTTAGTTACACAAATAGGAACCAACCCCACCGATGTAGTCGAAATAGGCGGAGGTGTCAGGGCCACAGTAATAGGTTGTAATCTAGCTAATGTTACAGAATATGATACTGTTGTTGCTGATGTTCAAGTCGTAGGAGCAGATACTACAGTTGCATATTATGTTAAAGGATTAGCTATACCCCCTAATACTGCGGTAAAAGTAGTAACTCAGGGAGAAAAATTAATTCTTCCAGAAAATACAAATTTAAGAATAGTAACTAACACAGCTGACAGCGTAGATGCAACTGTAAGTTACGTAGAGATATCATAAGGAGCATATCATGGCCGGAGTTTCCAGTACATATTATTTAGGCACTACACCATCCGAATCATTAGGTGAAAGTCCCCGCTATTGGTATGCTTTAAGAAGAAATCAAGACGGTGAATTATTTTTAGTTCGTAGCGATCAAATTACAGATTTAGATGGATATGAGTTAAACATTCCAGGACCTCCAGAAGAAGATTTTGACGAGTTTGAACCAGGCGTAGATTTTTTAGATGGGATAGACGCCGATCATGAAAAACCAAAAGAGAATATGTATTATCCGCAATACAAATGGGACAACAGATCTTTGTTTTATTACGTAGATAGCGAAGGTATGTTTACTGTAAGAATTAATAGAGGTTATTCATATCCAAACGGAATTTCATCATAATTAGGATATTATAATGGCAGAGTTTAAGATAACACGATTTAGATACACCTGGCGAGGAGACTGGGATAATAATTCAGTCATCTATTATAAAGACGATGTAGTTTTTTACAGAGGCTCAGCATGGGTATGTTTTAGACAGCATACTTCAGGTGTATTTGATGACGCTCAAACTTTTATTCCAGCAGGAGCAACACTTCCTTCACCAGCGTGGACTAAATCTGTAGACGGTAGAGAATTTTTAGGCAATTGGTCACAGAATACAAGATACGATCCCGGTGTATTAGTTGTTGCTGGCGGTAATTTATATCTATGTACTATTTCTCACCAATCATCAACAAATTTTAGCACAAATGCAGATAAATTTGAAATTTATGCAACAGGTCATAATTTTAGAAATACATGGACAGCAGGAACAAGATATAGAGTAGGCGATGCAGTTCGTTATAATGGATTTACATATCAATGTATTTTAGAACATACTTCGGGTACAGTTAGCGAAGGCATTGTCGTAGGAGACAATAACGCTACAGATGATAGCACTTCCGAAACATGGAGTATATTAGTTGAAAATTACACATATGTAGGTTCATATAATACGAATACACGTTACAGAAAAAACGATTTAGTCAAATACGGCGGGTCGATCTTAAAATGTACAATTGAGCATACGTCATCGGGAACTCCCGGAGCTATCAATAACAATAATTTTGTTACATATTTGTCTGGTTTTGAATACGACAACGAATACAGTCCTACAACATATTATGCTATAGGGGATGTTGTTAGATTTGGTGGTATAGTATATGTTGCTGCTCGAAACAATTATAATAGTCAACCTGGAAATACAGAATTTGATGATTTTGGAGGTTTAGGAAATTCAGACTGGACTGTAGTTAACAAAGGCATTAGATACGTAGGAGAATACGATTATCAGGCAGCTAGTCAGGAGACAGGTATAGGCGGCAACATCACCACAACTGGCGGCGTAGATTACAAAGAAGGTGATATAGTACGTAGGGGCGGAGCATTATGGGTCAGCTTGACTAATCAATATACCGATGATAGCTCATTAAGATCTTTAGACACTTCAAATTGGCAAATTGTTATTGCTGCTCAAAATTTTGCTGGCTCCTGGAGGGTGGGTGAATTTTATAATCTATACGACATCGTATATTTTAGAGGTGTTACATATTATGCTAATACTCCGCATAGCAGTTCCTTTGATAATTTTCCGGGAGACAACGGTTCGGGATTTGAATATTGGTCTATAGTTGTTATAGGTGACGAAAATTCCGCACTTACGATTCTAGGAGATATGTTATCTTTTGGATTAAGAAGAGATTTATTACAAGACGGTAGCACAACAGTAAGTATCGGTGACGGCAGTACATTTGGACCGATAAGTGTGCAAATTGGTTCTCAAGACCAATTATTATATGTAGAAAATAACCAAGGAGATTTAGGTTACAAAACCTGGGGCAATATCAATCGACTTTTTTATGTAAGAACTAACGGCGTGGATGATGCCGATCCGGACAGGGGAATAAATTATTTTAAACCTTATAAAACAGTTAGATTCGCTTTAGAAAGAGCAGACGACGGATTCGAAGGCTATACTACGATCAAAGTATCTACAGGCGAGTACCATGAAGTGTTACCACTAATTATTCCAGCTAGAACAGCAGTGGTAGGGGAAGAATTAAGAGGAGTTACAATTAGACCCAACGACCCTATCGAAGCTTTAAGCAGCGATGCACAGTACACTATAGCTACATTGATTAGATTAGGAACACTACTTCCTAATATTGTTCAGAGTATACTTGTTGCAAAGACTTCAGGAAACGCAGAAACGCAAGTTGTAGGAACACCTGCAGATTCTGCTACTGCGGCGGCATTAGGTGATTTGTGGGCAGATATCATAGACATGATTGATTATATGGTTAACGATCAAGGTTCTGCACCAACTGTTACTGGTTCTAATACCGCAGCGACCGGAAATCGAATAATTGCAGCTAATTTATTAGAGGATAATAGAGAATTTATTAAAGCAGAAGCTATTGCTTACATGGCTGCAAATTATCCTGAATATTCATTTAGTACAGAATTATGCCGAAGAGATGTAGATAGATTTATAGATGCAGCAAAGTATGATTTACAGTATCCAGGTAATTATAAATCTGTTCTAGCAGGTAGATACTATGCAAATGCAGTATTAGGTAGTCAAGCAGAAGATATGTTCTATGTCAGAGATACCACGGGCATTAGAAATATGACTCTCAAAGGCTTAGAAGGAACATTACCTGCATTACAAGAAGGCCAAGTTTACAGAATACCAACAGGCGGTGCGTTTGTAAGTTTAGACCCAGGTTGGGGTCCTGATGATCAAAGAGTATGGATTACTAATAGAAGTTGTTATGTTCAAAACGTTACAACATTTGGCACAGGAGCGATAGGGCAAAAGATTGACGGATTACTACATAATGGCGGAAATCGATCTATTGTTTCTAACGATTTCACTCAAGTGATTTCGGATGGTATTGGTGCATGGGTTCAAAATGGTGGTCGTGCAGAACTAGTGTCAGTCTTTACATATTATGCACACGTTGGTATGTTTGCCAAAAACGGCGGAATTATAAGAGCAACTAATGGAAATAGTTCTTATGGAGACTTTGGAGCTGTAGCCGACGGCATCGATCCCGATGAGGTTGTTCGCTACGGTTACGTGAACACAAGAACAGAACAAGCACAGGTAACTTCTGCATTTGCAGGTGAAATTTTAGATTTTATTTTAGGATTAGAATTTTCCAACTGCGGACAAAATTATACAACAGCTAGTTACAATATTACGAGTTCGGGTGTTGGTGCAGTTGCCATCCAAGAAGAATTTAGAGATAACGCTATGTTCTCAAGCCAGCCCACGTATTCGGGTTCTGGATTTACAGTCGCAGGAAATCAGGCACAAACCGGAAACACTACAACTATTACTCTAGCCACTGCAGAAAATTCAACAGAAGCTGAAATACTCGGAATGAGGATCATCATTATCTCTGGAGAAGGAACAGGACAATACGGTTATGTACAGGCTTATAATCCTGCTACTAAAGTATGCACCGTCTATAGAGAAACGACAAACACACCAGGTTGGGATCATATACTACCCGGAACACCTAGTACAACATTATTAACCACTGGCACAAGATATAGAATTGAACCAAGACTAACATTTAGTGCGCCTCCTTATTCTGCATCAGAAGTAACTATTTCTGTACCTAATGCATGGGCAGCTATAGTTTACGGAGAAACCAGTGATACATATACTGGAGTTATTGGTTCTCAAGGAACAGGGCAAACAATTGAAATAACACCAGCGAGTGCTGTGTTTACAGTAGTAAAAACCGGAAGGACCTATTCAGTGTCTTTAACAAATGGTGGCGCAGGTTATTCTGTAGGTGACACTATTATTATAGATGGAGCAGATGTTGGCGGAATATCAAACGAGCATAATATAACAATAACTGTTACAGATGTGTCTGATGATAGTACCAATTCAGTTTTGGCCTTTGAAATAGCAGACGATAGCTTGATAGCGGCCAGTGGAAAATTTATTGTGGTTCCGACCACAGGACATTTTGGTAGATATTCTTTAGACGGAGAGACATGGACTGCTTTTGATTTACCAACAAACGGCAATTGGAGATGTTTAGCTGCCGGTAACAACAGATTTGTTGCAATACGAGGTGATGATGAAAATACAGCTGCGGCAGCAAGCAGCACCAACGGAATAGATTGGACAGATAGAACCATGCCGGCATCGAGATTTTGGACAGGTGTTGCCTATGGTAAGCCTAGTACAACAACTGTAGGAGTATTTGTAGCTGTAGCAAGAGATCAAAATTCAGCAGCTTATTCAACAAATGGAACCACATGGACGTCCTCAACTATGCCAACGTTCGGAGATTCTACCATTAATCAATATGTAGATATTGCATTTGGTACAAATGTGTTTGTGGCTTTAGCTAATTCTGGTAATATTGCTGCTGTAGGCACATGGAATGGAACTTCATTAACATGGCAAGGTACAATCATGGATGTAGTTGCAGACTCTACACAGAAAAACTGGGTGAGTATTGCCTATGGTAATCGTAGATTTGTAGCTATTTCTTCAACAGGCGATGTTGGTTACAGTTTCGATGGAATTACATGGTTGCCCGCTAGTATGCCTTCACAAGACGGATCTACTGCTCACAATTGGAAACAAATTAGATATGGTCAAGGTGTATTTTTTGCAGTAGGAGATACCGGTGGATTAGACATAGGCGGCGATCCTACTTCCGGATCAACTACATATGCAGCAACATCATACGACGGAATCGTTTGGACTCCAAGAACATTAGCCAATGCAGAAATGTGGGGCGCGGTTGCCTTCGGAAATCCAGATGTAACGCTAGGCGATAGTACTTTAAGTAACAATAAACCAACATGGGTAGTTGCACCTTCTACTTCGAGTAATATATTAAACAAAGTTCATGTAGGTGCCCAGGCATTAGGAAGGGCTGTAGTAAGCGGTATTGGAATTGGATCAATTAAGATATGGGAGCCGGGAAGCGGATATACCTCAGACCCGACATACACATTAGTAGACCCTAACAAAACAGAAGATCCAATTCTTAGAAATAGAATAGCGGATGGAGTACTGGCCCAACCTACTTTTATTTCTAAAGGTTCTGCCTATAAAACTAGTACTACATTTGTCACAGTATCTGGTGACGGCTTCGCTGACATAACTCCTGTGGGTAAATTCTTAACAGTTGATAATCTATCAGTTATGCCCGGACCAGGAGCACAATTTTACATAGCCGGTGCTACTACACCTAATATTGCAGTGTTAGTGGGAATCAACGAACAAACTCTTGACGACGGAACTATAAGATCAACATTCCAAATAAGTCCTGCACTTACTTTAGCACGATATGTAGAACACGGTATGGAAATACTAATTCGTGAAAAATACAGTCAGGTTAGAATTACCGGACATGATTTTCTTGATGTGGGAAGCGGAAATTTTGAAGAAACAAATTATCCTGATCTTTATGTAAATTATGATTTTACTACTCAGTCTCAGCAGGAAGTACAAAATCTAAATGGCGGTAGGGTATTTTATACCTCAACCGATCAAGATGGCAACTTCCGTGCTGGAGAACAATTTGCTGTTGAACAGGCAACTGGTATTATAACAATTAGTGCTGACTTTTTTGACCTTCAGGGTCTTACAGAATTAAGGCTGGCAGGTATAAATGTAGGATCTACCGCTGTTATTAGAGAATTTTCAAAAGATCCTTTATTTTTACAAAATTCAAATAATGTTATTCCTACACAAAGAGCAATTATAGGATATTTGCAATCAAGACTAAATGTTGGAGGAGAAGACTTACTAACGCCTAGTATTACGGCAGGTACTGTAAAAGTTGGACCCACTTCTATAGAATCAACAGCAGGTTTAACAATTGATGTGCCAGTAGTGGCAAATTTCGCAGGTAGCGCAGCAGGCATAGGTGAAGGCTACGTAGCTCAAACCATGTTTTTCAGAAGTTTCAAATAAGCATAAATATACATATTCGGAGTAAGCGATGGCAGAATTTAAATTAGGTAGGATAAGATTTGTATGGAAGGGTGCCTGGGTAACCGGCACTACATATTACAAAGATGACGTAATTCGTTTTGGCGGAAAAGTTTATTTGTGTCAAATTGGACACACGGCTTCGGCTAACTTCAATACCGATCTAGATATAAATCCAACTAAATGGAATCTAATGGGTGATGGCCAACGCTGGAGAGATGAATGGTCTACTAACACTGTATACGAAGAAGGAGATCTAGTTAAGTATGGAGGAACGATATACTTATGTATAGACGGACATACTTCTGCATCTACTACATCTCTCGGATTAGAAAATAATTCAGCTAGCTGGAATCAATTTGTTGAAGGCACAGATTGGAAAGGATCGTGGGCTGTATCAACTAGATACAAACTAAACGATATAGTAAGATACGGTGGTATTAATTATATTTGTATTACCGGCCACACTTCGGCTAGCACAATTTCTTTAGGACTAGAAGATGGATCAGCAAACTGGCAGGTTTACAGCCAAGGACAAGAATATCTTGGCACATGGACCACTGCGACAAGATATAAACAAAATGACGTTGTCAAGTACGGTGCTGGTTTATGGATCTGCACAACATATCACACAGCAGGAGCTACATTTGCAGGAGATTTTGCAAATTGGAGTCAATATGTAGAAGGTCTAGAATTCGAAAATGCATGGAATTCAGGCACAGCATATCAGCCGGGTGATGTGGTAAAATATGGCGGCAATAATTACGTCTCTAAAACACAGCATACTAATGTAAATCCTTACACTGGTACGACAGATTGGGATTTATTCTCAGAAGGACTTAGTTTTCAACAAACATGGCTGAATACAACTTCTTATAAAGTTGGCGAAGTAGTTACCCTGGGCGGTAATAATTATCTAGCTGTTGCAGACAGTGCTAGTAATACCTATTCTGTAACTGCTGTAACTGGATCTAACGATAGATTCACAGTAGCTGACACTACAGGCATGGTTTCTGGTATGACTGTGAGATTCACCGGAACTACGTTTGGCGGAGTTTTTACAGGCGGCAGATATTACATCAAGCAAGTAATAAGTTCAACACAGTTTACTATTAGTACAACTTCTTCTGGATCAACATACAATGTAACAGCAGATGCATCGGGAACAATGACTGCTACAGTTTCTGCCGAGCCGCCCAATACCAGTTATTGGACAGTGATATCAACAGGTATGAACTGGAGAGGAACATGGACCGATGATACAGAATATAATGCAGGTGATACTGTCAGACTAGGATCAAGTTCTTACATTTGTATTTTAGCACACAGATCGGATAGTGATGATGGGTCTACATTAGGAACCCAGGGTGGCGGTCAAACTAATAGTCGTCCCGATTTAGACAATACAGGAACATATTGGAATACTGTAGCAGTAGGAACAGAAACATCAGTATTGACCACAACCGGCGACATGGTATATTTTGGTGGTGCAGGCCCTACAAGATTACCTGTAGGCACAGAAGGACAGGTTCTAAGAGTAAGCAGTACAGGAATTCCTGAATGGGTAACATGGGGTAACACCAATCATGTGTATTATGTTTCTACTACAGGTGAAGATCGACCATGGCCAGCCTGCGGAGCTACCCTTGATAAACCATGGAAAACAATTAGATATGCCTGCGAACAGGTTGAAAAAGGACCTCGTAATCCTCAGGCTCAACATCTTTTAGAACTAAATCGAGCATTCTTACAAAAAGAAATTACTGCATGGATAAGATATCAGGTAACAAATAATATTTCTCCATTCACTTCTTCATTTGATTACGACGAATATAAATGCGAGAGAGATGTAGGATTTATTATAGATAGATTAATCTGGGATTTAGGTCATGGTGGTAATTTAAAAATGAGAGCAGCAGCTCAGAGTTTCGTTGGAGCATTCGGCGAAGACGGAGAATTTTCTGCTACTTCAGAAAATCAACCCTATGTCACTTTAGCTGCTGAAGCAGATGAGGGAGTAGCAGCATATGAATATTTGAAAGAAATAGTTGCAGATGTTTTATCTAATTCCGCACCAAACACTGTCTATCAAAACGTAGGTCAAGATTCTACAGCAAGAGTAGAACAATATATTAATACAGATTATACAGCCGAGCCTAGCACTACAACTACAGCGCAAGAATTAATCGACATAGTCATTACTGCACTTACCGATCAGGATTCGAGTAATATTCCCGAAAGAATAGTTCCTAACAACAGTATCAATGTTAAAACAGGCACATATAGAGAAACCCTACCAATTATAGTTCCAGCCGAAACCGCAGTCTTAGGAGACGAAGTGCGTTCTGTAAATGCTGGGCCTGCAGGTAGTCTAATAAGCAAAGACGATGCATATTATAGCATAGGAGCATTGAATAGATTAGAAACTGTTGTGGGACAAATCATCCTTGGTTCAAATGTTACCGAGTCTACAGGAAACACAGCAATACAAGATATAGCATTCCCATACGCTAGTTCTGTTGAAGAAACAGACATTAAGCGATTGGTGAGAATGATGCAGCACCAGATAGATTTTAAGATTGGTACTACACATAAATTATCGATCACAGACCCCACTGGTTATAATTCTAGTTTCTTATCGGGGTACGGCGATGCACGTAAATTATTAATTGAAAATAAAGAGTTTGTAAAAGATGAAATCACCGCGTGGATAGCAGTAAATTACCCAGCAGTAAAATACAGCAAAACAAAATGCCGTAGAGACATAGGATTTATTGTAGATGCATTAGTCTATGATTTAACCTATGGCGGTAAATGGGCTACGCTAACTGCGGCGGTCGCATATTTTGACGGTGATAACAGTTCAACATTGATGATTGACAGTAGCGAAGTTGCTGCTACAGCCGCTGCCTATAGTAGAATGAAAACTGTGGTACAACAGATAATTGCTAATACCACAGTAACAAAATCTACTGGTAACACAGCTACACAATGGACTGACTCGACCAATTTAACTGGCGGTTCTTCTGCTAATGCCGATGTAGGAACGTTGATAGACATTATTATTAATACTGTTCAAGGAGATTCTACCGAAGGCAACACGCCACAGATTAATGTCACAACAATAGCCACAAATAATACATTGACTTCTGCTTCTCACGGATTAGCAGTTGGTGATGCTGTTGTGCCTAGGATCACAGCCAACGGATTAACTGCTGGTACAAAGTATTGGGTGGTAGGCACAGTTACAGGAAGTACATTTCAACTAAGTGCAACTTATGGCGGATCTACATTAGCATCATTTACAAACGGAACAGGGTTAGATATTGATCTGGAAATCATCGACTATCCTACATCTACTAATGCAGTAACTTCTACTACAGCATTGATTGCCGCAGCCGTGACATTGGATGCTGCACAAGAAACTATTGTAACAAACACAACCGCATATATCGCAGCAAATTATCCTGCATTAACTTATAACTCAGCAAAATGCGAAAGAGATGTAAGATTGATATTGGAAGCTGTGATGTATGACTTTATGTTTAATACAAATTATCAAACTAGGTTAGCAGCTTATTCTTATCTAAGAAGCTCGGCCAGCGATGTATTCACACTAAACCAAAAAGCAGCAACAAGAGCGGCTTTTGGTTATGTGGCAACCCAGGCTGCTGCAAACGTCGGTGGCGATGCTACAGCACAAAGTCGAATCAGTACATTGATGCAATTATTAGACGATATTGTTTATGGCGCCACTGACGAAGGCTCGGTTTGCCAAACATCTATAAGATCTGCTGATTGGGCTAGATTGCAACTTGAAAGAAACAGAAATTATATTGTTTCCGAAATAACCGCATTTGGAAGTAGCACTTATACAACAACTGTAACTGCTGTAGTTGGGGCGACTGACGTGTTTACATGTTCTGATACTAGTTGGATGCAGAGAAATGCAGCCATTAGATTTACCGGAACAGCGTTTGGAGGAATAACTACCGGTACAACTTATTATATTCAGAACGTTATAAGTTCTACCACATTTAAAATTGCTACGACTAGAAATAGTAATACAGCGTTGAATATTGCATCTAATGATACCGGCTCAATGACTGTTTCTTTATATTACGACACAGTTCAGTGCGAAAGAGATGTAGAAAGATATATTGATGCACTTAAGTTTGATTTACAATATCCAGGCAACTATAAATCACGACTCGCTGCAAGAATTTATTCTAATGCAGTTACAGGAAGTTTAGAAGAGGATATGTATTATCTAAGGAACGGAACTGGTATCCGTAATCAAACTTTGCAAGGGTTAACTGGCGATTTATTAGCACCTAATAGTTATGGAACATCACGTGTATCCGCAGGAGCATACTGCTCGCTAGATCCAGGATGGGGTCCTGCAGACTTCCGTACATGGATTGTAGGAAGGTCTCCGTATGTTCAAAACGTTACAACATTTGGTACTGCTGCAATAGGTCAAAAAATTGACGGAGCATTGCATAATGGTGGAAACGATTCTATCGTTTCCAACGATTTTACTCAGGTTATTAGTGACGGTATTGGTGCATGGGTAACAAATAATGGTCGTGCTGAATTAGTTTCTGTGTTTACCTATTATGCACACATCGGATACCTAGCCGAAAACGGCGGACGTATCAGAGGCACCAATGGCAATAACTCATACGGAGATTTTGGCTCGGTGGCTGAAGGATTCGATGCTACAGAAACTCCTATAACCTGTATTGTTGATAATAAAGCCTACAATGCTACAGTGGGATCAGTTATCACTGATGGTGTAAATGAATTATTTCAATTTGAATATGATAACGCCGGTCAGGAATACAGTGAACAGACATGGACTGTTTCCGGTGGCGGAACAGGAGCCGACGTCGAACAAGACGATTTCCGCGACGGCGCTGTTTTTCAAGTTAGATTATTAGATAACGTAGATGACAGTACCACTGCCCCGGAAGCAGATGGAAACCTAGGTGGTTTTGGATATATATCCAATGCCAACACAGCACAGGCAGGAACTACTTCTAGTCTAACACTAGCAGCAACAGATGACGAAATCACTGGTGCATATGTTGGAATGAAATTAATAGTGACCGCTGGAGCGGGCGCAGGTCAATTTGGCATAGTGTCTGCTTATAATGCAGGAACTAAGATAGCCACAGTTACTAAAGAATCAACAGGAGCATCCGGTTGGGATCATCTAGTTCCAGGCACAGCTATTGTAGCACCCGATGCTTCTTCAACATATGTTGTTGAACCTGCAATTTCTTTCACAGCACCTACATACAGTTCAACCGGTAGAACATTAGCAACAGCGCAGACTTATACAACCGCTGTGTTTGCACCAACTTTTGCAGTGTACACCCCAGTGTCAGGTACAACTAGTGGCAGCGGAGCTTCTGCAACATTTACGGTTGTAAGAAAAGGTGTAAAATACAGTGCTGTTGAAATTCTAGCAGCAGGAACAGGCTATGCAAGATTAGATACGATAACTATCTTAGGCACCAGTCTTGGCGGTGCAACAACAACTAATGATATTACAATTACAATTACTGCGGTTAACAGTACTACCGGAGCTATCACAGCTTTAGAATTTACCGGTGTAGGAGCAGGCGGAAACTTTGCCATAGCAGCCAGCGCATCTAGGAACGTTAATACATCTGTAAATGGAACTACATGGACTGCCAACACCACAGCATTGCCTAGCACTTCTAATTGGAACGGTTTAGCAGCAGGTAAATTGACCGTAACTGAGACTGCAGGCGCTTTTGTTATCGGTAGAGCTTATAGAATCGTAACTCTTGGTAGTACAGTTTATACTAGCATAGGAGCTGCAAATAATCTTGTAGGAACCTATTTTATTGCCACTGGAGCAGGATCGGGTACAGGTACAGCAGCACCAATAGCTAATCACTTAGTTGCTATTTCTCAAAGTACTACTGTAAATGCTTATTCAACAGACGGTGGCGTCACATGGACAGCAGGTGGTGCATTTCCGGGTGGCATGTCTGGAATAGCTGCATCTGTTACTTACGGTGACGGTCGTTGGGTAGTAGTAGGCACTACTGGTGCTAGCTGTTATTCTACCAACGGCGGTGTTACATGGATAGCAGGTGGCGCACTTCCGGCTGCAACTACTTATTGCAGTGTTACATACGGCAAAGGCGTTTTTGTAGCAATTGCAGGAAATGCATTATCTACTACACAGGCTGCTTATTCTATCGACGGCGGTGTTACATGGACTTCAGCAACATTGCCTGCTAGCACAAATTGGATTAGCGTCACATACGGTGCAAATAAGTTTGTGGCTGTATCTTCGGCCAGCGGAACTATTGCAGCATATAGTCAAGATGGTATAACATGGACTTCGGCAACCTTGTCAACCACCGGTACATGGACTAACATAAGTTACGGACAGGGCGTATTCCTTGCTGTAAATAGTGCTAACAACAATGCTTCTAGTTCAGAAGACGGAGTTAATTGGACTACCAGAGCATTAACTAGGGCATCTGGAACAGGATTTAACATAACTGTACACGGAAATCCAAATCAATCTGGTATCTGGATCGCTATTCCTAGCGCATCTACTACTGCGGCATCTAGTGCAGTATTAGGTGCTACAGCAACTGCTAGAGCATTTGTATCCGATAACAAAGTCTTTGCTATTAGAATAGTAAACCCAGGATCAGCATATTCGTCTGCACCAACAATTACGATAACTGATCCAAATAACTTGTACGAAGCACCGACATCTGTGAGAATAGGCAACGGAGTTTGTGCTCAACCTAGTTTTGTAGATAGGGGAACAGGTTACGATTCTGCTATAATCGAAGAAGATGTAGGTGACGGATATGCCAACAACTTCCAAAGTGGAAGATTTATCGGCGTTAAACGCCTAACAGATGTGCCAAGAGCAGGTGCAAACGTTGTATTCGCTACACAACCAAATACAGTTTACAAGTTAGTGCAGGTGCTTTCTCA
>JACCDO011210185.1_pt1 | contig 14418 bp, 21 predicted proteins | sample 7446101 | NCBI WGS metagenome assembly JACCDO01 (sample SAMN15323440, study PRJNA562643) | freshwater metagenome | isolation source: river surface water | place: USA:Blue River Watershed | collected 2017-08-16
AGCAAAAAAGCCAAATCCATAAGACCTCGAAGAGCCTTGAAAAGACCTTCAAGTGTTACAGTCTTCACTGCGGAGGTATAGTCTTCTATCCAGAAGGTGTCCCGCAAGCACATCGTCTGAAAACAGCGCGTGGGAATACATTGGCCCAAGTGCGTCTGAACAAACATGATGTTGCGAAAGATCAGAATTTTAAGATTGATATTCTTTCAAGCCGAGCACTTGCTCAGCTCTACGAAGCTTCTAATTTTCAAGAGCTCCAGATTGACGCCTTCACACCAGACAAGAAGACATTTGATATGCTCTGTTGCGGTGAGAATATTGGTGTAACGCTCGCAGAGTCACCTCTCATCCGAAGCGCATTCCTAAAAGTCCAGCCTAAATCAATAGACGACATTGCGATGTGTTTGGCGATGATCCGCCCCGCGGCGCGTGATGTTCGTAAACTACGCAAAGAAAAGCTATCCGAATGTCTAAATGCGGAGTTCGTATATGACGATGATGCCATCCGCCTCATCGCCGAGACTCTCAACACAGACGAAGCCAAAGCCGACTATTTCCGTCGCGGCTTGACGAAAGGTGACAAGAAAGCCGAGCAAGAGTTCGCCAAATCCCTACGTGTCATCTCCTCAAGCAAAGCCCAGACACTCCAGAAAAAGCTGCGAAACCTCCGCGCGTACGGTTTCTGTAAAAGCCATGCGTACAGTTACGCACAGCTCGTATATCATTTAGCCTATTATAAAGCAAATTACCCAGAGGCCTTCTGGAAAGCTGCGCTGAAACACAGCCAGAGTTCATACCGAAAATGGGTCTTGCCATATGAAGCATTCCGCGCCGGCGTCGGCCAACAAGCCAATGAAGAGTCAATTTATGCGACCAATCGCAGACGTACCCAAAAAACCATCCGCGCGAGTCTCCAAACCGCCGAAGAACAACTCCGCCGCACAGGCATCTGGGATTTTGACAAGTATGGGTTTATACCTGGCTGTTATGCTAGACCAGAAGGCCAAAGGCAGATCGCCTTTCGCGGCATAATAGCATCCTCTCGGTGCTTCGCAGGGGGCAAAGCCCAGTCGGCGGCCCTCTTCCTATGTGTCGGTCCTGGGTGTTACATAAATATTACTCTGAAAGGGCGTGCTCGTCTATCAGGGAAGATTGGTATCCAAGGTATTGCAAATAAATCGGATATCAAAGATGAACTGATATTCACTTCAGAACAAGGTATGTATTCAACATTCTAGCCTAAACCGCTAAAACCTCTACTTGTCAGATGTCCTCCGCAATACATGAAGCAATTAATACTCTAAGTCTTGATGCTCTCCGTAAAGCACTTGCCGACGAGCCAGATTCTGCCAATACAATACATGAAGGTCTCACTCCTCTTATGCTTCTGGCAGGTAAGAAGCCTCAAATTGAAGACTATGAGCGACTCAAAAACCTCGGCCTGGCAAATCGTGATACAACCGAACAGGTTGTGCGAAATCGTACTCTTCATATTTACGAAACAATGGCGAAGTTTATTGCGGTTAGCCCCGCTGTAGAACTGAATGTCGCTGGCTCCGACGGCCGCACGGCTCTTCATATGGCCGCTGAGCTTAATAATGAAGATCTCCTGAACGTCCTTATTGACGGCGGCGCAGATCTGAATAAGCAAGACGACCAAGGGCGCACACCGCTTATGGTAGCATCTACGTTTACTATTCGCCGAATCTTAACATATGCTGGAGCGGATCTAACTGCGCAGGACCTCGCTGGCAATACTGTTCTCCATCTTCTACTACAGCAGGGCACGCATGATCCATCTTCAACCGCACTAATCAGCAAAGCACTCCCAGATCTCCTACATGTCAAGAACAAGGAAGGCCTGACACCGGATGAACTTGCTCAACAGGCAGCCACAACGGCAAATGAACGATACGCACGTTATGCGGAACAAGAGCTGACACGTAGGAAGGCTGCGTGGGAGGAGTCATTTGAGGCAGGAGACAATGAATGTTCTGCATCAGATGTTATGTCAGATATGGCTGGCTCATGTGTAAATAAAGAAGACGAGGAAGAGGTACAGGTTAAAGTTGAGTCTACCGTCAGTTGTTGGAAACAGTTTTGGTCTTTTTTCACTTCGTGCTGCTGTCGCCGTGCCGCGCCCCAAACCCCTACAAGTCAGCAGGAAGTTGCCGCACCAAGACACCAAATGAGCACAGTATCTAATGCTATGTATGTAACCAAAGATATGCTTCTCAACGGCACAAAGTTTGTAAGCGGTCCTGAAGAGCCCATTCAGAAACGTGAACGCAAAGCAATTGTCATTGATGAGTTCAAGTATATCAATAATGAAATTGCTGCGGCGCATGTGCCGCAAGAACAAGAAAGAACCGAGTTCTCGGCCCCACTCCATCGTCAGAGTAATTTTACGACTGAGGAGACGGAGTTATCGGCATTCCAGAAGCAGATTGAACAGCAGCGACGGGAACTGGATGAGGTGTTTCAGATTCTGAATCAGACTCCTCAGCAAAATCCTCCACCAACTGCCACGGCCGAGCCGCCACATTCTCTGCCGCCTGAAGTGGGCTTACCATCTGAACCCCGTCAGATCCCTGAACAGCCGCAATCGGAAGATGCCGCACCAGCCGCTGAATCTGCGGAACATTAGCAAATGCGTCGACGACAGCATCTGAATCCGCCGGTGTAGGCACGTACCGCGCCGGCAACCATCGCTGCGAAGCCTGTTTACCGACTTGGAAGAGGTACTTCCCTGTGCCATACAAATAAGAAGGCATTTCAAGAACGACAGGTAGGGCGAGTTGTGTAACGGTGCCGGCCACCACTGACGCCCCGAGCGCCAGCGTGCGGGAACTCGAAGTCAACAAAGGCCGTACGGTGTTTTCACCGATAAATCCGAGCAGACGGAAGCTATTTCCGACGCCGTGGCCAATTAAATAGTCAGCCCCAGATCCCAGTAGAACACCCGTTACGCCGATACCTCGACCGACCAGCGACGCAGTAAGATCGCCGGTGGATGTCAAGCCGGCGTACACCGCAGAACTCACGGCTGCCGCCGTCGCGGCAGTGCCAGTGCGAGCTAGAAGCCCAGGTTGCCGTGTTCCCATTACTTTCTATGCGGAGTTTTGCGCCTCTTCCGCACCCGCGGCGCCGCCTAAACAAGAAGCCCTCTACTTGTCAGATGCTGGATCGCCAAAAAATACATGTAGAATTATGTATACCGAATGATAAAGAACTTCAAAAGCGAGTCTGGCATGAAATCATCAAACGAGGCCTATCAGACTCGGTTGAAGTATGGCCTTACTCTGTTGCTGAGAGTTTCGCACCGGTTAAAGTGATCACACCAACGGCTACGGGTGACATTGCCGACGCACAAACAGCCACAGTTGCTGCCTTGGCTGACGCGCCTGCTGGCGCAGGACAACTGAACTGGCTCGCAAAGGAGATCAAACATGCGATCAAAAACAAAACCAATGGATATCCGTTACCACCAGGTTCACAGCCGATTCTTATTAAAACAAAACACCCGCATGTCAATACTCTACTTGTCAGCCCATTCCTGTATGATAGTAAGCAGCACGACACAAATGGTGTATACTACGCTGTACAAGCGGTATTAAAAGAAGCACAGCGACTCGGTTATCACCGAATTGCTTTGCCTGTTTTAGACAAGCAGCATATTGATCAGATTTTAGAGGCAATTAAATTATTTTAGGCTTGTTTTTAAGTTCGTTTACTATTCCTAATAATACTCTCTTTGATAATATATTCTTGGGTAGATCAGGAATACTATTAGCAATTTTTTCTAATCCTAATGATACATACACCCTTAATGGATGTTCAATTGTTAATCCGCTAAAATTGCTTTTCTGTTCTGCCCATTTACGACCAATAATAACTGGACTAGAAACATCCGCTGTAATAGCAGCAATTATATCATCTGCTTTGAGCTGCTTATTTGTATTAAGAGAAACACTGGCACCAACAGCCGCAATTGGTACCGTTGCAGCCACTGGTTTTTTTGACACTGCTTTTCGCGCTGGTTTACCAGCTGCCACTTTTCTTGTATTATTAGGGTTATTTCGTGCATTGCGAGTACGTTTTTTATTTGATCCAGTTGCCGCAGCAGCAACGAGTGCTGCGTTTGATCCAGCTGAACCAGCATTCATTGCGTTGGCAACAGTTTCTGGCTTGGCACCAGTCATATTTGAAAGATTTTTCACAGTTGATGGAGATATACTATTTGTTAAATAGTTAAGTCCACTACCACGACCCATTGAAAAATTTCTTATTGCTGGCCTTGGTCTTTTAGCTGCTTTTTCTGCTGCTAAATTTAAAACATTTGGAGCTGCCGCTGCCGTCGCGGGGTTATTAGCAAATAAGTTACTTAGATTATCATTCTCATTACTACCACCCCAGACTCCTGGTAATTCAGCAGGAGGCATTTCTTCAGCAGTTCCATGAATCTTATTTGGAAACATTGATTTTGGTTGGTTTTTTATTAATTTAAGAGTTTTTTGCCAAGGCCTGCCTTTTTTGGTAGCAGCATTTTCTTCTGCTATGGCTGCCATCTCCTCACTTGTAATTGGCTTTTTTGGCATCTCCCTACTTCTCCTTAACAAAATCGCGCGTCTTCACCCGTCCATCCAGCCACCGCCCAAGCCGCAGACAAGCCTTCTCCTTGCCGACAGCCCCGTGCCGCGCAAAGATCTTCGCACACAGCCGCAGCCGCCGCTTCAGATCAGCTGCCACCTCGGGAACCTCCTCGACCACCTCAGGATTCTTGCGCACGAGCCGAGCGATCCCAAGCAGCGCATCCGCCATCCCGAGGTAAAACCCCTCCCCAGCCGCTTTCTTAAGAGCAGTTGTATGCGTTGTTAGACCACGATAGAAGTCAAACAGCGCATTGAGTCCCGCCACTTCTTTTGCCATCTCTACATGTCATTTCTTCCCAGACTTAGGCCTAGGCAGAAGCGCATAAATTTGCCAAAACCCACCCACCTCGTACGCATGCACCCAAGCTAAAATGAGCCTCGCAATACAAATCCCTGAAAGTTTCAACCCCACCTTCAAGTTTTGCCTCTTCGACGTCGACGGCACCCTAATAACCAGTAAATCAGGTCGCATGATCACCAAAGACGCCGATGACATCATTCTCCTCGGCAACATTCAAGACAAATTCGACGAACTCAAGCACCAAGGCTACACTATTCTACTTGTCAGTAACCAAGCTATCTGGAATAAAGACTCGAAGTCAAAAATCAACTATCTCCAGAAACGCTTCAATGTACCGGTAGCCATAGCCACTGGCAAGGAAAGCCCTTACAGAAAACCAAGTCCCGCCATCTGGGACGCCTTCCTTCAGCACGAAAAAGTCAGCCTTGATCCAGCCATGGTCGAAGAAATCATCATGGTCGGAGACGCAGCAGGACCAACATCTCAATACGTACCCAACCGCTGGGATGATTGCGATGCCAAATTCGCAGAAGCTATTGGCGCCAGGTATTATGAACCCCAAGATTTCTTCCAGCACACCATACCATGTTTGCCTTATAAACAGTCCCTTATCATCATGATGGGCACACCAGGATCTGGTAAAACGACGACCGCGAAGCAAGTTGCTACCGATAGCAATGCCCTCCATGTTGAGCAAGACAAGTACAAGACCCCTCGACAAGTAGAAGTCGCGGTTAAGGCCGCACTTGACGAAGGGAAATCTGTTATTATTGACGCGACGCATCCGAGCAAAGAGAAACGCCAAGGTTGGTACACTGTGGCTGACGCTTACAAGGTCGAGAAGCATGTCATCTGGTGTATCCGCGATGGGCGCCCGAATAACGCCGCCCGTGAGAATCCAGTCCCATCTGTGGTATATAATATGTACATTGGCAAATTCTCAGATCCGCGTGAGGACGAAGGTATCGCTCATCTAGATATCATTTATTAATAAGAAAACGCAGCCGACTTACGTACACCAGACTTGACCGCGCGCCAACGACGATTCACGCGATCCACCTCGCCAGGCGTCATTAGGCGCGCAACTCGAACAGAATTATGAAGCCCTGCCCGAAGCGCCGGATTTGCCGCAACAAGGCTCAGATCACCGCGCGCAAGCGATAGCATTTTTTCAAGGCAGCGCACAGGTGTGATTTCCCCAATAAGCTGGCAGAAGTTGTACTTGGCCATCTTGCGATTGAACCGCACAAGGCGCCCTGCTGAAACACCAGCAAAGCGCACGGCCGCCAGGCGCGAAGAGCGGCGTCCACCAACCGCAACGCCACGCGCAAGGATAGAAGACGCCCGACGGAGGCGTGTCATCTCATCGCGCGCGGCAGCATAAGCAGAACGAGTAATAGCCATTTCCTTTACTTGTCAGTCGCGCGAAAGCCTTAGGCTTTTGACCTGTAGCTAATCTAGATATGGAAGACGCCAAGCCTTGGCTCATCTACTGCCAGAATACGAATAAATATGGTCACACCGATATATTCCACGAAGACATACAGGGGAGAAAGCAAGGGCTTTTGATAGGCAAAGACCATAAAGGAAACATCAGTTACGAATGGGCGTACCTTGACAATGAAAAGCACGGGACATGTATAACCTATAATTACAATGGAACTACCCGTCGCATTGAGAATTATAAAAATGGCGTACTCGACGGCATCTATGAAGAATACTACTCGGATGGATCGCCGAAGATGCGCGTAACATATGTTAATGGAATCATAATTGGCCAGCCACAACACTGGCGAGAGAAATCTAACTAACCTCTACGTGTCCCCTTGCCACGGCGGCGACGAACAGTCTTGCGCCTAAGACCACCCATAAATACCCGCTCACGTGAAAGATTTGGTTTTTCAGAATCAAGATATTCCATAAATGATTTGGTATTATTTAATAATTCATGTTTTAAAGGCGTATTAAGTACATATGTATTTGTACCAATTTTTATATATGGCCAGGAGAACATTACATTATTGACCATAAATGTTAAAATTCTTTTAAATTTATTAATTGAGATTTTATTATCAAGATAGAAAGGGCCGTGTAGTTTAATTATAATACTATAAAATTCATTTAAAATATTATTAGCTGGAGAAGATTCCAGTTGAAGTGTAGCAGGGAATGGTTCTTCACCTCGTTCTTTTATATTTACAGAATTTCGTTTCCAATTGACAGAAATTACACTATTATTTTCACGCCTTGAATATAAAATTTTATCAATATCGCGATTTACCCTTTCACGAAGATCATCAATAAAAGCGTTAGCACGATCTTCAGGTATTCCGTGTTTTAAATAAATATTTTTATAAATACTTAATACATTTTCTACATGTTGATTTATATTTGATTTGATTAAGTTTTTACCAGAATACATTCTTCCAGTACGATTATAATAAGTTGTATTTAAATTATAGTCATAACTGGCCTGTTCGGTTGCTATCGCAAGAATATGAGCAGCGATGGCGTCTATTTTTACAGAACCAGCGGGTATTATATTACTATATTTTAATGATTTTTTCAAAATACTTTTCTTTGGCATTGGAGCAGCTGCTGCTGCGGCTGCTGCCGCCTCCTCCTCCGCAGCAATTTCATTTCCATATTTGCCAAAATTCGCCAGAAAAGAATTCTTTTTCTCTTCACCAGGGTATACTAGATTACCAATAAATGTCTTCCCAGGCAAACCACCAGACATTCTACTTCTACTTGTCAGTAATATTATTTAACGATAACTATGAAATATAGAATAAGGTAACGTTTTTAATAGCTTTTCTTTGTATTTGTAAGACACTCTGTGGAAGATTGATCCAAGCATTTCCGTCCAACCAATAGGATATTTCGAACCATCTTTGCCGAAACAATCTTGTGGCGACTTTGCGGGATGCTCGCGAAGCGCCGGCAATTTTGAATCCAACAAAGAAATCATTTCATTGTACCATTCATTCGTCAATGGCGTTTGAGCCTTACAGATGTAGGCGCAATTACCGATTAGGTGCATCCATTCTTCTTCATAAGGGTGCGCAGCACCACCAGCATACTCAGGATATCCACAAATCCAGCCATCTGACTGCCTTAACCGTGTAAAAGAGTCTTTCCAGCTACCAGATGTTTTTTTAATATCACTATATCCCCCGCCGTAAAAGTTCATTAGATATGTTCGCAAGTAATCCGCTTTATGTGTTTCTGATAAATACTCATATGCTGGATGAAGGGGGTACTCGGGGAGAATGAAATCGTGAAGATTTTTCTTGGTTATTAAAATCACATTACATCCACATGTTTTTACAAACTGATCAAAACAACTTCGGCGTTGTGGGGACATCTCATTATCACCACTCCATACACAAAAGATTGTATCCATTTACTTGTCAACTCTGTGCGCCTTTAAATATTACTGACAAGTAGAGATGGCGTCTTCTAATGGTGCTGCGGCTGTGGCTGCTGGTGGCAAAACTGCGCTTTTTGCTTTTGGGCGATATCAGCCATTTACAGTTGGTCACCGAAAACTTGTTGAGAAAATGTTGGAAGATGCTAAAGATATACCTAATTCCAAAGTATTTTTATTTATAAGTGCTTCATGTGATGAAATACCAGAGCCGAACTTAGAAAATGGTAGTAGACCAGCTAAACGATCACGTAAGGTTATAAAACATTTGGTGGAAGAATATGAAAATCCATTAACTTCTGATGAAAGAAAAGAGTTCATAGATAAAATTTATCAAGGCATTGAAGAAGAAAAACTTGAAGTTATCGCTTTAAAAAAAGTTAAGGGAAAGTGTCCAGTTCCTGCTGATGCCGTTAGAACTTTAAAAGGAGAAGGTTATCATAATATACGCTTATATGCTGGATCGGATAGAGTTGAAGGATACAAGAGTTATTTAGGTAAGCTTTTTCCAGAATTAGAAATTATTGGCATTGAACGTAAGAAAAATGGTAACCTTAGGCAAAGTATTTCAGGAACAATAACCAGAAGAGCAGCGCATAACGCCAATTATGAACTATTTGAAACGGCTGTTAAGGAAGAAGGTAATGCTTTAACCGGCGAGGATGTTCTAAACCTGTATAGAAAAATTAGAGGAAAGTACCATAAAAATAATGGTGGAAGAGGCGGCGGCGCCGCCGCTGCTGGTGCCGAATCCGAAGGCGGCCGAAGACGCACTCGTCGCAATAAGAAATCTCGTCGCCATACCCGACGCAGATAACCTCTATTTGTCAGCTAGTAAGCCTATACTTGACTACGCAGAGCGTTGCTTCGCAAAGGGAAGCGAATTATTAGATTTTATTGCGGTATAATAGAAATGTCTAATTTGAATAATTCATTATTACCTGGAAATGTGAGTGGTCTTGTTGAATATAGAGGTGAAGAAAATCTCTTACCAACAATTCAAGAAATTGAAGATATGCGATCAAAATTACAAAAAAGTATAAATGAAATTCTAGGTAATTTAAATGATTTATCGGAAAAATATAAAAAAGCGACTGATCCCGAAGTAAAAAAAGGAATTGCTAGAATGTTTGATTTCTATAAAAAACAACTAGATCAAAAGAAGGGGTTATTTGGTGAATATAATGATGAACAAAGAAGGCTTGGAATGTTTGGCGGCCGGCGCAGCACCCGCAAAACCAGAAAACATCGTCGCACAAGTAGAAAATGAAAACTGCCCATTTGATCCTCACAATCACAGCAATTGCAACTATAGCATATTTCCTACTTGTCGGCCGTAAGACAGAAGCATTCTTCGGTATGAGCCCAGGTACCTTGACGCAGCTTCAGTCAACACATGTTCCGACAATACCATATCCAGGATCAGAACCTAAAATTTTGCTTGGCCCTCTCCAGCATCGGTTCAGACCTTGGGACATGTCAGAAAACTCTGCTCTGCTGGCAACGCCAGTCCCGTATTTAATTTATTAACCCCAGCCAAAGGATGACCCGGTCTTTAGCCTTAAAGCCGTTCACAATAAACAACCAAAAGAAAATGCGCGGGAAGCGTAAGGCAAAGATCCATGCCGCCCTCAGAGAGCAAGTTTGGCTCCGTTACGCGGGCCCGAACTTCCAGGCGAAATGTGCCACGCGGTGGTGTCAGAACTCAATAAATTGTTTCAATTTCCAGTGTGGACATATACAGGCAGAGAGCCTCGGTGGCCCGACCACTTTGGAAAACCTCACGCCGCTCTGTTCGCGCTGTAATCAGTCTATGGGTACCTTGCACATGGATGCGTGGAATGCCAAGAGCCAGCAACCACCTACAAACCCGAAACACACAAGCTTCTGGCAGCGCTTCAAGAACTTATTTCGCAGAAGGAAGTAAGAGATGCGTTGGAAGAGACCAACACAAGAGCATTTCAATAGGCTTTTTGAGAGGTCAAAACAAACACGAAAAAAGTTGAAAACTCACAAATCGGCTCGAAAGCTGATAGCAGTTAGCAAAGCAAACGCGCTCAGAGCAGGCAACAACGTTGCCAAGCTGACACGTAGAAGAAAATGAAGATTTTCATAGATAATTTCACGCCCTATCATGTTGGAACCTCTGCGGAGGATAATTGGGAACTAATAAGACGCTCTGATAAAGAGTCTTACTGGGTCCACGCTGATGGAGAGCCTTCTGCGCATGTTGTCATTGCGCTGGACATTGTGCCTCTTCAGGCCGAGTTGGATCACGCGGCTTTCTTGGTGAAGCAACAAACACCGAAGTTGTTGAATACGACAAAGAAGCGCTTTGTGGCCTGTCCTGTAGGGAATCTGCGGCTTGGCTCGAAGCCTGGCGAGGTCATCTTCAAGTCGCAGTTGCCTCTCAAGTATTTCAGTGCTTAGCTCTGCCAAGAACTTTTATATAAGGTTTGCGAACCGAAGTATTTTGTAACTTGAAATATAAAGTATTATCTTCAATGATTTGGAATAAATACATCTTTAAATTTTGTTTTCGCAAAAGGAAGATTTGAGTATGCGTAATTGTTAGGCAAATGATAAATCCTACAAGAAGAATCCAAGGAATTATCTTCCAAAGGTATAATAGTATTTTTATAATAGTTATTATGGACTCCGTGCATACCAATAGCACTAGATTCTCTTATCCCATATCCTATTGATGCTGTGTTTAAATCATAAAGGTTAGAGTTAATAAAATTTAAAAATTCATTTTTATTATAAATCCAAAAGGCGCAATAAGGATTTTTATCATTAACAGAAAACATTTGATTTTCAAGTATTATTGATTTATCTAAGTGTCCAATAATATCAGTGACAAACTCTTCATTATCTTTTACTTCAATACGTAAAAATCCTAAGTTATAATTATTTGCTATTAATTTTTCATTATATGTTAACCAGTAATCAATTGCTTTTTTAGGAACTAAAATATCATCTTCAATATACATAAAAATATCATAGTCATCTTTTTGAAATTTAAGTAAATCACGACATTTCCAGGTTAAATAATGATGATTTATGCCTGTCAAATCATGATAAATTATTTCTAATTTTCCATTTTCATATTTTCTAAATGTTTCAAGTTTTAGATCTTTTACATTTGTATGGATAAAAATATCAGTCTGATATTTATATTTATTAGTTTCATCAATTATTTGGTTAATATATTTTATGCGATTTAAATCATAGTAAAATGTAATGTGTTTAGTAATTTTCATATAATCGGGGCCAAGAAAATAATTTATATACTTAAGCGCTAGCTAAGCAGGAACTTAAAGACACGGCTATATGGTAAGTTGTGGTGGATGCCCGCGAGGGTGTCTGCTACGAATGTCAGGATAGCCAAGCCCGGTTATTTTTATATCATAATTATGATATGAGCCAACAGGCGAAAGATTCAAGATCTTTTGGAGAAATCCGCGTGGGTTCGAATCCCACTCCTGACACTTTTTTCAGATGTTTTGTTGAAATATCTGAAAAGGTCAAAATTTGACAATAAACTCTTCTGTAAATATTAACTATAATGGGTTATATTTACAAGATAACTAACAATATAACTGGTAAATGTTATATTGGGCAAACTTCAAAAGAAGATCCAACTATTAGATGGAATCAGCATAAAAATACAATTAGCAGGGGTATTGGATGCCCAGCTTTGCGCGATGCTGTAAATAAGTATGGAATTGATAAATTTAAGTTTGAAGTATTAATTATCTGCTTTGATGAAAATCGTTTTGATATGGAAAAGTTATATATTAAAAAGTATAATAGTCAAGTACCAAATGGCTATAATATTTCACCTGGGGGTATGGGTGGTAATTTTACAGGTAGAAAACATACTCCAGAAACAATGGCAAGAATTATTGAAACAAGTAGAATTTATAGGCAGAATAATCCTGATTGGTTTGAGAAGTACAGGGAGAAGCATAGAGAGGCTATGGCAAAGGTTGATATTAGCGCCGCTATGAAAAAATCAGAGAAATGGCAGATTGCTAAATCTGAAGGTAGAGTTGGTGCTGGTGGGAGGCCAAATAAATGTCATGATGAAGAAACAAAAAATAAAATACGAGAATCTGTTTTAAAGTATTATTCAAATGGTGGAAATAAAAATAAAGTCAATATTGAAAAACACAGAGATTCTATGGCAAAAGTAGTAGGAGTAAAAGTAAATAAATATGATGATAATAATAATTTATTAGATTCTTATGATAGTATTAAAGGTGCTGCTAGAGAAAATAATATTTCTAATTCAACACTAAATGCCGCATTAAAATATGGTAGGAAAGCTGGCGGGTATATCTGGAAAAAGATGCCTAAAGAACCCTCTACATGTCATATTGTGGAGTGATCCACAGAAGCTGGGATGACCGAGTGGTGAATGTTTTATTATTTTATATCATAATTATGATATAAATTGAATGACATCCATAGAAGGTGGTGCTCTTAAGAAGCACTGGAGAAATCCGCGTGGGTTCGAACCCCACTCCCAGCAGCTTTTTCAGAGTTTTCTTATAACCTCTGAAGAACCCTCCGATGTCAGCTGCTCATACAACTTCTCAGCCTCCTCTTTGGAGTTAAAAGTGATATGCTCCGTATCCACGTTATACTGAACTGTCACTTTGACGCCATCTTGCTTAACCGCAAGTACATTGCGCATATTAATACAGCGCTTAATTCCGTTATACAGGGCAAACTTTACCAATCGTGAAGACATTTTGTGCCAACCATCTACTTGTCAGCACACAGGCAAATTTTTCAAACACCGTCTCAAGGCAGCTCTGCTGTCAACTTCTCATACATCACCTCGGCATCCTTTACAGAATTGAAAGTCACCTCTTCTTTGTGACAACTGGAACCGCTCATATGAAATCCATTGCCCATAATCAAGAAGCCCGACCCATCTGGACGGCAGACGTTGTACTCAATAGATACCTTGACTCCATCTCGCTGAACGGCGAGGACGTTGCGCATATTAATACAGCGATGAACGCCGTTATTCATAACAAACTTTACCAATCGTGAAGACATTTTGTGCCAAGCATCTACTTGTCAGGAAACACACAAATTTTTAAACAGGACCTAAAGACCCTCCGCAACAACAACTTGTGAAGGCAACTTCACGAGTGTCGATTTAGCCAAGTGGTTCAAGCTGCTTTTCAGCAGTACATACAAGGCGCTGCTCTAAGGAGGCAGTGGAGCAATCCGCGTGGGTTCGAATCCCACAGTCGACATCTTTCTTCAGTGTTTTGGAATAACCACCGAAGAAGAGTCCTTAGAAACCCATCCTGTCGCCAAAGACGGATGGGCTTTTTTATTTGCACGTGATCCAAAGGAACCATCCGCAACACTCGGCACAATATCCGCGGAGTCCACCCGATGAACCGCTGCTGGTAGTGAAGGCATTATATCCTTCGGCCTACCACGTAGAGCAGGCTTTGCCCGCGAGGCGTGAAACTTATCCCAAACATCAACTGCCCTAAAAGAAGCACCACCCAAAGTTATCAAACAACTGACAAGTAGAAGTTGTAGAAACCCCATTCTCCTACTTGTCCTTAGGCAAAAATCTCTAAGCTTATCAAGAATGAATCTGGTTCAGATGATTTGCTGTGCTCTCTTAACAAAAGTCGCTGATCTCGCTACGGATCAGACCATCAGCGCTCGTGTTGGGGATATACTCTCTGGAGGTTCCCGTCGCCTCGTCACAGGGGATATCCAGGGTGCTTTCGATGAGTTGAAAATAGCCGGCTCGGAGATCTGTGTTTGCGCCCCGAAGGCAGAGGCGACTCCTGAAGAAGCTCCTGGACGCCGACTTCGCAACTTTCCAAGAAGTTGGCAGAAAAGGTCTAAAGAAGCTTCTCAAGAATAGAATAGGTGGGAAACCACCTACTATGTGGGTAACCACATACTGCACACGCAGCATGATTGGGGATGCAGTGCTCTTATATCATAATAGATATGCAAGTGAGGCAAAGATAGCGGGATCAAAACCC
>JACCDO010136168.1_pt1 | contig 14416 bp, 9 predicted proteins | sample 7446101 | NCBI WGS metagenome assembly JACCDO01 (sample SAMN15323440, study PRJNA562643) | freshwater metagenome | isolation source: river surface water | place: USA:Blue River Watershed | collected 2017-08-16
TAATCAAAAACACATTCTAAATTTTGATGATAATATTTGGCAAAATATTTTAGATCACAATATTAAATTTAAAATTGTAAATTCAAAAAAAAAACGAAAAATTTGTATACTATTTCACATAGGATCAAATAATTATGAAATTTTTTTTAATATTATAGAATCTATGGTTATTAATAATAAAAATATTGAATTATTTATTACGATCTCTAAAGATTTTTATAATGAAGGTATTCAGTTACATATAGAAAACTTAAAAAAACTTACAAATGTAAAATTAGAAATTATAAAAAACATTGGAGCAGATATATACTCATTAATACATTTTTTATTAACAAATACTGAAAATTATGATTATATTTTTAAGATTCACACTAAAAAATTAAGTTATTGGACATTTAGATTGTTATCAATATTTCAAGATTATAATAATATTTTAGATTTAATGGACTTGTCTAATTCTATTGAAATAATTGGTGATAAAAGATATCTCCAACCATTTTATTATGGAATTAGTAATGAATATAAGAAAGAATTAAATACATTATTAAATAGTTTTAATGAAAATATTAATTCTGAAGTAATAAACGACGAAGAATATCTTGATATATTAGATAATTATAAGTATGATGAAATTATAATAAAAAATTATAAAGAATATAGAGAAGATTTAAAAAATTTAAATATTAAAAAATGTATTCATCATATTAAATATACTAAAAATGAACTTAATCATTCCCTATACAAAATGAATTCATACGATGACATTAAATTTATTGCTGGAACTATATTTATTGCAAAATATAATTCAATAAAGAATAACACAAAACTTTTAAAATACATTCAAAATAAAATTGAATTAAATGAAAATATTAAATATTATTCAAATTTTGATCATAATGGAACATTATTTAGATATACTAATGCTGGTGAATATTTAATTCAATCAAGTATTTATAATTACAATAAAAAATGTTGTGGAATTGAAATTAATGAATTTATTGCACCAACCCTGTATTTAAAAAATTTAGATTTTGAAGTTGAAAAAATGGAAAATAACAAAAAAAATATACTTTTTGTTTCAAATGAATTGTCAAAAACAGGTGCACCATTAGTAATGAAAGACATTATTAAATTAATAGAAAAAGATTATAATATTTATATATTATCACTATGGGGTGGAGATGATTCTGAATTTTATAAAAATGAATATCCAAATAATGTTTTTATTATTTATAGTGACTTTGTTAAAAACCATTTTGAAAATATAAAATATTTGAGTCAAATTGTAAAAAAAATAACCCAAAAAGTTAATTTTGATGTTATATATTGTAATACTTTGGTATCAATATTTGGAATTTATGGAGGTTATGATAAAAATAGAAAAATTATATTACACATTCATGAAGCAGAAAATGAAATTATTAATTTATATAATTTAAATCAAGTTATTGGATATGAATTTTTAAAATATGTTAATGACATAATTTGTGTTAATGAATATTTAAGAGAAATTTTTATTAATTTAACATACAAAAATTATAATAAAATACATGTGGTATTTAATGATATTTATTTAAATAAAAATAATATTACTAATAATCAATTAATATTATCTAATAAATACAATAAAATAACTTTTGGAGGAATAGGATCAATTAATTATAGAAAAGGGTTTGATATTTTTGTTAAAATTGCAGAAAAATATATAAATAATGAATTTGTTTGGGCTACAAATAATACCATATCAGATGCTGAAAAGTTTATTGATAAACCATTACCATCAAATATAAAGCTATTAAATATTGAAAAAAAAGATATATATAATTTTTATAAATATATTAATGTCTTATTATATACATCTAGATCCGAAGCATTTCCTTTATCTTTTTGGGAATGTTTGATGTGTCAAACACCAATTATTGCTTCTAAATACACAATTCCATTGTCTGAAAAAATAATTAAAGAATGTAATATAGATTTTATTAATGAATATGTTTCTTTAGAAATGTTTACAAATTATATTGATACTATTATAAATAAAGATATAGATCAAATAAAATTACCAAATATAAACGTGAATTTAAATAATTTACAAAATTATATTCAAAATAATACAAATAAGGTTATAGAAATAATTAAAAGTTCACAAACTAATATAGATTTTGATCTTAAACTTCCATTAGAATATGAATTATATGATAGATTAAATATATACCAAAAATTTAATAAATATTGTTTAAACAAAGACCTTTTATTAATTGGGTTTAATGGTTTTGATATGTCACTTAATCATTATTTATTTAATGGTTTTAAAGAAGGAAGAAATATTTATAGGTTTCCTTGTTTTTTAAAAAAAACTGTTTTATTTGTTTTACATGAAGCTACATTTAATGGTGCAACAAGAGTAGGATTAGAAATAGCTTCTAAATTACAAACAAATTTTAATGTTATTGTAGTATCATGGGGATCAGGTAAAATGATTAAAGAGTATTATTTTGAAAATCCTCCAATTATTATTAATTATCGAGAATTTGAACATGACTTAATTAAATATTTTGATAGAGTTGAATTAGCAGAAAAAATAATTAAAATTATCAAACCAGACATTTGTTATATTAATTGTTCTGTGAGTAATTTTTTTTATGAAGCTTGTTATAATTTAAATATACCAAATATTTATCATCATCATGAAGGAAAAATGGGTTATGAAAGTCAAATTAAAGGAGCATTAATTCCATGTTTAAATTATAATCAAATATATAATAATCAAAATACAATATATTATTCGGCATCACCTTTTACTACAAATTGTATGAAAGAAATGTTTGGAATAAATAGTTTAATTAAAGAATTTCAAATTATTAATTTTAATGAAATTGAAAACAAATGTAAAGAAACTGTTCAAATAAATAAAAAAGGGAAAAAAATGATTGGTATGATTGGTACTTGTTCATATAGAAAAGGGTTTGACACATTTATAGAATTAGCTAATCTTCATCCAGAATACATTTTTTGTTGGGTTGGCTGTAATGTAAAAAACGAAATTGAATATGTTGATAATTTAATTTTAGTTAAAACAACAAATAATCCATATAAATATTTGAAAGAGTTTGATTATTTTTTATGTACTTCAAGAGAAGATATTTTTGGATTAGTAATTATTGAAGCATTATATTTAAGTATACCTGTTATTATAATTAAGAATACAATTGGATTAGAAAAAGAATTTTTAGAATATGGTGCAAATTTAATAGAAAAAGAATATAATATTGATAATCTTAGTAATTACATTAATAAGTTAAATAAATTACCAGAAAAAATAATTAATAAAAATATACTAAAATCTTTATATAGTATTGAAAATAAATTGTCAATGATTGAAAATGATATAATTTATTTAACAAATGGTTTAGTCTCAAAAAATATTAACAAAGAATATTATTATGATGAAATATATGGATACATATTGTATGATAAAAGATTAATTAACAATTTAATAAGTACTTATCATCAAAAACCTAAATTTAATTTAGAAGTATATAAAAGAAAATACAAAGATTTAAGTGAATCGTTAAAAACTGATAGTGATTACATAAATCATTGGAATAAAATTGGATATATTAAAAGAAACTGTGAAGAAAATGACTGGAAAACTTTTTTATATTGTAATTTTGAATTGTATAAAAATGGACTTAATACATGTGAAAAAATTAAGAATAAATATTATTTGTTTATTAATACAGAATTTTCAGAATCAAAATATTTGGTTAAAAATAATGATTTACAAAATTGTTATAATTTATATCATCACTTTATTAATAATGGAATTTATGAAGGAAGATTGGGCTTTTAGCTTTAGTTTTTAAATATAAATTATCTTTATACTTCATATGGTAAATCATATCTATATCTTCTATTTTCTCTTTTACCATTAATCATATAATGAATTTTAGCTTCAATTTCATTCATATAATTAAGATCTTTATTTATTTCAATGTATTCTTTCCAATTAAAATCTTCTTGTAAATCATATTTATAAATTCTTTTTTCATTTTTCCCATCAATTATATAATGATTTATGGCTTCAATTTCATTCATATGACTAAGATCTTTATTTATTTCAATGTATTCTTTCCAATTAAAATCTATTGGTAGTTCATATTTATATTTTCTATTTTCATTTTTACCATAAACTATATAATGTGTTTTTGCTTCAAATTCTTTCATTTGATTTAGATCATTGTGAATTTTAATATATTCTTTCCAATTAAAATCATCTGGTAAATTATGTATTTCAAATAATTTTATTAATAATTCTTTATAATTTTCAACTTTATACTTATTTTGCAAATTATAAATTATATCTTTTTTAACATTGTAAATTAAATAAAAAAATTTTTTACAATAAATATAATAATGACACATAAAAGCACATATATTATTTGAATAAAAAATATAGTTAAACATATGATTTATACATGTAACTCCTTCTAAATTAAATTTATCAATTAATAATTCTTTCTTCTTATCTTTTTTAAATAATTTTCTATTTAAAAGATATCCAATATAAAAATAATCTGTAATACAGTCGATCGTGTTATTCTTTACATTATACTTTTTTGAATAAAAATTTATATCAAGATATTTATCCAACTGATTTTTTATATCTTCGTATGTATTTTCCGAGTTTATATAATTTTTATTATCTAAAAAAATACTGTTAAAATCTATCCTTTTAATATTATTACTTAAACAACCGTATTTTGATACATTATAAATGACAATTGTCTTGTCTATTCCAAGTAATGATGATTGATATTGATCAAAAAACCATCCTGGTTCAATTGTTCTTATAATATTTTGATTATTTTCATAATGATGTGCTTTTCTAACAACAATATCATTTTCATAAGTATAATTTAATAAATTTATTACTTTATCTGATCCATAACATCCAAATAAGTATAACTCTTTGATACCAAGATATTTTAAAAATACAATAAAACAATAAATATCACAAGAATAATAATCATTAATTTTAAAATCTTGATCGAAAACTAATTCATCATTTGGACTATAATAAGATTTGGTATTTTTTTTAATAATACTAAGATTAAATGAATCAATAGTTGAATTAGTGTTAGAGTAATTTTTATTCCATTCATCTGATGTAAATAAAACTTTAAATACTTCATTAATTTTATTATTTTGTAAATATGATCCATTTATCCAATTACCAATACCAATAATATCACAATTATAATTTAGTACATCTATTGATGATTTATATGCAGCTATTAAGTAATCATCATTAAATAAAATTTTATCAAAATCAGCTTGATGTTCAATTAAATTATCACCACAACTAAATAAAAAACATTTTTTACCATTAAAGCAATTTTTAAGTTTATTATATGCTTCTTTTTTAGTATTATTATTTATAATATCAAATAATATTTGTGAGTTTTTTCTCATAAATTTTATATTATAAATAATAATGAATAAAATTTTAAACTTAAACGAAAAAAATTTTGTAATTGCAGGACCCAATGTTATTGAATCTGAAGATCATGTATTATTTATGGCAAGAGAGTTAAAAACTATTTTTAGTAAATATAATGTTAATTTTATTTTTAAAGTATCATTTGATAAAGCAAATAGATCATCATTAAATTCATATCGCGGTGTTGGTTTTGATGAAGGTTTAAGAATATTAAAAAAAATAAAAGAAGAAGTGCAAGTACCAATTATAACTGATATACATGAATCATGGCAAGCAAAACCAGTTGCTGAAGTTGTTGATATTATTCAAATACCTGCGTTTTTATGCAGACAAACAGATTTATTAAAGGCTGCTGCAGAAACTGGTAAAATAATACATGTTAAAAAGGGTCAATTTTGTTCTGCTGATCAAATGCATAAAGCAAAAGAAAAGATTATATCTTTTGGTAATCCAAATGTTATACTATGTGAAAGAGGAAATAGTTTTGGATATCAAGATCTAGTTGTTGATCCAAGAAACTTGATATGGTTAAAATCTGATACTAATTTAGTAAGTATGGATATAACTCATTGTCTTCAACAACCAGCCCAAAAAATGGATGATGGTACTGTTAAATCTGGTGGATTACGTGAGTTAATTCCATGGATGGGTAAAATGGCTATTGCATTAGGAGTTAATGGTATTTTTATGGAAGTGCATGATAGACCTGATGAAAGTTTATGTGATGCACCTACTCAATGGTATTTAGATAAATTAGAATGGTTATTAGAATTTATTGGCATAAAGAAAAATAACTTAAACATATAAAAAATTATTTAGATTAAGTGTATATGAAAATTGTTTGTTTTGTTCCAATTAAATTAAATTCTCAAAGATTACCAAATAAAATGATGTTACAACTTGGTGATAAAAAATTATTTCAACACATATTTTATACTTTAATTGAAGTTCAAAAAGAAATTACTTTAGATATTTATTGTTATTGTTCAGATGAATCAATTAAAGAACATTTACCAAATGGTGTTATTTTTTTAAAAAGAGATTCTTTATTAGATCAGAACGAAACTTTAGGAATTGAAATTTATAAATCTTTTATTAGTTTAGTTGATTCTGATATTTATTTATTATGTCATGCAACAAGTCCATTTATTAAAAGTAAAAGTATAATAAATGGCCTAAATAAAATTATTAATGAAAATTATGATTCATCATTTTCAGTTTCAAAAGTTCAAACATTTACATGGTATAAAAACATTCCATTAAATTATAGTTTAGATAATGTAATAAAAACTCAAGATATTGAACCAATTTTTTGGGAAACTAGTGCTTTTTATGCTTTTAAAAAAAATATATTATTAAACTATTCGCGTAGAATTGGATTTAATCCATATATGATCGAAACAAATAGAATTGAAAGCATTGATATAGATGAAATTGATGATTATAATTTAGCAATAAAAATTTAATATATTACTAATATCTTAATACATTAAAAAATATTTACAATTAAGTTTTAGAAAATATTATGAACTAAAGTTATACAAAATTCCAATTAATTTTTTATTTTTAATAAGTGGTAAATACATAATCTTTTTACATTCATGTATAAATTTATTTTCATCATCTTCATAATAGTAGTTAGTATTAATATTATTAATAGTAATTATTTTTAGATCTTCATTATTTAATAATAATCTTCTAACATCACCATCAGTTAAAATTCCAATTAGATCATTATGTTCATTAACAAAAAAACAGCAACCAATTTTATATTTGGTCATAGTTAATAGTATGTCATGTAATTTAATACTATCTTTTAATAATATTTTTGGATATTCATAAATTAAACAGTCTTTAATTTTTTTAAGTTTATTTCCTATTGATCCAGCAGGATGATTATTTTTATACTGATCTAAACTTAAATAATCTTTTAATAATCCAACTAAAATATTACAAAATAATAAGTGAGACATAAAACTATTTGTTGGAATATTATTAATTATTCCATTAATTTCTTTAGTAAATGGAGTTTTAATAATTAAATCACATAATTTCTCAAATTGTGAATTTTTATCACAACATATACCAACAATGTAACACATTCTTGATTTTAGAAAAGGTATTAATTCAATTAATTCTCTAGTATTTCCTGATTTACTAAACATAATAACAAGATTACTATTTATACATCCAATATCCCCATGTAGTAAATTAGTAGTTTCTAAATAAAAAGTATTTAAACTAATTGACTTTAATAGGTCAGAAAAGTGTTTAGCAATATTTCCACTTTTTCCAACACCCATTAAATAAATATTATTTTTTGACTCAGTTATAATTTTAACTAAATTATTAATTTGGTTTAAATCAAAATTATTTAATTGATAATTAGCTTCTTTCCTTATTTCTTGAACTAAATTATTTTTTGGAGACAATATTAAATCAACAAATTCTCTTACACAACCTTCTCCGCCTTTTTTCTCACAAACATAATTAACAACGTCTTTACATTCATTAATTGCATCATTTGGGCAAGCACTAAAACCAACAAGATTCATAATTTCGATGTCGTTTAAGTCGTCTCCAATATATGCAACATCATTATAAAATATTTCAAGTTCATCCAACCATGAATTTAAAACATTTATTTTAACATCTGATCCAATATAAACTTTATCAAATTTTAAATGTTGAATTAAGTTTTTAAATGGTTCATTATTAACAATTAATTGGAAATTTGAATTAAAATTAGAAATAAGTCCTATTTTAATATTTTGATCTCTTAGTAACGATAAAGCTTTACCGTCTTTAATATTGTAATATTTTAATATATTATTAGAATTATCAAAAAATACTTTACCGTTTGTAAATACTCCATCAAAATCAAATATAATTAATTTAAACATATTAATCTATAATGTGTTTTTTAATATCAATAAACGAATGTAATAATTAGAAAAATAAAAAAATTATAATAATTAATATATGACATTTGATAATTTTGATTGGAAAAAATATGTTGATTTTTATGATGACTTAAAAAAAGCTAATATTAATACAAAAGAAAAAGCAATTAATCATTGGATAAATTATGGACAGTATGAAAAAAGATATTTTTTTGTTTTAAATGACAACTTTGATTGGGAACAATATGTTGCTAATTATGAAGATTTAAGAAAATCAGAAATAAACACAAAAAATGCTGCATATGAACATTGGATTAATCATGGAATTTTAGAAGGTAGAACATATAAAAAAATAAAACCTATTGATAATTTTGATTGGAATCAATATTTAGAAAATAATATTGACTTACAAATTTCTGGTATTAATAATTATAATTCAGCTATTAAACATTGGATAAATCATGGTCAAAATGAAAAAAGAAGTTTTAATTTAACTGATAATCAAACATTTAAAAAATTTTTACAAGATTATAATGAAACCTATGAAAATTATATTAATAATTCTAAAGTTCAATTTAGATATGAATGTTATAAAAATATTAGCTATATGAGAAATATTGAATTACCTCTAATAAAATTAAATAAAAATAATGAAGCCGTGTTAATTGAATACAGAATATTGCCTCATTTAGAATTTATAATAAGAAATAATATAAATAAACTAGGGGATGAATGGTCACATACTGTAATTTGTGGTAATTTAAATTATGAATACATGAATACTATGTGTAAAAATATTTCATCTGAAATTAAAGTGATAAAAACCAATTATGATAATTTAGATCAAAGTACATATAGTTTATTTTTATCGAGTTTAAATTTTTGGAATTTAATTACTGGTAGTAAAATTTTAATTTATCAAGAAGATAGTCTTATTTTTAAATCTAATATTAATGATTTTTTAAAATGGGATTATATTGGAGCACCATGGCCTGAAAATCAAAATGACAATATTAATGGTGTTGGTAATGGAGGATTAAGTTTAAGAACAAAAAAATGTATGATAGATGTGATTAATAATATATCATTACAAGACACACAATTTAATACTCATACAATTGAGTGGATGAATAATGTTAAAATGACAGTTGGTCCTGAAGATGTATATTTTTCTTTAAACATGCTAAAATATAATATTGGTATAGTTGCAGATAGAAATGCTGCTTTTGATTTTTCATCTGAATCTATATGTAACAAAAATAGTTTCGGCGGACATAATTTTTGGATTTCAGATCCATCTTGGAAAGATAGAATTTATGAAAATATTGTTTTTAAATTCAAAAATTTTAATAATTTTTCTATTTTAGAACATAGAGGTGGGTGGAAAAGTATAGTGTGTTCATTTTTTAACAGTGATTTATATAATTATAATTCTAAATATGAGTTTTATGATATGATAGAAAACTATTTTTTATGGAATTTAAAATATCAAACAAATAAGAATTGGTTTGGTATTATCCATTGTACTCAAAAAGCACCAGAATATCTTTCGTGTGTTAACATTGAAAAATTATTTGATAATGCTAATTTTATTAAATCACTTGATACTTGTAAATTTATAATTGTGTTATCAAATTATGTAAAAGAATATTTGGATGACCAATTTTTAAAAATAAATAAAAATGTTCAAGTTTTTACATTAAAACACCCTGTTGATCAAACAAATATAATTTATTTTAATTTTAATAAATTTTTAAATAATCCCAATAAAAAAATTATTCAAATTGGTCAACAATTAAGAAAAATGTCAAGTATTTATTTAATAAAATCAGATTTTGAAAAAATATGGTTAACTGGTACAAAAAAATTAAATAATGTTAAAAATTGTTTAAATAAAGAACTTGAAACTTATAATTTATCAATTGATTTGTCAAAAGTAAAAATGTTTTACACAGATACAATTGAAGAATTTGATATTTTGTTATCAGAAAATATTGTTTTTATTGATTTATTTGATGCATCTGCAAATAATACTGTTTTAGAATGTATCATAAGAAATACTCCAATTATTGTTAATAAATTACCTGCTATTATTGAATATTTGGGTGAAAACTATCCATTATTTTATAATAATTTAGACGAGGTTGAAAATTTAATTACAGAAGAAAATATTTTATTAGCTCATAAATACTTGTTAGAATTACAAAAAAATGAATTAAATATTAGTTATTTTTCAAGTAAAATTATTAATTTAGTTAGTAAAAATTTTACATCATAAATATTAAATTATATCAAGTAGTCCTTCATTTAAACTAATTTTAATATTCCAACCCAAATCTTTTAATTTTTGGTTTGATATATAATATCTTGCATCATTAAACGGTCTATCTTCAACATATTCAATCCATTTATCATACTCTTCCGTATTTTTAATCATTTTAATTAATATTTTTGCCACATCCATAATACTGAATTCCATACCTTCGTCGCAACCAATGTTATAAATTTCTCCAGTAGTTCCTTTTAGTAAAATTGTTTCGAATGCAGTTGCAGTATCATATGCGTGTAAAAATGCTCTAACACAAGATCCGTTTCCTTGAATTGTTACTTTTTTATCTTCTTTGAGTTGTTTGATAAATCTGGGAATAACTTTTTCAGGATATTGATTAGGTCCATAAACATTGTTACCTCTTGTAATAATAATAGGCATTTTAAAACTATGATTATAAGATTGTGCCATTAGTTCAGCACCTGCTTTAGTAGCTGCATATGGATTTGTTGGGCATAATATTGAATGTTCGGTTTTGTGCTTTTCATCAACATCTAACATTGATTCTCCATAAACTTCATCTGTTGACACATGAATAAATTTTATTAAATGTTTATTATATCTTCTATTAACTTCTAATAAATTATGTGTTCCAACAATGTTGTCTTTGGTATATTCTAACGAGTCATTAAATGAATTTTGAACATGTGATTGTGCTGCAAAATGAATAATATGAGTAATTTCATTAGATTGGAAAATATGTTTTAATAGGTCATATGATTGTAAGTTACCTTCAATAAATTTATAATTGGGTGAATTTCTTATTGATATATTTACATTATTTATGTCAGCACAATAGTAAAGAGCATCAAAATTTATTATAGAAATATGTGGATACTTTTCACAAAAATAATTTATAAAGTTTGAACCAATAAAACCAGCACCTCCAGTTATAAATAAGGTTTTAATTTTATCTAATTGATTTTCAATAACATTAATTGGTTTAGTTATATTATTATGTTTAATATTGTTAGTAGTTTCTTTTTTAACATATGTACTAGCATATTGAACTAACATATCTCTTACTGAATCTTTAATATTTTTAACTTGTGGATATAAATATTGCAATTTTGATGTGTCCAAGTAATTATTACTACGATCACTGGCTAATATTTTTCTTTGTTCTTCGGCACTAAAGTTAGACCAAGTAAAATCAGGATCAACTATTTCCTTAAACATTTCTAAAATTTCATTATGTGATATTAATCCAGGATTTGTTAAATTTATTGTACCCACTGTATTATTTTTCATCATATCCAATACTATTGGTAATAATTCAGGTAACACAGTCATGCTATTCGGAATACTACATATTTTTTCATAGGTTGTTATTTTGGTAATAAAATTTCTAGGATTTTGTTCACCAGTAATTGGCATTCTAATTCTTAAATTTAAAACTGAATTCTCATACATATGCATTAGTTGATCCGTAAAACCCTTTACGATAGAATAAGATGAACCAAAAAAGTTTGGCAGTGATTTTTCATTAAAACCATTTGTTTCTTGACCAAATGGATGAGTTTCATCAAATTTAAAAATGCAACCTGTACCCAAATAAGTATAATGAATATTATGTTTTTTTGCTAACATAGCTAAAATCATTGGTGAAAATAAATTATCTCTAACATTTTCAACTAATTTTCCTTCTTGTTCCAAATAATCAATGGTTGTATAAACTCGGTCACCTATATTACCATGAGTTCTACCGATAAATGACACAATATGAGTAGGTTGGACTTCTCTAATTTCATTTTCAAGTTCTTTAACATTTTCACAATGTGTTAAACCAACAATATAATCTGTATTTGAGTTTTTGCAAATTTGAACAAATTGTTTACCAATCCAACCTTTTGATCCATATATAAGGACTTTCATTATTTACTAATATAAATTTTATAATTAAAAAACTCATATTTATAAATTTTAATTTTTATAAGTATTCATTATATTTATTTTATAAATTAAACATACGCGTTAATTGTTCGATGGTATCTTTTGGATTTTTTACAGTGTTTGATATTGTTCTGGAATCCATAAATATTTCATAATCATTACCACCTGGACTAGTTTTATCTCCAAAAAAATAAATTTTATCATATTTATTTTCAACAAATTGTAAACAATATGTTTTATCCCATCCTTTTGGAAAAACATCAATACTTATTTGACCACCAATACTAAATGTTAGTCCTAAATCTTTTAATTCTTCTTGCAAATATTTTACCATATTAGTTCTAATATTATGTTCTAGGTCATATTGATAAAATTCTTCTCTTTCTTCTTGTGTACAACTTCTACCAACTGGACATAAATTAATCATTCCATTTCTAAATTCAATAAATGTTCCTCTTTTAACGGGAATATCTAAATCTGCCATATAATGTAAGCTTGCATTAATTAACTTTTTAATGTTAGATTCACCTAAAAAATCTTTAATACTTGTTTTATTAAATAGTTCTCCTTTGTGAAAAGCTACTAGACCATTTTCTGAAAATACATAGTCAAATAATTTTAAATTATCTTCTCCTAATTGTTCTTTTTGTTTGGCTAAATCTGAACCACCGACGATCCCTAAATTTAAATTTCCTTTATTTTTTAATTTTATTAATGTATCTACCATGTCTTGGTTAATTACAAGTCTAGATGGGGTTAAAGTACCATCAACATCAAACAAAACTAATTCACTCATTAAAAATATATAAAAATTTCTTTTTAAATTAATAATTATTATGAGTGTTTATATTTAATAATTAATCTATAATATATAAAAGTATGAATAATAAAATAATTACAAAGGAAATGTTTGATTTTACTAGTGAGAATTTTGATTGTGATCATTATTATGAAGAATTTAATAAATTTAATTGGGAACAATATGTTGAAAATTATTTGGATTTAAGACAAGCTGGTATTAATAACCAAGAAAAAGCTTGGGAACATTGGATAACTCATGGATTATTTGAAAAAAGAACATATGAAAAAATATTTAATCAAGAATATAATTATTTTGATTGGGAACAATATTTGAAAAATTATCCGGAATTAAAAAATAAAGGTATTGATACCAAAGAAAAAGCATGGGTTCATTGGTTTAATCATGGTATATACGAAGATAGAACCTTTAAAAATATCAATATTGAAAAATTGAAAAATAAATAGATATAATATCGTATACATTTATCTAATGACCATTTATGCAACACCTTCTTATTATGATGAATTTATTGGACCGGAGGATGAAAATACCGAATTTAAAGAATTTGCCTTTAGTTCAGCTGGAATTTCAATTGATTCAAAACTCGCTGAATCATATTGTCAAGATTCGCGGTTTGATTTTAATGATTATGTCATTTCAAACCTAAAGAAATATTTTAAAGTTTATATGCCCAAATACTTTGCTGCTTTTTATAATGCAAATATTAATGGTGATTTGTATATTGGAGTTAATGACTTTGGATTTGTAAAAGGAATCCCCTTTATGGGTGAATTACCAATTGACTATTTAGAAGATAAAATTTATAAAAGTTTAAATGAATATATTTTTGAGAGCAACCATTTTAATTTCAATGAAACAATTGAAATTAATTTTAACAAACTTTCTAAGCCTAATGTTCCAGAAACAACTACCAATCCAAAGTTCTTTGACTATTTGTGTAAAAAACACGAATACTTGTGTGATTA